>ERZ773181.1471-NODE-1471-length-18633-cov-5.616643_pt1 | contig 18633 bp, 16 predicted proteins | sample MGYA00581001_ERZ773181 | MGnify/ENA primary metagenome ERZ773181 (study PRJEB29015, sample SAMEA2737780) | human gut metagenome | biome: human gut; feature: human-associated habitat; material: faeces | place: China | collected 2012 ... | reverse complement strand
GGAATCGAACCCCTGTTTTCGCCGTGAGAGGGCGACGTCTTAACCGCTTGACCAAGGAACCGAACAAATGCTATTATAACAGGCTTTCAAAAAAAAGCAACCCCTTTTTTGAAATTTTTTTAAAAAGCTGAAAATTCTGTACAATTCGTGAAAAAAGGAGTATGATGGATTGCGATAGAGTAACGTGGTAAAGTGCAGGAAAGTAAAAGCAGAAACGATACTTCCTGACGCAGAAAGAGAGGTTTGTGCGATGTCGCTGGAGAGGGCAAAGGCATATTTAAAAGAATATAAGATGGAAGATCAGATCCGGGAGTTCCCCGTCTCCTCGGCAACGGTGGAACTGGCGGCGGAAGCACTGCACACGGAAGCAGGGCGGATTGCAAAGACTTTGTCTTTTCTGGTGGACGGAGAGGCGGTGCTGATCGTGTGTGCGGGAGATGCCCGGATTGACAATGCAAAATACAAGGCATTTTTCCGTGCGAAGGCGAAGATGCTTGCGCCGGATGAGGTGGAGGAACGGATCGGACATGCGATCGGAGGCGTCTGCCCGTTTGGAATCAAGGAAGGCGTGCGGGTGTATCTGGACGAGACTTTGAAAAAATATGAGACGGTTTTTCCGGCGTGTGGGAGCAGCAACAGCGCGATTGAACTGACGATACCGCAGTTGGAGCAGCTTGCAAAACCGGTGTGCTGGGTAGATGTCTGCAAACTGCCGGCATAAAAGCCTGTATTTTCGAGAAAAAGCTTGCATTTCCCATAAAAAAGTGCTACTTTAATATATGATAACACGATGACTTGATTGAGAGAGGACGAAAGCCCTCTCTCAATTCACGTTTATAAACATCAGGCAGCTATTCAGAACCACTTGGAACAATTATGAATAGTTACAAGTATAAAAAAGAGAGGTGATAAAATGTCAAAGGCAAGTGTATATGAGGCAAAGACAGAGAGCTTTATACAACCAATTCTTGACAGCATGAATTTTGAGCTTGTTGATGTCGAGTATGTTAAGGAAGGCGGCATGAACTACCTGAGAGCATATATCGATAAGGAGGGTGGCATAACTGTTGATGACTGTGAAGTGGTTGCAAGGCAGATGAATGAGATTCTCGACAGAGAGGACTATATTCCTGATTCGTACACCTTCGAGGTCAGCTCGCCGGGGCTTGGAAGACCTCTCAAGAAGGAAAAGGACTATGTGCGCAATATGAATAAGGAAATAGAGATTCGCACATACAGGGCTATCAACAAATCAAAGGAATTTTATGGTCTGCTTAAAGCCTATGATAAGGATACAGTGACAATAACCGATGAAGACGGCGATGAGACTACATTCAATAAGAGTGACATTGCGCTTATACGTCAGGCATTGGATTTTTAATTAAAGCGCACGATAACACAAATAGGAGGAAAAAATAATGAGCAATGAGTTATTAGAAGCGTTAAATATATTAGAGCAGGAGAAAAACATCAGTAAAGAAACTTTACTTGAGGCAATTGAGAACTCTCTTGTGACTGCCTGCAAGAACCATTTTGGTAAATCAGACAATGTAAAGGTAGAAATAGATCCTGAGACATGTGCTTTCTCATGCTACCAGGAGAAGACGGTTGTAGATACGGTTGAGGATCCGGTTGAGGAGATTTCCTTAGCAGATGCGCACAAGGTAAACGGTAACTATCAGCTTGGAGATATCGTGAGAGTTGAGGTTAAGTCAAAGGAATTCGGACGTATCGCTACACAGAACGCAAAGAATGTCATCCTTCAGAAAATCCGCGAGGAGGAGAGAAAGGTAATATTTGACGAGTACAACAGCAAGGAAAAGGATGTTGTGACAGGTGTTGTTCAAAGATACATCGGAAAGAATGTCAGCATCAACTTAGGTAAGGCAGATGCACTTCTGACTGAGAGTGAGCAGATAAAGGGTGAGGTATTCAAGCCTACAGAGCGTATCAAGGTATATATCCTTGAGGTTAAGTCCACATCAAAGGGACCAAAGATTCTTGTTTCAAGAACACACCCTGAGCTTGTGAAGAGACTTTTCGAGTCAGAGGTTACAGAGGTTAAAGAGGGCATAGTTGAGATAAAGGCTATTTCACGTGAGGCCGGAAGCAGAACAAAGATTGCAGTATGGTCAAATGATCCAAACGTAGACCCTGTAGGAGCATGTGTAGGTATGAATGGTGCCAGAGTAAATGCTATCGTAAATGAGCTTCGCGGTGAGAAAATCGATATCATCACATGGGATGAGAATCCGGCAATACTTATCCAGAACGCACTTAGCCCTGCAAAGGTTATCTCCGTTATCGCAGATGCAGATGAGAAATCAGCAAAGGTTGTTGTTCCGGATTATCAGCTTTCACTTGCAATCGGTAAGGAAGGACAGAATGCAAGACTTGCAGCAAGACTTACAGGCTTCAAGATTGATATCAAGAGCGAGACACAGGCCAGAGAGTCAGGGGACTTCATGGATTATGAGAATGATTATGAAGAGGATGATTATGATGACGATTATGATTATTCGGATGATGAGCTTGCTGAGAACGAGAGATTAGCTGATACAGAACAGGCAGAGGCTTTTGATACAGAGGCTGACGAGAACGAAGCAGCAGGTACAGAAAATGATGCGGCAGATAGTGGTGATGAGCAGTAATGGCAAATAAAAAGATTCCAATGCGCAAATGCGTAGGCTGTCAGGAGATGAAGGAAAAGAAGTCACTTATTCGCGTGGTAAAGACTGCGGAGGGCGACATAATTCTCGATGACACCGGCAAGAAAAACGGCAGGGGAGCTTATATATGTAAGAGTCTTGAATGCTTTAAAAAGGCTAAAAAGACAAAGGCACTTGAGAGATCCCTTGGCGTTAGTGTATCAGAACAGGTATATGAGGAGCTTGAAAAGGAGATGAACCAAATTGACAGATAGAGTACTTTCTATGCTGGGCTTAGCAGCAAAGTCAGGCAATGTGGTTAGCGGAGAGTTTTCTACAGAGAAAGCTGTAAAGACTGGAAAGGCATTTTTAGTGATAGTTGCAGATGATTCATCAGACAACACAAAGAAGCATTTTTCGGATATGACTGCTTTCTATGAGGTTCCGATTTATTTTTATAGTGACAAGGTGGGGTTAGGGAATGCAATAGGCAAAGAGTTTCGCGCTTCCCTTGCAGTAACGGATGAAAACCTTGCAAATGCAGTGATAAAAAAGCTGCAGTCGAATAAAACTGAATAATGGAGGAAAATAGATATATGGCAAAAATGAGAGTTCATGAACTTGCAAAAGAATTAAATATAAAGTCGCAGGAAGTCATAGACACATTAAACGGCACACAGTTTGCTGTCAAAAATGTGCAGAGCGGTCTTGAGGATGAGGCACAGCAAATTGTACGAAAGAAGTACGCGAAAACAGAAGTAAAAAAAGATGCACCTAAGAAGGAAGAACCTAAAAAGGAAGAACCTAAAAAGGATGAGGCTAAGGCAGCCGACAGACCAAAGAAAAAGGCAAGCATCACAGCAGTTTTCAATGCCCAGTACAGTAAGCAGGGTAGGAAAACAAATGGTGGAAACGGCAGCGGAAATAATGGAAATAACAGTTCGCAGCGCAGGAATGGCAATGGCAGACGCGATAATCAGTCATCACGTCCTGAGCAGCACAGCATTATTAAGCCAAGACCGGTCGGAGAGAGAGCTATGCGCCCTATAAGTGAGCGTACAGCAGATCCGTATGCAGATATGAAGGCAGCCAATTCACGTCCGGCACGTCAGGCTGACGCAGACAGAAGAGGCGACAGACGTCAGGATAATGGTGACAGAATCAACAACAGAAATACTGACAGAAATACCGACAGAAATGCCGACAGAAGCAGAAATACGGACAGAAACAGCGATAGAAGACCAAACAATCGCGACAATAACCGCGATAACAGCAGAGACAATAATAGAGACAATAACAGAGGCTTCAGAAATGACTCCAGACGTCCTGCAGAGGGTGGCAGAAGCTTTGACAAAAATAATGACAGAAGCAGAAGCAATGACAGAAGCAGGAGCAATGACAGAAATAACGATAGAACAGGCAGCAGAGGTGATGACAGAAATCGTTTCAGAAAAGAAACAGTTGCAGTTGCAGCTCCTGATGATGTAAGAGGAAAGGAGAGCCGCGACAGAGGCAACGATAGAAAGAATAAGCATAATCACAATCAGAGCCAGAAGCAGGATAAGCTCGGAAAGAAGCAGGAGAATTACATCAATCTCGAGAAGCACGGCGGAAAGAAAAAGCCACAGCAGCCGAAGGCACAGCCAAAAGAGGATGAGAACGAGATTAAGACAATTTCTCTTCCGGAGAAGATTACAATAAGGGACTTAGCTGATAAGATGAAGGTTCAGCCTTCAGCCATCGTAAAGAAGCTTTTCATGAAGGGCGAGATGGTAACAGTTAACTCTGAGGTTGATTTTGCAGCTGCTGAGGAGATTGCGTTAGAGTTCAATTTCATCTGTGAGGAAGAGGAGAAAGTCGATGTGATTGCAGAGCTTCTCAAGGAGGATGAAGAGGATGAGAGCAAGATGGTTCCTCGTCCACCTGTAGTCTGCGTAATGGGTCACGTAGATCATGGTAAGACATCACTGCTTGATGCCATCAGACAGACACGTGTTACAGACCGTGAGGCAGGTGGTATCACACAGCACATTGGTGCATCTGTTGTATCAATCAATGACCAGAACATCACATTCCTTGATACACCGGGACATGAGGCATTTACAGCAATGCGTATGCGTGGTGCAAACTCTACTGATATCGCAATCCTTGTTGTTGCTGCAGATGATGGTGTAATGCCACAGACTGTTGAGGCAATAAACCATGCAAAGGCAGCCGGTGTAGAGATTATCGTTGCAGTCAACAAGATAGATAAGCCAAGTGCCAATATCGACAAGGTTAAGCAGGAGCTCTCAGAGTATGAGCTTATCCCGGAGGATTGGGGCGGAAGCACAATATTCTGTCCTGTATCTGCACATACTAAGGAGGGTATCGACAATCTCCTTGAGATGATTCTTCTCACAGCAGAGGTTCTCGAGCTCAAGGCTAATCCGGACAGAAATGCAAGAGGTCTCGTAATCGAGGCGCAGCTTGACAAGGGCCGTGGTGCGGTTGCCACAGTGCTTGTACAAAAAGGAACACTCCATGTCGGAGATCCTATCGCATGCGGAAGCAGCTATGGTAAGGTAAGAGCCATGATTGATGACAAGGGCCGCAGAGTAAAGGAGGCTAAGCCTTCTACACCTGTAGAGATACTTGGACTCAACAGTGTGCCTTCAGCAGGAGAGACATTTGTGGCATGCGATTCAGAGAAGGAGGCAAAGGCATTCTCTGACACATATATTTCAGAGGAGAAGAATAAGCTCATCGAGGATACAAAGGCAAAGATGTCACTTGATGATCTGTTCTCACAGATTCAGTCAGGCAACATGAAGGAGCTTGATATCATCGTAAAGGCAGATGTACAGGGTTCAGTTGAAGCTGTTAAGCAGAGTCTTGTCAAGCTTTCAAATGAGGAGGTTGTGGTCAAGGTCATCCATGGCGGCGTTGGTGCCATCAACGAGTCAGATGTTATCCTTGCATCAGCATCAAATGCAATCATCATTGGCTTTAACGTCAGACCGGATCCTGTTGCCAAGGCTACAGCAGACCGTGAGGGCGTAGATATCAGACTTTACAAGGTCATCTACAATGCAATCGAGGATGTATCTGCTGCCATGAAGGGTATGCTTGATCCTGTATTTGAGGAGAAGGTTATCGGACATGCGGAAATCAGACAGATTTTCAAGGCTTCAGGCGTTGGAAACATTGCAGGTTCATATGTGCTTGACGGATTTATGGAGAGAGGCTGCCGTGTCAGAATTAGCAGAGAGGGTGAGCAGATATTCGAGGGAGACCTTGCTTCACTCAAGAGATTCAAGGATGACGTCAAGGAGGTCAAGACAGGCTACGAGTGTGGTCTTGTATTTGACGGATTTAATGATATTCAGGAATTCGATATAGTTGAAGCTTACAAGATGGTAGAGGTTCCGAGATAATCATATATTGGTTATCTTGAATTAATGCAGCTATTCGGATAGTTACGGTTTAATATAAAAAGAAAGCGGGATTATATGAGAAAGAACAGCATAAAAAATATTCGTATCAACGAAGAGGTAATGCGTGAACTGTCAAATATCATACGCGGTGAGATAAAGGATCCGCGTATCAATCCCATGACAAGTGTTGTTGCTGTCGAGGTGGCACCTGATTTAAAGACAGCAAAGGCTTATATCAGTGTGCTTGGTGACAAGAAATCACAGGCTGATACACTTGCAGGACTTAAGTCAGCGGAGGGATATATACGCAGAACTCTCGCAAAGAACATCAATTTAAGAAATACACCTGCCATTACATTTATCATAGACCAGTCTATAGAGTATGGTGTTGAGATGTCTAAAAAGATTGATGAAGTAACAAAAAATCTCAAAGAGGATTAACAAAGAGGATTGATTATGACAGAGATTGATTCTATTTTAAAGGATGCACAATCAGTTGCCGTTTCCGGTCATGTGAGACCGGACGGCGACTGTGTCGGCTCAACACTTGCGGTATACAACTACATAAAGGATTATTATCCTGATATAAAGGCAAGGCTTTATTTAGAGCCAAGCCCGAACATCTTTAAGTTCATGCAAAGAGCAGATGAGATTGACAGCGGCTATGCGGATGATACAGTATACGATCTGTTCATAGCATGTGACTGCAGTGACACAGGCAGACTGGGAAGTGCAGCTAAGTATTTTGAGTCTGCAAAAAGGACACTTTGCATAGATCATCATGTCACAAACGGGGCCTTTGCAGACGCAAATTACATCTTTCCGGATGCGAGCTCAACCTGTGAGCTTGTGTTTGAACTTCTGCCGAAGGAGCGCATCACAATACAGATAGCAGAGTGTATTTACACAGGCATGGTGCATGATACAGGCGTGTTCCAGTATTCATGCACTTCAAAAAAGACTATGGATATAGCAGGCTCCCTGATGGAGATGGGCATTGATTATTCAAGGATAATCGATGATACATTTTATACAAAGACATTTGCTCAGAACAAGATTATGGGGCAGGCGCTTTTGAATGCTGCTTTGTATCTGAATGGTGATGTTATATTGTCTGCAGTATCGCGCGCTGAGATGGAGAAGTACGATGTGCTTCCAAAGCATCTCGACGGCATTGTAAATCAGCTGCGTGTGACAAAGGATATAAAGGTTGCTGTATTTCTCTATGAAAATGAGGATGGTACCTACAAGGGCAGCCTGCGTGTAAACGGTGATTATGATGTGGCAAAGGTTGCGTCGGTATTTGGCGGCGGTGGACATGTAAAGGCCGCCGGATTTACGATTGACGGACCGCTTGAGGTGGCAACAGACCGCATCCTTACGGCAATTAAGGACAATATTTAGGGAGAGATTCTTGGGCAGATGGTTAATGGAATAATCAATGTATACAAGGAAAAGGGCTATACAAGCTTTGACGTTGTGGCAAAGCTTCGAGGCATATTCCACCAGAAGAAGATTGGTCATACGGGTACACTTGATCCTGATGCGCAAGGCGTCCTTCCTGTCTGCCTTGGAAAGGCAACCAGAGTGTGTGACCTTTTGACAGATAAGGACAAGGTCTATAAAGCTGTGCTGCTTTTAGGACAGGAGACAGATACACAGGATATTTCAGGGCAGGTCTTAAATCAGGCTGAGGTCAATGTGACTGAGCAGGCGGTGTATGATGCAATATCACAGTTTATTGGCAGACAAAAGCAGGTGCCGCCAATGTATTCGGCTCTAAAGGTCAATGGGAAAAAGCTCTATGAGCTTGCCAGGGAGGGCAAGGTTATAGAGAGAAAAGCCCGGGATATCGAGGTGTTTGATATCAAGGTTGAAAGCATTGATTTACCGGAGGTTACGATGACGGTGCACTGTTCAAAGGGCACATATATCAGGACGCTGTGCAATGACATCGGAGAGAGGCTGGGCTGCCATGGCTGCATGAAGTCACTGCTTAGAGTAAGGGTAGCAGGCTTTGACTTAGAGCATGCACTTACACTTTCGCAGATTCAGTCAAAGGTGGATGAAGGCTGCTTTGATATGGTGATGCCTGTTGACGGAGTATTCGAAAATCTGCCGGCAGTGCATACTGCTTCAGATGCTGATAAGCTTGTCAGAAATGGAAATAAAATTCCGGCAGTGCTTACGGATTATTTAAAACACAGTGCTGACTCTGATATAAGATACAGAGTATACAATCATGAGGGCATATTTGTCGGTGTGTATTCGTATCTTGATGAGACCGGTGAGTTTAAGCCGGTTAAGATTTTTATGGAATAGAATAGTATACAGATATTATGGAATATATAAGCAAAACTCTGGATTTTCATGTCAAGGAGCCGTCCGTCATCTCGTTTGGAAAGTTTGACGGGCTTCACCGAGGACATGAATTTCTGATGGAAAAGCAAATTGAACAGAGCAATCTGCATGGCTACAAGCGCATCATATTTACATTTGACATTCCTCCCAAATCGGAGGTACTTGGCGTTGAGTCAAAGGTTATAATCACAAACGATGAAAAAGAGTATGTGTTTGAAAAATCAGGTATTGACTATCTGATAGAGTGTCCGTTTGTGCCACAGGTGATGACGATGGAGGCGGATGCGTTTGTCAGATGGATAGTTAAAAGTCTTAATGTCAAGTGTATCATTGTCGGAGATGATTTCCGTTTCGGGCACAACAGGGCAGGAGACCATCGGCTGCTTTCTGCGATGGCAGGAGAGCTTGGATACGAGCTTATTGTGGTGGACAAGATAAAGGATGGAGACAGGGATATAAGCAGTACCTATATCCGCGAGGAGATTGCGGCAGGACATATTAAAAAGGCGAATGAACTGCTGGGATATCCCTTTTTCATAAAAGGAAGAGTAGTGCATGGCAGAGCACTGGGCAGGACTATTGGCATTCCGACAGTCAACCTTTCAGTGCCGCACGATAAGCTGCTTCCACCAAAGGGAGTGTATATGTCAAGAGTTCTTGTCAGGGACAACTGGTACCTTGGTGTAACCAATATAGGATGCAAGCCTACTATAGAGGGCAAAAATCCAATCGGTGCAGAGACATATATCATAGATTTTGGGCAGGATGTTTACGGACAGGATATCATGGTAGAGCTTCATAAGTTCGTAAGACCTGAGATGAAGTTTGATTCAATAGAAGCGTTAAAGAGCCAGATGAGTGCAGATATCAATTATACAATCAATTATGCAGGCAGTCACACATTCTAGTGTGGCTGTTTTTTTGCGAAATTACCCAAAATAACGAAAAAATGACAAATATTACGGAAATATTACGGAGAAATATTGACATTTTAACAATTTGTGATATACTCGTAAACATGGGATTATGGATAGCATGAACTGGAGGCTATATGAAAAATAAATTAAAATTAGGACAGGCAGCAGGCGTTGTAGCGTTTGCTATTATTATAGGTGCTGTATCTATGAGTTCAAGCAGCACAGTAGATGCCAGAACATCATTAAAGGAAAACAGAACAGTCAATGCGGGGGTGGCCCTTGGTCTGACAGAGGCGGCAGATGCCACAGAGCTTCTCACAGCAGGGGTTACATCGGCTCTTACTTATTATGGAGCTGACGTATCGGTAGCGCAAAACGACAGCAATGTTGTTACTGCATCTGCTCAGGGTGCACAGGTTGGCAATACTGCACAGGAGACAGAACAGGCAAATGAGGCATCCCAGACACCGACAGCCGCACAGACCTGTGGTTACACAAATCTTGGTATGTCGGTTATCAGCAGCGGAAACTTAAATATCAGACAGGAAGCTTCGACAGACAGCGAGGTAATAGGAATACTTACCAATCACAATGCCTGTGAGCTTCTTGAGGATGCCGGAGACTGGTATAAGGTCACATCAGGCAAGGTGACAGGATATGTAAACAAGCAGTATCTTGTGACAGGAGATGAGGCAGAGGCTATTGCAGAACAGGAGATTAAGACGGTTGCCACAGTAAATACGGAAACACTGAATGTGCGTGCAGAGAAGTCAACAGAGGCTGCGGTGCTTTCGCAGGTTGGAAATTCAGAGGCATTCACGGTTAATTCTGTCGCTGACGGCTGGGTTGAGATAAGTGTGGATGATTCGGTAGGATATATATCACAGGATTATGTGACACTGGCACAGGCACTTCCTACAGCAAAGACAATAGAGCAGGTGAAGTATGGTGACGGCGTATCAGATGTAAGGGCATCTGTTGTATCGTATGCGTTACAGTTTGTCGGAAACAGATATGTGTGGGGTGGTACAAGCCTTGAGAAGGGAGTTGACTGCTCAGGCTTCACAATGAGAATTCTTGGAAAGTATGGAATCTCATTACCGCATTCATCAAGAGCACAGCCTTCATACGGCACAAAAATCAGTGCATCTGAAGCAAAGCCGGGAGATTTATTCTTCTACGGAAGTGGAAGGAGTATCTCACATGTTGCAATTTATATCGGAAACGGACAGATTGTACATGCCAGCAACAAGCGTGATGGAATCAAGGTTTCAAATGCATATTACAGAAATCCGATTTGTGTCGCAAGATATTTGCCGGATTAATAAAAAAACAGTTTACAACAAATGCTTACTATGCTATACTGCATAAGTGTGGTTTTGCCCATGTTCGGTAGTTGGACACTCCGACCTATTGCTGAGCATCATACAGTTATCAGGGCGCATTATAATATAAGGAGGATCAACAATGATCGCAAAGGAAAAGAAACAGGCTATTATCGCAGAGTACGGTAGAACACCAAATGACACAGGTTCACCAGAGGTTCAGATTGCAATTCTTTCAGCAAGAATCGCAGAGTTAACTGAGCATTTCAAACAGAACCCAAAGGATCATCACTCAAGAAGAGGAATGTTAAAGATGATCGGTCAGAGACGTGGATTACTTGCATACCTTAAGGAGATTGATATCGAGAGATATCGTTCACTTATCGAGCGTTTAGGACTCAGAAAATAGTATTTTCTTTAGAGCGGAGTAATTATTATTCCGCTCTATTATTGTTTTTATTATTGTTTTTTGAAAAGCAGAAGTAAGCCGAGACCACTAAAGAGTGCATGAGCATACATGTATTGTTTAGTAGTTTCGGAAGAGGAATACACTTCTGCAAAAGAATTTTTAAGGAGAATTAATATGTACAAAAGTTATTCAATGGAACTTGCCGGCAGGACTCTTACTGTAGATATCGGAAGAGTAGCAGCTCAGGCAAACGGAGCTGTTTTTATCAAGTATGGTGATACAACAGTCCTTTCAACAGCTACAGCATCTGACAAGCCACGTGACGGTGTGGATTTCTTCCCACTTAGCGTTGAGTTCGAGGAGAAGATGTACTCTGTAGGAAAAATTCCGGGTGGTTTTAACAAGCGTGAGGGAAAGGCATCTGAGAACGCTATCCTTACAGATCGTGTAATTGACCGTCCTATGAGACCTCTTTTCCCAAAGGATTACAGAAATGATGTTACATTAAACAACCTTGTCATGTCAGTGGATCCTGAGTGCCGTCCTGAGATAGTTGCAATGATCGGTACAGCTCTTGCTGTTCATATATCAGATATTCCGTTTGACGGACCATGTGCCATGACACAGATGGGACTTGTTGATGGAGAGTTTATCGTAAACCCTTCACAGAAGCAGTGGGATGAGGGCGATTTACAGCTCACAGTTGCTTCTACAAAGGAAAAGGTCATCATGATTGAAGCAGGAGCCAATGAGATTCCTGAGGATCAGATGATTGAGGCAATCTACAAGTGCCACGATATCAACCAGACAGTTATCGCATTCATGGATCAGATCCGTGATGAGATTGGCAAGCCAAAGCATGAGTATGAGAGCTGTGCTATTCCGGAGCAGATGTTTGAGGATATCAAGAAAATTGTTACTCCTGAGCAGATGGAGGAGGCAGTATTCACAGATGAGAAGCAGAAGCGTGAGGAAAATATAAGAGCTATCACAGAGCAGTTAGAGGAAGCCTTCGCTGACAATGAGGAGTACCTTGCAGTACTTGGTGAGGCTATTTACCAGTATCAGAAGAAGACAGTCAGAAAGATGATTTTAAAGGATCATAAGCGTCCGGACGGCCGTGCAATCAACCAGATCAGACCACTCGCAGCAGAGGTTGATTTGATTCCTAGAGTTCACGGCTCTGCAATGTTTACCCGTGGACAGACACAGATTTGTGATGTTGTAACACTTGCTCCTTTATCAGAGATTCAGAAAATCGACGGACTTGATGCTAATATCACAACAAAGAGATATATGCATCACTATAACTTCCCTGCATATTCTGTAGGAGAGACAAAGGTATCACGTGGACCGGGACGTCGTGAGATTGGACACGGAGCACTTGCTGAGAAGGCACTTGTTCCTGTACTTCCAAGCATTGAGGAGTTCCCATATACTATCCGTGCCGTATCTGAGACATTTGAGTCAAACGGCTCTACATCAATGGCTTCAACATGTGCATCATGTATGTCACTTATGGCTGCAGGTGTTCCGATTAAGGCTATGGTTGCCGGAATCTCATGCGGACTTGTAACAGGCGATACAGATGATGATTTCCTTGTACTTACAGATATCCAGGGTCTTGAGGATTTCTTCGGAGATATGGATTTCAAGGTAACAGGTACACATAAGGGTATTACAGCTATCCAGATGGATATCAAGATTCACGGACTTACAAGACCTATCGTTGAGGAGGCAATCGCGAGAACACGTGAGGCACGTCTCTACATCATGGATGAGGTCATGAGCAAGGCAATCGCTGAGCCTAGAAAAGAAGTAAATGAGTGGGCTCCAAAGATTGAGCAGATTACAATCGATCCATCAAAGATTGGTGATGTTGTCGGACAGAAGGGTAAGACAATCAACGAGATTATCGACAGAACCGGTGTAAAGATTGATATCACAGATGATGGCGCTGTTTCAGTTTGCGGAACAGATAAAGAGATGATTGCAAAGGCAATCGACATGATTAAGATTATCACAACTGATTTTGAGCAGGGACAGATCCTTGAGGGAACAGTTGTAAGCATCAAGGAGTTCGGTGCTTTCATCGAATTTGCTCCTGGCAAAGAGGGAATGGTTCACATTTCTAAGATTGCAAAAGAGAGAATCAACAGAGTAGAGGATGTACTCACACTTGGAGACAAGGTAAAGGTTGTTTGCCTTGGCAAGGACAAGATGGGAAGAATCAGCTTCTCTATGAAGGATGTAAAAGAGGATTAATTAATATACGTTAAAGTATAACAATAATATCTAAGTAAAGGGCTGCACGCAGGTGCAGTCCTTTTAATATATGAAATTATAGTAAGGTGATATGATGTAAGGCAAAACAGGTGCGTCTGTGTCATATTGTGAAAACGAATCATATACTAAATTAAAAAATAAAATAATAATGAAAAATGCGAAATATAGTATAAATGCAAATCTGGTATATAAAAATGGATATAGTGGTAAAAATGTCAATATAGCAGTGCTTGATACGGGTGTGTTTAAACACAAACAGCTTGATGGGTGCATAAAGCACTTTATGGATTTTGTGGGTGGAAAGGAGACATGTTATGACGATAACGGGCATGGTACACATGTGTGCGGTATATTATCGGCTGCAGATATAGGCATGGCTCCAGGGGCAGGACTATATGTGTTTAAGGTGCTTGATTATCTTGGCATGGGGCAGACGTCGGATTCAATTCGTGCACTTAAGTATATAAAAGAAAACTGTGTCAGACTTAATATAAAAATACTCAACTTCTCTGTAGGATATCTGCCATGTTCTGATACAGCAGAGCGTATTAAGATATTGAAGCTGATAGATGAATTGTGGGATATGGGAGTAGTAGTTGTTGCAGCAGCGGGCAACTATGGCCCGGCACCGTTTTCTGTAACTGTGCCGGGAATTTCAAGAAAAATAATAACAGTCGGAAGCTTTGATGATATAAGAAGTGGCAAAGGTCCTACCGACTGTTGTATTGTAAAGCCTGAGATTCTGGCTCCCGGGCATGATATCATAAGCCTTGGAACGAGAGATGGCACATATGTAAGGAAAACAGGTACTTCAATGGCTACACCGATTGTGTCAGGTGCCATAGCACTTCTATTGGAAAAAAATCCAAATATGAGACCGGAGGCGGTTAAGCTAGCACTGTATAATACATGTGACAGGGCAGGGGATAGTCACAAAGGCTCGTGGGGGATTATAAATGTTGATAAATTGGTGGGAATATTATAATATGTATTAGAGATTTATTATAGATAATATAGGAAATATTAGGTTGTATAATTGTAATTTCATGGTAGGGCTTATATGAGAAAAATATTACAAAGACTGCTTTCAAAGCTTTTTATAGTTTCGACAATAATAATCATACAGATGATATGGTGGTTCTTTTTGTTTTATACGGCCTCTGTTGCCAGCAGGGTGTTTCAGGATCTGATGTATGTGGCAGCTATATTGCTTTCGCTTTATATTGTCAACAGGCGGATGAAAATGTATATAAAAATGTCATGGATATTTTTGATACTGAGTGTTCCAATCGTTGGTATTCCGTGCTATTTCTTTTTCGGAAGACCGGAGCTTACGTCGAAGACACAGAAAAGAATGGCAAGAATTGTGGAAGCATATGCGCCGCTTCGGCCTGAAAACGAGCTGCTAAATGAGACTCTCAGACAGACAGATATGGATGCATACAGACAAAGCAGGCTTATCACTCAAAATCAGAAATATCCACTGTATGCGGAGGATTGCACAGAGTACTTTAAATCAGGTGAGGAGGCTTTTGAGAGCATTTTAAAAGATTTAAGGTCAGCTGAAAAGTTTATCTTTATGGAGTATTTCATAATCGGCAGTGGTGTTATGCTTGATCAGATACTTGATATACTCAAAGAAAAGGTAAAGCATGGAGTTGTGGTGAGAATCATATATGATGATTTTGGCAGCATAAATGCCATTCCGCCACATTTTATAAAGGAGATGGAGAGCATAGGAATACAGACCAGACGATTCAATCCATATAAGCCTATGCTTTCAGTAATTATGAATGACAGGGATCATAGGAAGATACTGGTGATAGACGGACGTGTGGCGCATACCGGTGGTTACAATATAGCAGATGAGTATATCAACAAAAAAATCAGGTTTGGTTACTGGAAGGATGCCGGTATCCGTGTGGAGGGAGAGTGTGTAAACAGTTTCACGACAATGTTCCTTGAGATGTGGAATTATATCAATAAGGACAATGCAGTACATGATGAATATCTGAATCCACACAATACCTTCAGTCAGTCAGAGAAAAGCGGTTTTGTCCAGCCGTTTTGCGATTCTCCACTTGAGCATGATGATGTAGGAGAGAATCTTTATGTGAGTATCATCTCAAGAGCTAAAAAATATGTTTATATTTTTACACCATATCTGATACTTGGAACGGAGCTGTCACATGCTATGATATCGGCAGCCAGGTCAGGTGTTGATGTGCGTATTGTTGTACCTAAGATTCCCGATAAAAAGCTCATTTATCTGCAGACAAAAGCCAATTTCAGACCTCTTATTGAGGCGGGGGTAAGGATATATCTATACACACCCGGCTTTATACATTCAAAGTGTATTGTGGCAGATGATGATACTGCGATAGTTGGCACATGCAATCTGGATTTCAGGAGCATGTACTGGAATTTTGAGGATTTTGTATACATGTACAGAACTCAGTGCATCGGAAAAATAAAAGAGGATGCGATAGAGACGTTTGCGGTTTCAGAGGAGGTGTATGAGGAAAGCACAAATGATATCTCATTTGCAGGCAGGCTGCTGCAGAGTATTTTGCAGCTTTTTGCGCCGCTTTTGTAAATGTGTCTGTAAAGCGTCTGATAAAAATCTGTTGAATAATGTTACAAGTTGTAATATAATAATCCAAGCGATTGCGTAAGCAACGCACGAAGAAACTGAATATGTAGCATAAAGGTGTCGGAGCAGACAAGCATTTGAATCTGATTTATGACAGGCGATGTGAAGCTGGCTCCGGTGAAAAGGGAAACAGGTGCAAATCCTGTACGAACTCGTCACCGTAATTAAGGAGTGACGGCCAATAAGTCACTGGGCAACCGGGAAGACGGCCGAAGCAATGATATATAAGCCGGGATACCTGCCTTTGTGTTGTACGGAAACAATAGTGTTTCAAGCCACGAGTAACTGGCTGTACGTGATGAAATAATTATAATTACAGACAAGGTTATGATAGCCGTATAGTCTGTGTTAGAAGGATTTTGACATGTATAGCTCTTTGACATAATAGTACAAAGAGCTTTTATTTTTGACGCTTTAAATGTTTTCGTCTTACATATTTAAAACATGTGCAGCTTAATAGCTGCAAGGAGAATGAAAAGGAGAAAACATGAAAAAGAAATTAGTAGTAGTACTGATGGCAGCAGTTATGGCTATGACAGCAGTGACCGGCTGTGGCAGCAATGCAGATGATGCAAAGAATGATACACAGGCATCTAAGACTTCAGAGAGTGAGACAAGCGCAAACGCAGATCAGGAGGCAGCAATGCATGTGGCAGATTTAATCGATGCAATCTACGTGCAGGAGAGAACAGATGATACAGACAAGCAGTGCAAGGAGGCTAAGGAGGCCTGGGACAAGCTCACAGACGCACAGAAGGAGCTTGTAGAGGGAGAAAATGCTGATCCTGACTATTTCGGCAGAGATACAGGCGATGCTTCAAAGGATGATCCGAGAAACCAGGATGATATCGGCGAGAACGAGATTCTTGTAGTAAGCTTTGGTACATCCTTCAACGACAGCCGTGTGGCTGATATCAAGGGTGTGGAGGATGCAATAGCAGCTGCAAATCCTGACTGGTCAGTCAGAAGAGCCTTCACAGCACAGATTATCATCAATCATGTACAGGCAAGAGATGACGAGAAGATTGACAATATGGATCAGGCACTTGAGCGTGCAGTCAAAAATGGTGTAAAGAATCTTGTGGTACAGCCTACACACCTGATGCATGGCGCAGAGTATGATGAGCTTTCAGAGGCTGTAGAGAAGTATAAGGATAAATTTGAGTCTGTAAAGATTGCAGAGCCACTCCTCGGTGAGGTTGGAAGTGATGCAACAGTTGTAAATGAGGATAAAAAGGCCGTTGCAGAAATTCTTACAGAGGAAGCAGTGGAAAAGGCAGGCTATGACAGCCTTGATGCTGCAAAGGAAGAGGGTACAGCATTTGTATTTATGGGACATGGAACAAGCCATACAGCAAAGATTTCATACAGCCAGATGCAGAGCCAGATGACAGCTTTGGGTTATGAGAACGTATTTATCGGAACTGTAGAGGGTGAGCCGGAAGATACATCCTGCGAGGCAGTGATCGAGAAACTGAAAGAAGCAGGATATAAGAAAGTAATCCTTCGTCCGCTGATGGTTGTTGCAGGAGACCATGCGAACAACGATATGGCCGGAGATGACGACGATTCCTGGAAGAGCCAGTTTGAGGCATCAGGAGCATTTGACAGCATTGATACTCAGATTGCAGGTTTAGGAGAGATCCAGGCAATCCAGCAGCTGTATGTAGCACATACACAGGCTGCAATTGATGCAGAGTAATTTGTAAGAAGATAGGATAAGGTCATGCGTGTTCAGAAAAAAGTGAATTGCATGACCTTTTTTGAATCAATGAAAGGAAGGATTTAAATGAAAAAGAAGTTATTAATGGTATTAATTTCTGTTTCTATGATTGCATCTGTATTTACAGGATGTGGAAATAGCACAGAGGCTAAAGACAGTGGAAAAGCACAGACAGAACAGGCGGATACAAAAGAGGATTCTGCAGATAAGGCAGATGAGGAGCAGGCAGCACTGGAAGACGGAACATATACAGCAGAATTTCAGACGGACAGTTCTATGTTCCATGTAAATGAAGCAATGGATGGAAAAGGAACACTGACAGTAGAGGATGGGAAAATGACAATTCATATCAGTCTGGTGTCTAAAAATATTGTCAATCTGTTCGAAGGAACTGCCGAGGATGCACAGAAGGACGGCGCAGAACTGCTTCAGCCTACAACAGATACTATTAATTACAGCGATGGAACATCTGATGAGGTCTATGGATTCGACGTTCCGGTTCCGGCACTGGACAAAGAATTTGATCTTGCATTGATCGGAAAAAAGGGAACATGGTATGATCACAAGGTCAGCGTGACAAATCCGGTGGAAGTAGAAGAATAAAATGCATTTGTAACCTTTACAAAGCGGCAAAGAAGGGATAAGATGCTTTTATAAAATAATTTATAAAAGGAGCCTTGGATATGGCTGGAGCGGAAAAGAGAAATATTACAAAATCAAAAATAGTAAATTATATTATAAATCACGAAGCAACGTCTAAAGTGGAATTGTCGAAGGATCTCAATCTTAGTATGCCGACTGTATTGTCGAATGTGAATGAGCTCTTGGCTAATGGAATTGCGGTTGAAACTGGAGAATATGAATCTACAGGCGGGCGAAAAGCAAAACGAATCAG
>ERZ773181.1463-NODE-1463-length-18746-cov-13.665775_pt1 | contig 18746 bp, 15 predicted proteins | sample MGYA00581001_ERZ773181 | MGnify/ENA primary metagenome ERZ773181 (study PRJEB29015, sample SAMEA2737780) | human gut metagenome | biome: human gut; feature: human-associated habitat; material: faeces | place: China | collected 2012 ... | reverse complement strand
GCGTATAGGAGCGCGGGAAGTATTTGCGCAGCTTGTCCGCCGAGAGGACGACGTTATAGCCCTCCGGTTTTTTCTGCTCCATCATGATGTCCAGCATGGTGTCGTCGTTGAGCTTGCCGTCGCGGGAGAGCTTTTTCATGCGCTGCGCCTGAGAAAGCGAGGGCGTTGCCTGTTCGCTGTCGATGGCGGTGAGTAGCATCTGCTGTTCCTCCGGCTTGAGGTAGGAGATTTCCACGGCGGGGGTCATGCCGATCTTCTTCTCGTCCACCATCTGTTGAAGCTCCGGGGTGAGTTCGGTCAGGCGGATGTAGCGCTGAATGGTGCGCGCGCTGTCGTCCGAGTTTTCTGCCAACAGTTCGCGGCTTTTGATACCGCGCAAATCGTGGCCATTTTGTCCACCATTTTCTGAGGTGTCAATTTCTTCCGCTTTTGCCGGTCTGCCAGCCTTGCGGCGGATAGCCTCCAGCTTCATTTTATACGCCTGCGCCCGTTCAGAGGGCAGGATATTTTCACGCTGGATGTTGCTGTCCACCATGAGGATGGTGGCGGTGTCGTCGTCCATCCGCCGCACGATGCAGGGCATGGCGGAAAGCCCCGCCAGCTCGCTGCCGTGCCTGCGCCGGTGTCCGGCGATGATCTCATAGCCGCCGTCCTCGCGGGGACGGACGATAGCCGGGACGAGAACGCCGTACTGCCGGATGCTCTCCGCCGTTTCCTGCATGGCTTCATCGTCCCGCACCTTGAAGGGGTGGTTGGGGAAGTCGTGCAGCTCCGACAGCGGGAGCAGCGTGATTTTATCCTCTTGCGCAGCCGCAGCGGTCTTTGCCCCGCGCTTCGCTTTGCTTTTCGGTTCTTCCATGTTCGTGTTCCTCCTGTTGAAAGTGGCAGGAACGAAAAAAGGGAGAATGACCGCTGTTACCGCCATTCTCCCTTGAAAACAACTATGCGATTGTGATTTCAGCCCCTTGGCCGTCTGAAAGAGAGCTATCTGATCGAGAGCCATCTCGCCGCAAACCCGCATGAATACTGGATTTTTGCTGTTTGCGCTTCACCTTCCCGAACGACGTATGTTCAACGAGTGGTACGCGCGGGACTGCTCCCGTAAGCAGCGGGCCGTGGCCCGGATGAAGGGAATGTCCGGCAAGCGGGTGGCATCCATCGCCCCTTACGGCTATGTGAAGGATAAGAACGGCGTACTGGTGCCAGATGAAGAGACTGCTTGGGTCGTAAAGCTGATTTTCGATTTGTGCATCCAGGGCTACGGCCCCACGAAGATCGCGAAGGAACTGACGCGCCGGAACCTTCCCACGCCAGGCACACTGGCATTTCGGCGTCGAGGCGTCCGCCGCAATTATTATCCGGACGCAGAGTGTGTATGGTCTGAAAGCACCATTGAAAACATTCTGACCTACAAGGAATACATGGGCCATACCGTCAACTTCAAGACATACTCCAAGTCCTACAAGCTGAAAAAGCGCATGGAGACCCCGGAAGATCAGCAGATGATTTTTGAAAATACCCATGAAGCGCTGATCTCCCCAGAGGATTGGGCGACGGTGCAGCGTCTGCGGTCGTTCCGCAACCGGCCATGCAAGCAGGAGGCCCCGTCTTTGTTTTCCGGGATGCTGTTCTGCGCTGACTGCGGAAGCCTTCTCCGGGTACATCGGGGCAAGAACATCAGCAAGAAGCAGGAGTGTTATTGCTGCGGACGGTATCGTGACCGCACGGATGCCTGTTCCATGCACTATATCCGCGCTGTGACGCTGGAATCGCTGGTAAAGGAAAATCTCCGGCAGGTGGTCACACTGGCAACCGAGGATGAGCAGGGCTTCATTCAGCGGCTGACCAACCGCAGCATGAAAGAGCAGCAGGCACAGGTACAGGCCATGAAAAAGGAGTTGTCCATAAAGGAGCGCCGTGCCAGCGAATTGGACAACATCATCAAGCGGCTTTACGAGGACAATATCCTGGGTAAGTTGTCCGATGAGCGGTTCAAAATCCTCTCTGCGGACTATGAAAAAGAGCAGCGCAGTCTCCGGACGGAAATGCAGTCGCTCCAAAAGCAGATGGCTGAATTGGACAGCAAAACGGTCAACATCGAAAGCTTCTTGAAGATGGCGCACAAATACACGTCCTTTGAAGAGCTGACGCCGGGTATGCTCCACGACCTGATTGAGAAGATCGTCATTCACGAGCGCGATAAAAGCAGCGGCCACCGAGAGCAGCGCGTTGACATTTACTACACCTTTATCGGAACGACAGACGGCTCTCAGGTGGTTGCCAGACTAAAGCGAAAAGGAGAAGCAGCGTAACATACCTTCGTACATTACGCTGCTTCATCCTCAAATCAAAAAAACTTCCTCTTTGGCCTTCGGCTTTCCGGCAGGGGCGGGTTTTACTGTCAGCACCGATCGCCGCCGCGATGTGCCCGGCGCACAATGCCCCTTGACAAAGCGCCCCTGTCCTCCGTAAAGTAGTGGTATCGTATGGAGACGCCGCGCTTTCCCATCATGCGGCGATCTCACCGTGGAGGTATGGACATGGAGCTTCGCTTTCCCTTGATTCTGGACGGCGCAACCGGTACGGAGCTGCAAAAGCGCGGCTATACCGGCGACATCAGCATGGAGCAGTGGGCGCTGGCACACCCGGACTGCATCCGGGAGCTCCAGCGCGGCTATGTGGCCGCCGGCAGTCAAGTGCTGTATACGCCTACCTTCGGTGGTAATGCCGTCAGCTTGGCAGCTTGCGGTGTGACGGAGGATGTGGCGGCGTACAACCGCCGTCTGGCGGCACTGACCCGGGATGCCGCCGGCGGAAGAGCGATGGTGGCCGGTGATATGGCCCCCACGGGACTGTTCCCGCCGCCGCTGGGCGACGCCTCCTTTGAACTGCTGGTGGACGCCTACGCCCAACAGGTGGCCGGACTGGAGGCAGCCGGTGTAGATCTGTACGTTATCGAGACGATGATCTCCCTGTCCGATGCCCGGGCCGCGGTGCTGGCTGTCCGCGCCGTCACCGACAAGCCGATCTTCGTCACCTTCGCCTGCGATGAGAACGGCCGCAGCATCTCCGGCACCGATATCACCGCCGCCCTTACCGTTTTGCAGGACATGGGCATCGACGCCTTTGGGCTGAACTGCTCCGCCGGGACGCAGATGCTGCCCCAGCTCCGGCGGCTGCGGGCGTATGCGCGTGTGCCGCTGATCGCCAAGCCCAGCGCGGGGCTGCCTACTATCGTGGACGGCCGGGCGGTGTACGACTGCCCGCCGGCGGCGTTTGCCGCCGGCGTGCCCGCCATGCTGGACAGCGGTGTGATGATCTTCGGCGGCTGCTGCGGTACCACGGCGGCACATATTGCCGCTCTGCGCCGCGCCCTGTATGGGGGAGAGTTGCCGGAGGGGAGCTGCTGGTGTTGACAGACCGGTATGATCTCCTGTTCTGATAGGAAAGCACACCGCTTGGCCGTGCCAAGCGGTGTGCTTTTATGTGCGGGTGAGCTGGGCGCACAGCAGGCGGCTGACCGCATCCGCCAGCCATCCGGCGGTGGGGATACGCTCCAGCGCCGCGCCGTAGATGCGCCGGGCGTTGTCCAGCTCCTGATCGGAGCCGGTGAAGATGCACACGGGGCGGATGCCCTGCCGCCGGAGAACGGCGGTCTCCCCGGCGGTGTCCTCCACGCCCCGTTTCCCACTGTACGCGTATCCGCCCAGCGGCAGTGCGCCGATAGGGATGCGCTGGTCGTCGTTGGGGCTGGCGTCGGACAGCAGGAGCAGCAGCCGGTTTTGCTCGGTGCTGCGGCGCATGAGCCAGCCCATGGCCCGCAGCGCCAGACCGTCCCGGTTCCACCCGGCGGCGGTGTAGTCAAAGCAGGCGTCATTCTCCTCCGGATGGCCAAAGTCCCGGAGGATCCGCAGCACCGTGCAGCCGCTGACGGAGCAGAAGAAACTGACCCGCACCGGGATATGACAGCGGGTGAGGCTCTCCGCGATGAGGTAGGCCTGGGTGGACAGCTTCTCCTGCTGGAGATTCTGGGAGGCGGAGCCGTCCAGCAGGATGTCCACAGACAGCTCCTCCGGCTCGTCGGGACAGCGGCGGAGAAAAACCTGTTCGTCGTCCAGCGCCGCGGCGCGCCACGCCAGCCCGGTCTGCAAGCGGCCTGCCCGCGCCCCTGCGCCGCCGTCATCCTGCCGCAGCAGCAGGACGTTTTGCAGCTTTTGTGTCAGCTGGTGGAGGGTCATCTGGTTCTCGGCGAGGTGCGCCTGATAGTAGGCGCGATTTTTGGCCCGCTGCTGCCGGAAGTGCTCTGCGTCCCACGCGGCGTTGGGGGCGGGGGGACGATCCGGCGGTGCGCCTTTGGTAAAGTGCAGGCGGCAGTTTTTGTGGACGCCGGTACACAGCAGGCGCTCGGCTTCCGCCAGCTCCGACGGCGTCAGCATGGATACGCCGAAGCAGTCCTCCACATAGCGGCGCAAAATTGGCTCCGGTGTGCGGCCCTGCAAAAACGACAGGAGCTTCGGCGATCGTCCTGCACCGCCGCCGCTGTCCGTGTGGGACAGCGCCCGCAGCGCGTTGGGCTTGATGAACCGCACACCGCCGCCCTTTGTCAGGGAGCGCCCCGCCCACGCCGCCCACTGGCGGTCGGTGACGCTGCGCCGCGCCCGGCGGAAGTACCGATACAGCAGCTCCTCCGTCCGGTGGATCAGCTGCTGCTCATCCAGCTCGGGGGCGAAGGCCAGCTCGTCCAGCAGGGCGGTCTGCCAGTCGTCCTCCGTATGGGACTGCCCCAGCACCCGCGCTGCCCAGATGCGGCGCAGCGCCGGGATCTGCCGGGGGTCGCCGCCCTCACCGCTCTCCGCCAGCAGGCGGCGGGCGTGCTGCCGCCGCAGTGCCTCCAGCGCCGGACGGCGGGGGGACTCCTTTTCATAGACGGCGTGCTCCAGCCCCAGCCAGAAAATGTCGCTGTACAGCCCGCCCTGCGGCTGCTGCTGAAAGGTATGGAGCATGGGCTGGAAGCGGGCAAAGTCGTAGTCCCGGCGGGCAAGACCCATCACCGTGTTCAGGTACAGCTCCGGGTCGCCGCCCTCGTCGAAGGCGGCCTGCTCCGGCTGCACATCGTAGCGTCCCGCGCCGTTCCAGATCTGGTTGACCGCCCGGCGGTTCTGTAATTCCTGCCGCTCCATGTTACGCTCCGAATAGCTGGCTGCCGCTGAGATCCTGCGGGATCCGCGCCCAGACCGTGTCGGCAGCCAGCTGCCGCTCAAAGGGCTCAAAGGCCTTGTTGATGATGCCCAGCTTCAGGGCCTGTCCGGAGGGAATGCCCGTCTCCATCAGGCGCAGCGCCGCCAGCAGGCCCCGGAGATCCAGCGTCTTGGTAGAGATCTCGCCGCTGTCGCACTTCTGCCGCAGGTCGCGGAACAGAAGGGCGAATTGCTCCGCCCACTTGGCCGACAGGGTGGGGAACGTGCGGCGCAGCAGCTTTTGCAGGTCAGTATCGGAGATCACCGGTATATCCAGCACCGCAAAGCGGGATACCAGCGCCTCGTTGAGCTCGCGGGTGCCGGCGTAGCCGTAGTTCATGGTGCCGATAAAGCGGGTGGCATCGTCCAGCGTGATGCGCTCGTAGCCCGGCACGTCGATGACCCGCCGGTGATCCAGCGTGGCGTGGAGCACAGCCAGCGCCTCATTTTTGGCCATGTTCACCTCGTCCAGCACACCGAAGCCGCCCAGACGGGCGCAGCGGCAGATAGGCCCCTCCCGGAACACCACCTCGCCCTTTTGCAGGGTGTCCGCGCCGATAAGGGCGGCGGCGTCCACGTTGACGTACATGGATACGTCCCACACGGGGCGGCCGAACACGGCGGCCAGATTCTCCGCCAGCACGTTCTTTCCGGTGGCCTTCGGCCCCGCCAGCAGCAGATGCTGGCCGCACAGCAGCGCAGCCGCCGCGCTCTCCCAGACCTCCTTGCCGTAGTAGAGGCACTGGGGTACGGGAATGCGCGCCTCTGCCTCGGGCGGTACGGGGTGTGCCGCCCGAAAGTGCTGTATCTCCTCCAGCAGCGACGGGTCGATGCCCTCGTCCCGCAGCTCCTTCCAAATATCCATAACCTCGCTCCGTTTCTTCTGTTGATGCCGTATTATACGCCCATTGGACGCTAATGGCGCGTTAAGGATACCGGAATGGGACGAAAAAAGGCAGGAGAATGTCCATCGGACATTCTCCTGCCTCGGAGGGTAGGGTCACATCAGATCAATGCTCCTCGTTGGGGAGCGGGGCGATGCGCTTCTCGCGGCTGCGGGCGTGGAAGGGAAGCAGGGATGCTGCCAGACCGAACACGGCGGCGGGGATCAGCCAGCTCAGACCCAGATCGTACAGCGGCAGGCTGGGGACGACGGGAATGTTGACGCCGTGGGCGGTGAGGGTGCAAAGCACGCTGGTGATCAGCGCGCCGATGCAGGCGCCGCGGCTGACGCGATCCGGTACCCGGGGCATCAGCAGGGAGATGAAGATCAGCACCAGCGTGGGGGGATAGATGACGTCCAGCACGGGGGCTGCCACCGCCACGATGCGGTCAAGACCCAGATTGGATACCACGGCGCTGAACACGCAGATGGCGATGACGAATGCCTTATAGGGCACCTTGCCGCGGCACAGCTCGGCGAAATAGGCGGCGGCGGAGCTGGTCAGGGCGATGGCGGTGGTGACGCAGGCCAGACCCACGACAACACCGAACAGGATCATGCCCACCTTGCCCATCAGCGCCTCCACAATGGCCATGACCAGCTGGGCGCGGCCGATGGTGCCGTTGTACTGGCCGGATACGGTGGCGCCCAGATAGGCAAGGCCCATGTACACGGCCAGCAGGAGCACACCGGCCAGAATGGCGGAGCCGCCGACCACCCGGAACTGCTTTTTGCTGTTGTCGTAGCCCTTGGCGGTGACGCTTTGCAGCACGATGATGCCGAAGGGCAGGGCGGCCAGCGCGTCCATGGTCTGGTAGCCGGCCTTGATGCCGGTGACGGCCACATTGGAGATCTGGGGCAGCGCGGAGATCTCGCCTACCGGGGTGACGACGCCCTTGATGATAATGGCGAACAGACCCAGCAGCAGCAGCGGCGTCAGGATCTTGCCCACGATGTCCACCACGGCGGATTCCTTGATGCACAGCACAAGGATCAGTGCAAAGAACAGCACGGAAAACAGCACCGGGGACACACCTGAGAGGTTGGGGGAGATGGCCATCTCAAACGTGGTGGCAGAGGTGCGGGGGATGGCCACCATGGGGCCGATGCACAGGATGATGGCGCACATCAAAAGCTCGGCGGGTACCTTGCCTACGCGGCTGATGACGGCCTCGCTGCTGCCCACGCGCAGCAGGGCGAACATACCCAGCAGCGCAAGGCCGATGTCCGCAATGAAATAGGCGGAAAAGCCTGCCAGCCACTGGGGGCCTGCTTCCATGCCGAGATAGGGCGGGAACACCACGTTGCCCGCGCCGAAGAACATGGAAAACAACGCGAAGCCCACCACGATCATGTCGCGGAGGGAGTTGTTTTTCTTCTGCATAATAGTATCGTCTCCTCTTTTTTGTTCCGAATTCTGCAAGTGTTCCGTCATGCAAAATATAAATATAGTGTATCATTTTTTTCATGACCGGTGAAATGACCGTTATTGATGGGGGCATTAAAAAAAGTTATGGCGGCAAAAATACCGCCAGAAAAGCAGATGAAATCGGCGGAAAATTGACAAAAATCATGTTGAAATCAAAATTGTATTGTGATATATTGAAAAATAATTATGCAATTGTTGTGCAAAATGTCGAAGGAGAGAGCCCTATGGATGATAGTAAGCTGCGGGCGCTGCTGACAGCCGTACAGTGCGGCAGCTTTGGAAAGGCCGCCGCACAGCTGGGATATACCCAGTCCGCCATGACCCATCTGGTCAGCAAGCTGGAGGCGGAGCTTGGCTGCACGCTGCTGCTGCGCAGCAGCAAGGGCGTCCGCCTGTCGGAGGAGGGCGAGCGCCTGCTCCCCTATATCCACGGCGTTATCACCGCCTGCGACGCCCTGCGGCAGGAGGCGGAGGCACAGGGGGAGGCGCACAGCCACGCCCTGCGGATCGGGTGCTTTGCCAGCATTGCCCGCGCCCAGCTGCCGGAGCTGCTGCGGAAGTTCCGCAAGCAGCACCCGGAGATCAAGGTGGACGTGCTGGTACAGGGCAGCGAGCTGGCCGCCGCGCTGGAGGAGGATCGCATCCAGTTGGCCATCGTGGATGAGAACTGCGCCCGCGGGTTCCAGTGGACGCCGCTGACGGACGCGCCGCTGGTGGCGGTGACGCCGCTGGACTTTCCGTGGACGGGGGAGACCATCTCGTTGGCGCGGCTGATGCAGGAGCCGTTCCTCTCCTGCCCGGAGCAGTATGTGGAGCAGTATCTGCCGGCGGACACGCCGCGGCTGGAGGTAACGGCCTCTGACGACGGCGCCATATTGTCCATGGTGGCGGGAGGGCTGGGCGTATCGGTGCTGTCCGCCTACTCGCTGGCGGGCTACGAGAATCGGGTACGGGTCATCCCGCTGGATCAGCCGCTGTCCCGGCGTCTGGGCGTGGCGGTGAAGGCCATGCCGGCAGCCAATTCCCCGGCGCGGCTGTTTCTGTCGTTTCTGAAGCGGCAGTATCAGAACGCCCGCTGAAAAAAGAGAAAGAGCGCCGTTTTCGGTCATTCCGAAAACGGCGCTCTTGTTGTGCTGTGAGGTCGGTAGGAGGTGTAGGCGCGGGCCGCGCATTTAGGTGAGGAAGCCCATGCTTTCGCATACGGCACAGAACGGCTTAACGCTTTAAACGATAAAATTGCCTAAAAGAAAGAGGTTTGTTCTGTAAGAAGTGTGTGAAAAACGGCGATTGACAAAAGAATCACAAAGACCTATAATACGCACATCAAAGGCAAAGGCGCCTTGGAGAGGTTCTCTCTGGCGCCTTTGCCGCTTTTTTTAAGTGCGCAGGCACCCTGAAAAAATCTGACGAAGGAGGCATCTATCATGCGGACGATCATGGGTTTTTGCGGAACATGCAGTGATATTACAGACTTTACCAAGGGCTTGACGCAGGCAGCACCCCGTGGCCATGGGGAAAACCGCATCGTAGATGTGGGCTGCGGCCTGCTGGGATACCACCGCCATGCGTCGGGGGAGCATCCGGCGCAGGAGCTGCAGCCGCTGACGCTGGACGGCAGCTATGCGGTGTGCAGCGGCGAGCTCATCGGCTACGGCGGACTGCGGGCGGGCTTGCAGGCCAGAGGCTACACCTTCCGCAGCCGCTGCGACTGTGAACTGCTGCTGCCGCTGTACCGTGAGTACGGCGTGAAAATGTTCGGAATGCTTAACGGCGAGTTTGCGCTGATCCTGTTTGACCACCGCAGCGGGCATTTCATCGCCGCCCGGGACAGCGCCGGTCAGCGGCCGCTGTACTACGGACAGGACGATGCCGGGAACACGGTGTTTGCCAGCGATGCGGCGAGCCTGATAGGGCTGTGCCGCCGTGTACAGCCGTTTCCGCCGGGTCACTATTACGAGGATGGCCGCTTCATCCGCTATGACGACAGCGTAGGCGCCGCCTGAATTTATTTTACCAGACTCTCTCCTTACATACAGCATAGAGCCGCACACCCTTTGGGTGTGCGGCTCTGCGCGTTTCCTATGCGGCATAACTGATCTCGGCAGGGCATATAGATAGACCAACCGACAGTTAGGAGTGGTGCTCTATCCGAGAGAATCTGGAACAGCGGGCCGAGGAGCTGGCCCTTTACCTCATAGAAAACCGGACGACCGTCCGCGCCGCCGCCAAAAAGTTCGGGGTCAGCAAGTCCACGGTGCACAAGGACCTTTCGGAGCGTCTGCCGCTGTATGACCGGGCGCTCTACACGCAGGTCAAGGCGGTGCTGGAGGAGAACAAGGCCCAGCGGCACATCCGGGGCGGTCTGGCTACGCGGAAAAAGTACAAGGGTACATAAAAACGGCGCCCCGTCTCCTGGCGGGGCGCCGTTTTGTCACTGCGCGTCCTTGGGAACCTGCTTCATGGAGAGGCTGATGCGGTGCTTTTTCTCGTCCACCTCCAGCACCACCACCTTGACGACGTCGCCCACGGCCACGATCTCCGAGGGGTGCTTGATGAACTTATTGCACACCTGCGAGATATGCACCAGACCGTCCTGATGGACGCCGATATCCACAAATACGCCGAAGTCGATGACGTTGCGTACCGTGCCGGTGAGCACCATGCCAGCCTTCAGATCCTTGATCTCCAGCACGTCGGTGCGCAGGATGGGGGCGGGCAGGTCATCCCGCACGTCCCGGCCGGGCTTCATCAGCTCCTTCACCACGTCCCGCAGGGTGGGCAGACCGATGCCCAGCTTGGCGGCGGTCTTCTCCTCGCCCAACAGCTTCACCTTCTGGGCCAGCAGGGGAATGTCGCCGTTTTTCACGTCCTCCGCCGTGTAGCCGCACAGCGTCAGCAGCTGCTCCGCTGCGGCGTAGCTCTCCGGATGGACGCCGGTGTTGTCCAGCACGGAGCGGCTCTCCGGCACGCGCAGGAAGCCGGCGCACTGCTCGAAGGCCTTGGGGCCCAGCTTCGGCACCTTCAAAAGCCACTTCCGGTCGGGGAAGATGCCGTTGTCCTCCCGGTACTTCACGATGTTCTTGGCGGTGGCGGCGGTGAGGCCGGACACCCGGCTCAAAAGACTGGCGGAGGCGGTGTTCACATCCACGCCCACAGCGTTGACGCAGTCCTCCACCACACCGGAGAGCGCCTCGTCCAGCCGCTTCTGGGGCATATCATGCTGGTACTGTCCCACGCCGATGGCCTTGGGGTCGATCTTCACCAGCTCTGCCAGCGGATCCTGCATCCGCCGGGCGATGGACACGGCGCTGCGCAGGTTCACGTCGTAATCGGGGAACTCCTCCGCCGCCAGCTTGCTGGCGGAGTAGACGGAGGCGCCCGCCTCGTTGACGATCATATAGCTGACACCGGGCAGACCACGGAGCATCTCCACCGCCATCTGCTCCGTCTCGCGGCTGGCGGTGCCGTTGCCGATGGCGATGTGTGTGACGTCGTGCTTTTTGCACAGGGCCGTCAGCTTGGCGATGGCATCCTTTTTCTGCCGCTCGCCGTAGGTGGGGTAGACCACGGTGGTGTCCAGCACCTTACCGGTGCCGTCGATCACCGCCACCTTGCAGCCGTGGGCATAGCCGGGGTCAAGACCCATGGTGACGTGACCCTTTACCGGCGGCTGCATCAAAAGCGGCTTCAGATTCAGGGCAAACTGTCCGATAGCGCCCTCGCTGGCGGTATCGGTCAGGGTGGAGCGGGCCTCCCGCTCCAGCGAGGGGTAGATCAGCCGGTCATAGGCGTCCTCGCAGGCGGCGGACACAAAGGCCGAGGCTGCCGAGCCGGACTTTACCACCGCCCGCTGCACCTTGTCCAGCGCCGCGATCCTGTCCAGCAGCACGGTGACGGAGAGAAAGCCCTCCTTCTCGCCCCGGTTGACGGCGAGGATCTGGTGCCCCGCCAGCTTGGGCAGCGGCTGATCGAAGTCGTAGTACAGCCGGTAGACGCTGTCCTCCTCCTTGGCGGCCAGACTGCGCAGGTGACCCTGCCGCATCAGCAGACCCCGCAGCGTCTTGCGGAGATCTGCGTCGTCGCTGAGCAGCTCGGCAATGATGTCATTGGCACCCTGCAAGGCGTCCGCCACCGTCTCCACGCCCTTTTCCGGGTCGAGGTAGGCTTGGGCGGCGTCCTCCGGCGCGGGGCAGTCCTTTTCCTGTGCCAGCAGCAGCTCCGCCAAAGGCGTCAGCCCCTTTTCCCGGGCGATGGTAGCACGGGTGCGGCGCTTCTGCTTGTAGGGGCGGTACAGATCCTCCACCTCCGCCAGCGTGGCGGCGTTGTCGATGGCGGCGGCCAGCGCCTCCGTCAGCTTCTCCTGCGCGGCGATGGCGGACTTGACCTCCTCCCGCCGGGCTGCCAGATTCCGCAGATAGCGCAGCCGGTCCTCCAGCTTACGCAGGGCGGTGTCGTCCATGGAGCCGTGCTGCTCCTTGCGGTAGCGGGCGATAAAGGGGATGGTGGTGCCCTCGTCCAGCAGGGCGATGACATTTTCGATATACGGCTGGGGCTTGTCCAGCTCCTTGGCCAGTATCTGAGGGATGGTCTGCATAAAGGCTCCTTTCAGACAGCTTTGCCCGCGCACAGCGCGGGCAAAGGGTGGTATGTTCCGTTCGATGGGTGGGGCTTACTTCTTGTGGTACAGGGACTTGACCTCGTATTTCGGCTCGCAGCTGACATTGATGCCCAGCCGCTTATACAGCTTGGCGTCCTCCTCCGAAATGATGACGGAGAAGTGGGCGTCGCAGTCCCGCAGCGTTTTCAGCTGCTCCTGCACCATGGCCGCCAGCGGATTGGTAAGCCCCGAGATCGCCAGCGCGATCAGCACCTCGTCGGAGTGGAGGCGGGGGTTGCGGTGTCCCAGATACCCGGTCTTCATGGCGCTGATGGGCTCAATGACGGAGGCGGGGATCAGCTCCAGCTTGTGGTCGATGCCCGCCATGTGCTTCAGGGCGTTGAGCAGCAGTGCCGCCGACGCGCCCAGCAGGGGGGAGGTCTTGCCTGTGACCACGCAGCCGTCCGGCAGCACCATGGCGCCGGCGGGCTTGCCGGTGGCCTCCGCCTTTTCCAGTGCGGCGGCCACGGCGGGGCACAGCTCCGGCGTGACGTCGGCCTGCTGCATCACCAGCTCCAGCTTCCGCACCACGCACTCGTCCGCCTGCCCCTTGGCGCGCTCCACGCAGCCGGCGTAGTAGCGGCGCAGGATCTCCATGCGGCTGGCCTCCTGACAGACGTCGTCGTCCACGATGGCGAAGCCCGCCATATTTACGCCCATGTCCGTGGGGGATTTATAGGGACACTCGCCCTGGATCTTCTTGAACATGGCGGCCAGTACCGGGAAGATCTCCACGTCCCGGTTGTAGTTGACGGTGGTGACGCCGTAGGCCTCCAGATGGAAGGGGTCGATCATGTTCACGTCGTTGAGGTCGGCGGTGGCGGCCTCGTATGCCAGATTCACCGGGTGCTTCAGGGGCAGATTCCAGATGGGGAACGTCTCATACTTGGCGTAGCCGGCGGGGATGCCCCGGCGGTTGTCATGGTACAGCTGGCTCAGGCAGGTGGCCATCTTGCCGCTGCCGGGGCCGGGCGCCGTCACCACGATCAGGGGACGGGACGTCTCGATATAGTCGTTGCGGCCCAGTCCCGCGTCGGAGACGATGTGCGCCACGTCGGAGGGGTATCCGGCGATGGGGTAGTGCCTGCAGCTCCTGACGCCCAGCGTGTCCAGCCGCTTGATAAAGGCGTCCGCCGCCGGCTGTCCGGCGTACTGAGTGATGACCACCGAGCCCACATAGAAGCCAAGGTCGCGGAACACGTCGATGAGACGCAGCACATCGGCGTCGTAGCTGATGCCCAGATCGCCGCGCATCTTGTTCTTTTCAATGTCACCGGCGCAGATGGCGATGACGATCTCCACGTCGTCCTTCAGGGTTTGCAGCATCCGGATCTTACTGTCCGGCTGGAAGCCCGGCAGCACGCGGGAGGCGTGATAGTCGTCAAACAGCTTGCCGCCGAACTCCAGATACAGCTTGCCGCCGAACTGGGCGCGGCGAGCGGTGATGTGCTCCGCCTGTAATTGCAGGTATTTTTCGTTGTCGAAACCGATCTTCATCTCCGTATCCCCCATTCTCTACAAACTCGCTCCATTATACAACATCCGGCGGCTCCGGGAAAGGCAAAAACCCGCTTTTCCGCAGGAAAAAATAGCCGAACTTGCCTGTGCTTTTTTGGCGAAACCTACCGTTGCAATTTGACAGGCGGCGGGGTATACTAAAAAATACACCCCTATTTTTCACAGGAGGAGCATTCATGCGTTTTCACGTTGTCTGGCGCAAGAGCCACGAGCCGGAGTCGGCCTACCGGGATTTTTTTGAGACCAATGACATTGACGAGGCCAAGGACTTCGCCATGCGTCTGGCGTTTGACGAGACGAATCTGGTCTTCGTCCGGGACGAGAAGCGGGACGAGGTGGTACGGGACTTCGACGCCAAGGTCTATCGCTGAGCGCCGCATACTTTAAATGGGAAAGAAACACGTCACCTCCGGCCATACTAAGGCCGGAGGTGATTTTTCATGCCCAAAAGAAGCGGCGGCTTTCCCTACGACGCCACACCGGATGTCCATCAGTTCCGGGGCGTGCCGGAGAGCTGCTTTGACATGGTGAATATGTACGGCACCTACAACATCCAACCCACCGCCGACACGCCCAACCTGTTCCCGCTGATCGGGCCGGGGCTGCCCCGCCGGTGGCGGGAGATGCGGCTGGGTAAGCAGGAGCTGGACAACCTCCCGTAAGCGCCGCCGGAGGTACGCGGCAGTGAAAAAGCAGGTCTGCGGCCATGCCGCAGACCTGCTTTGTGTTTTTTACGCCTCACCCCGGAAATACGCCCGTGTCTGGGCGATGTTCTGCTGGATACCCTGCCGCAGTGCCTCCAGCGAGTCGAATTTCTGCTCGCCCCGCAGACGGCGGCAGAAGTCCAGCCGGATGCTCTGCCCGTACAGGTCGCCGTCGAAGTCCAGCAGGAAGGTTTCCACGGACACGGCATCGCTGTCGGACACCGTGGGGCGGGTGCCTACGTTGGTGACGCCTGCGAAGCTCCGCCCGTCCGGCAGGTACACGCGGGTGATATACACGCCGTGGGCCGGTACCAGCACGCGGGGCGGCATGGTCAGATTCACCGTGGGGATGCCGATGGTGCGGCCGATACGCTGGCCGTGCTCCACCGTGCGGCTGAGACAGTGGCGGTGTCCCAAAAACTCCGCCGCCCGCTCCACGTCGCCCGCCTCGATCAGCGTGCGAATGTAGGTGGAGCTGACGGTGATGCCGTCGTGTACCACCTCGGGGATGATGTCGCAGCCCAGCCCCAGCTGGGCGCATTTTTCTTGCAGAAGTTGGGCATTTCCGGCGTTTTTATGGCCGAAGCGGTGGTCGTGACCCGCCACCAGATGCACCGCGCCATAGCGCTTCACCAGCAGCTCCGTGACAAAATCCTCCCACGACATGGTCATCATCTCGTGGTCAAAGGGAGCCAGTATGATCCGGCCGATGCCGTAGAGTCGGCGGATCAGCGCCTGCCGGTCCTCCGGGGAGTTGATGAGGTACACCGGCTGGCCGGTGACCACCTCCTTGGGAGGGCGGTCAAAGGTAAAGACGGCAGGCTCCGCGCCCAGCGCACGGGCGCGCTCCACCGTTTTTTGCAGCAGGGCGCCGTGGCCCCGGTGTACGCCGTCAAAAAAGCCGAGGGCTATTACAGTTCGTTCCAAAGTGTTCACGCTCCGAAAAAGTTTTTCTGGGAAGTCAGGACGCCGCCTTCCGCCCGGCTCAGGCACAAAAAGGCGCCGTCCCCGCCGTATACGCGGTACACGCCGTCCGGCACCGCCGCCGTCAGGGGATTGCCGCAGCGGCACCGCCGTTCCTCCTCGGCGGAGGGGATGGTGTAGGCGGGATACTGCCGGAACAGGGAATCGGTGGGTGAAAGCAGCGCCTCACCGCCGGTCTGTACCTCCTCCAGTGTGTGGCAGTCTGCCAGCGTAAAGCCGGCGGCCATGGTGCGCCGCAGGGCGCTCATGCACCCGCCGCAGCCCAACGCCTGCCCGATGTCGTGGCACAGCGTCCGGACGTAGGTGCCCTTGGAGCAGAGGATCCGCAGCAGCCAGTCGCCGCTCTCGTCCTGCCCCAGCACCTCCAGCTCGTAGATGGTCACGGGGCGGGGGGGACGCGCCACCTCCTTGCCCTGCCGCGCCAGCTCGTACAGCTTCTGGCCGTTGATCTTGATGGCGGAGTACATGGGCGGCACCTGCATCAGTTCTCCGGTAAACCGGGGCAGCAGCGCCACCAGCTCCTGCCGGGTCACGGAGACGGGATACTGCTCCAGCACCTGGCCGGAGGTGTCCTGCGTGTTGGTGACGCAGCCCAGATGCAGCCCGGCTACATACTCCTTGCTGCCGGACTCGGCAAAGGACACGGCGCGGGTGGCCTGTCCCACGAATACCGGCAGCACGCCGGTGGCCATGGGGTCCAGCGTCCCAGCGTGACCCACCTTTTTTGTTTTCAGGATGCCCCGCAGCTTGCCGCATACGTCCATGCTGGTCCATCCGGCGGGCTTGTCGATGATGATGATACCGTTTGCCATAGTTGCTCCTTTGTGCGCCTTATCCGACGACCACCTGATAGGCCTGCAGCACGGCCTGCCGCACCTCGTCCATGGTGCCGTCCACCGTGGCGCCTGCGGCGGCTCTGTGTCCGCCGCCGCCCAGCCGCTGGCACACGGCGCTGGCGTCCACACGGGGGCCGGTACGCAGGGAGATCTTGATGACGCCGGGCCGCAGCTCCCGCAGCGTCACGCCGCAGTCGCTGCCCTCTACCAGCGCGGCAAGGGAGCTGAGCTCCTCGATATCCGCCTCGGTGGCGTGCATCTCCTGCCGCAGGGACAGGGGGATGGTCATCACCACCACCCGGTCGTGGTCATAGAGGGTCATATCCGCCACCATCCGGGCCTCCATGGCAAGGCGCGTCCGGCTTTTCGTGCGGAACAGGGCCTTATTTACCGGCCCCACGTCAATGCCCGTCTCCAGCAGCTCCGCCGCGATGCGGTGGGTGTGGGCGGTGGTATTGGTATAGACGAAGCAGCCGGTGTCCGTGGCGATAGCCACATACAGCAGCATGGCGATCTCCGGCGTCACCGCCGTCAGACCGCGGATGATGCCGCAGACGATCTCGCCGCAGGCGGCGGCGTCCGCGTCCAGACAGACGTTGGGCGCAAAGAACCCATGGGAGCCGTGGTGGTCAATGGCCAGCTCGATGCCCGGGGCGTAGGCCGCCGCGTTGTCCGGCAGCAGGTTCAGCGCCGCAATGTCGGCGGAGACGATATGCGACGGCGCAAAGCCCTCCGGCGCCCAGTAGGGCGCGGCATAGGGCGCATAGGTGTCGGTGATCTCCGGGTTGTACAGCAGATAGGCGGTCTTTCCCATGTCCCGCAGGGCCTGACACAGCGCGGCGGCCGAGCCGATGGTGTCGCCATCGGGCCGCACGTGGGTCAGCAGCAGCACGTTGTCCAGCGTGCGAAGGTACGCCGCTGTCTCCTGTATACCCAGCCTGTTTCCGCTCATTCCTGATCCTCCGGCAGCACGATGTCCGCGTTGGCGGGGTTGGCGGGCTTCACATGGTTGAGAAGATCCAGAATGTGGGCGCCATGGGCGATGGAATCGTCCATGATAAATTGCAGCTCCGGCGTGTACCGCAGGTCGATGGCCTGCCCCAGCTGGTGGCGCAGGTAGCCGGCGGCGGACTTCAGCCCCTTCATCAGACCCTTCTCGTCCTGACAGTTCAGGGCACTGATGTAGACCCGGGCGTACCGCAGGTCGTTGGTGGTGTCCACGCGGGTGATGGTGAGCATCCCCTCGGATACGCGGGGGTCCTTCACCGTCCGCAGCAGGGCGCTGAGCTCCTTGCGGATCTCCTCGTTGATGCGGCCGATTCGGTTGGATGCCATAGTTCATCGCTCCTTTCGTATAAGAAAAGCGGGGCGGGCGTTTCGCCCGCCCCGCAGGTATCAGACTTCGATCTGCTCCATGGTGAAGGCTTCCACGATGTCGCCTTCCTTGATGTCGTTGAATTTCTCGATGCTCAGGCCGCACTCGTAGCCGGCGGCCACCTCCTTGACGGAGTCCTTGAACCGCTGGAGGGAGGCCAGCACGCCCTCGTGGATGACGATGCCGTCGCGGACGAGACGCACCTGGCAGTCCTTGCGCTGCAGCTTGCCGTCCTGCACGTAGCAGCCGGCCACCGTGCCCACGCCGGACACCTTGTAGGTCTGACGCACCTCGGCGTGACCCAACAGGACCTCCCGGAACTTGGGCGCCAGCATACCCTTCATGGCGGCCTCGATCTCGTTGATAGCGTCGTAGATCACACGGTACATCCGCATATCCACATTGGCGCGGGCGGCGCTGTCGCGGGCAGCGGCATCGGGACGGACGTTGAAGCCCACGATGATGGCCTGCGAGGTGGAGGCCAGCATCACGTCGGACTCGTTGATGGCGCCGACGCCGCCGTGGATCACGCGAACGCGGACCTCCTCGTTGCTCAGCTTCTCCAGAGAGGCCTTCACCGCCTCCACGCTGCCCTGTACGTCAGCCTTGACGATCAGGTTCAGGTTCTTCATCTCACCGGCCTGGATCTGGCTGAACAGATCCTCCAGAGAGACCTTGGTGACAGGTGCATTGGCCTTGGCCTTCTCCTCGGCCTTGCGCTGCTCCACCAGTTCGCGGGCCAGCTTCTCGTCGGCCACGGCATTGAACGTAGCGCCGGCGGAGGGAGCCTCGCTCAGACCGGTGATCTCCACGGGGACGCTGGGTCCGGCATCGGTGATGCGCTGGCCCTTATCGCTGAGCATGGCGCGGACGCGGCCCACGGAGGTACCGGCGATGATGATATCGCCCTGATGGAGGGTGCCGTTCTGCACCAGCAGCGTGGCCACGGGGCCGCGGCCCTTGTCCAGACGGGCCTCGATGACCGTACCCTGCGCGGCGCGGTTGGGATTGGCCTTCAGCTCGCCCACCTCGGCGGTGAGGGTCAGCATCTCCAGCAGGTTGT
>ERZ773181.1447-NODE-1447-length-18927-cov-5.496450_pt1 | contig 18927 bp, 18 predicted proteins | sample MGYA00581001_ERZ773181 | MGnify/ENA primary metagenome ERZ773181 (study PRJEB29015, sample SAMEA2737780) | human gut metagenome | biome: human gut; feature: human-associated habitat; material: faeces | place: China | collected 2012 ... | reverse complement strand
ACCGGTCTGTTCCCGGAGCAGGCTGTGAACTGGGACTGGTTCTCCGGTCTGATCCATAATGCAGGCAGACCCGTGAAGGTACTGAACCTCTTCGCATACACCGGTGGTGCCACTGTATCCGCTGCAGCTGCGGGAGCTGCTGTGACCCATGTGGATGCGTCCAAGGGTATGGTCGGCTGGGCGAAGGAGAACGCTGCTGCCAGCGGGCTTGCCGATGCTCCTATCCGTTGGCTGGTGGACGACTGTATGAAGTTCGTAGAGCGTGAGATCCGCCGGGGCAACAAATACGACGGCATCATCATGGATCCTCCTTCCTACGGCAGAGGTCCCAAGGGCGAGATCTGGAAAATAGAAGATAATATCTGGGATTTCGTAGGACTGACCGCACAGCTTTTATCCGATGATGCGCTGTTCTTCCTGATCAATTCGTACACTACAGGATTGCAGCCCGCCGTGCTGTCCTATATGATGAATTCCACCCTGACGAAAAAGTTCGGCGGTCATGTGGAAGCCGAAGAGATCGGCCTCCCCGTAACCGAGAGCGGTCTGGTACTGCCCTGCGGTGCTTCCGGACGCTGGCAGCGGAAGTGATCTGACTAGCATCATAAGCCTAATCAAAAAGGAGCCTTGGGTCGAGGCTCCTTCTTGATCACAGCCAAAGTCAGCAACTATTGCTTGATGATTGAATTCCAAATATGGTGCGTTTTTACTCCTCTGTTTCAATCTCCAATCTCTGAAGAATGTCTCTCACAATACCAGCATCCTCAATCAGAGAAATTCCAAAACACTTTTTTCCTGCATCTTTTAAGGAGGCTCCTATATGATAAACATTTTTCTTATCCAAGATTAAAAAGCGATCATGAAATACTTTCGTGTACCGCACTTCCAGTAAAGGATACTGGCTGTTGAAATTATTAACATCTTCTTGAGATAACTTGGTTCTTTTCAATGTATACATCACAACAGTCACATTTTCATTCTTTTTTGTGAGAAGATTCAGCGTTCCTATATCCACATAGCCATCAATTAAAACGATTTCCTTTTCCGCTTTTTGAATCAGGCTAACAATTAGGCTAAAAGCATCATATATCTGTCCATCAAAAAAGACTTTCTGATTTGATTCCTCATGGTCCGATATATATTCAAATATCTGATCCAATTTTTCATCCGTTTGCTTTTGATATTCCAGTTGTTTTAACTCCACATTACTGATACGCTCAAAAAGCAAGGCGTTATTAGCAATAAATCTCCTCATTTCCACGAATGTGCGCATAATACCAATGCTTACCTTAATTGCCACTTCGCTATGTAGAACACTCGCCAACATAGAGATTCCCTGTTCTGTAAATACATAAGGAAGAGTCCTACGACCACCATAATTATTTTCGTCCTGCGCAAAACTTGAAATGCCAGTTTGGCATCTCAAGTTCTGATACTCCTCATTCGTGAGCTGAAAACGAAAATCTTCTGGAAATCTACTAATATTTCTTTTAACTGCTCTATTCAATGCCCCTGTCTCTACCTGATAAAGGACGGCAAGATCACTATCCAGCATGACTTGCTTATCTCTAATAACATAAATCCTTTTTTCAATCGACGGTCGAGTGATTTCAACTAAATCATTTGTAATACCATCCGTCTTTTTCGCTTCTGGTTTAATTTCTATCATAAATTCTCCCTATAACATTTACACGATATCCCGATACCGTACCTTGCCATTATGTTTGGAATGCCTTTCCCATAGAATTCCTTCCTGTGTTTGTTATAACCGCAGGATCAGACATTCCATGTTTATGAGATTATAGTAACAAAAACAGACATACCTATGTCCCATACACAGTACGTATATCGCGGTCAAAACCCCGCTGTTATTTTAGAATGTTGTAAATTTGGAATAAAAGCATGGACTTTCCGACTTGCTATTCAGAACTTCACAAGATATCTGTAGAAATAGAAAACTTCTATGCTTTGTACACATTCTAGCATAGAAGTCTTCTGCTGGCAAGGGGTATGCTATTATCAAATATTTGTAATGCAAAACCAGATTTGCCGCCTATATTTCACATCTGATCACAGCACGTATTTTCTTAACACCGGGATCTTGCGCAGCACCCATGCGGTCGCCGTTGCCAGTGCCAGCACTACCAGGCAGAATGCAGCCAGCAACAAAATCAATACCGCTTGTCCCGCGGCTACAGACTGCACACCGCATTGTTCCAGCACTGTAAAGGGTGTGATCTTCACAAATTTATACAGTAGGTTCACATACACCGGATGTACCAGGTATACGGCGAAGCTCAAGGCTCCCGCCTCCTGCCAGGGGATCCGGTGTTTTTTAATACTCCCATTCCATCCTACAGCGAACAGAAGCACTGCAAGCAGTACTGTAAACGGATAATTGTATGCCATCTGAATGGAGAATCCCACAAGTGTTCTGCTCAGGATCATTCCCAGAGCCAGAACCGCTACTGCAGCTGTCAGCCATACATTCCATGCCCGACTTTCCACGTTTTGTGTTTCTCCGTCACATTCCGTATTGCCTCCGGCGCTTCTACCACTTCCGGACTCCACCATCTGCCCACCTGCGTTCCTTCCCTTGTCCGCACATACTTCTCTCACCGCGAAGAAATATCCACACAGATAATACAGGAAATACACACCGCCATCCGGCAATACCGGAATACTGTTGACGTCCAGTACCTTATTCAGAAACGGTGCCACACTGCTTCCCAAGAAAATCACTGCCATCATTGCTACAACACCCCACACCGGCAGCACACGCAGCACTTTTTTCAGAAGCGGCGTGATCAGATATAAAAACAGGATCAGATACAGATACCACATATGGGACCAGGTATGTCCCATCAGAGTCATCTTCAGTGCCTCCGGGATCATCCTGATCCGGAAGGTCCGCTCCGCCACTACCAGCTCGGAAGCTGCATACGGAACGCCGAATAGGAGGATCGCCAGCGCAATCCTCCTGCAATATTTTTTAATCATGACCGGATAAGTCAATGTACGTTCCGGATTCAGGAACAAATATCCCGAGATCAATAAAAATATAGGAACGCACCAGGTCACCAGATCCATAACTGACAGCAATAATGACCGGTATTCCGGCACTATCGACGCATCTGTCACATCTGTCGCACCTGTCAGTACATGCATCAGCACCACTGCACAGGTTGCCAGTACCCGGAGCACGTCCAGAAACTGCTTCCTGGGTCCGGATAATCCGTTTGTCATGTCTCTCCCATCTCCTCCATCAGGCGCATGCCTGCAGTATCTGTCACAGGAAGGGAGAATACTATGCTTTGTGCTTTACTCTCCAGTCCTGCTTTTTCCATTATAGCACGCATGATGGAATTTTTCTGCTCACTTTTTACCACAATGAACAACATTTCTTTTTCCGGCACCAGTGTCACGCCCAGAAACTGCTGTGCATTCTCTGTTCCGGTGCCCTTGGCATGGATGACGGTACCGCCCGCCGCATGTACTTCTCTCGCTGCATCCATGACCAGTTCCGTATATCCATGATTGGCTATCACTACCAGAAGCTCATTCTTCGTCTCTTTCAATGTGGACTCCTCTCCTTTTACGAATTCCTGCCCGCAGGTCAGGTAATTCAATGCTTTCTTGCCACCGACACTGCTCACGGGAATGATAAATGCGATTCCCATTCCCGGGAGATCGATCTGCATTTTCTTACGCAGAGCAGCCTTGATCTGCCGCCAGGCAGCATCTGTGACGAGATGGAACAATACGCTCTTCTCCATGCCGTCCAGTCCAAAATAATCTAAGATCTCATTCGCCGCGGTTCCCATGCCGACGGTAACACTGCCGACCTGTGCGCCGTTTTCTTTATAGCATTCCACGAATTTCCTCGTCAGCTGACGATTGGTGATGGTGACCATCATATATAATTCACTCATGGGCACACCTCCTACAGTTCAATGATGGCATTCTCATCCAAAGCACCAAATGCATCCGCCGCACCGGCAAATACGCCTGCACCGCTCTTCTGCTGCTTTAACTGATATACCATTCCCAATATCTGGATCGTGATCAGCGGTGTCATGGCTACCATTGCTACCACACCGAAAGCATCTGCGACTAAATTGCCGTCCACCGCCACACAGGCGCCCTGCGCTAACGGAAGTAAAAAGGTAGCTGTCATGGGACCGCTCGCCACGCCACCGGAGTCGAAGGCGATCGCTGTGAATATCTTCGGTACAAAAAAGGACAGTCCGATCGCCACACCATAGCCCGGGATCAAAAACCATAGAATCGGGATCCCCGTCAGCACGCGGATCATCGCCAGTGCTACGGATAAGGAGACACCCACGGAAAGGCTCACGCCCATAGAGCGGGCCGAAATGGCACCGTCCGTCAGCTCCTCTACCTGATGATTCAGTACATAGACCGCGGGCTCCGCTTTTACGATAAAGTAACCGATCAGTGCTCCCACCGGCACCAGTACCCACCGGTAGGATCTGGCTGCCATGACCTGACCGAGGTAATTGCCGGCAGGCATAAAGCCCACATTTGCGCCGGTCAGAAACAGCACCAGACCGATATAAGTATACACCAGACCGATCAGGATCTTCGCCAGTGTCTTCCCCGACAGCCGCAGGGCAAATATCTGGAACAGACCGAAAAACAATACAATGGGAAGTAATGAGAGTGCGATCTCTTTCATATAATCCGGAAGCCCATGGGCAAAAAGCTGCGCCAGTTCCACAGAATCAGAGATCTCCGGGATCGCCACCGGCTGGTAATCCGCATTGGTCGGCTTATAGATCAGCCCCAGCACCATGACCGCCAGGATCGGACCGATGGAGCACAGAGCTACCAGACCGAAGCTGTCGTCCGCCGCATGGTGGTCATTACGGATGGACGCAATACCGACACCAAGAGCCATGATAAAAGGAACGGTCATGGGTCCCGTGGTCACACCGCCGGAATCAAACGCCACTGCCCGGAAGTTCTCCGGTACGAGAAATGCAAGAACGAACACTGCTATGTAGAAAAAGGTCAACAGCGGCGGCAGTGCCACACCGATCAGCATACGCAGAAGGGCAATGACCAGGAAGATTCCAACCCCCACCGCCACTGCCAGGATCAGCGTCATGTTCGGAACCGAAGGCACCTGTGTCGCCAGCACCTGTAAGTCAGGCTCGGAAATGGTGATCACCACTCCCAGCAGAAAAGATAACACTACGATCAGCAGAATGTTTTTACTCTGGGTCATTCTGGCACCCACTTTTTCTCCCATGGGGGTCATAGACATCTCCGCACCCAGCGTAAAAAACATCATACCGGCCATGACCATCATCGCTCCCACCAGAAAACACAACAGGATACTGGAGGTAATGGGGGCTATAGTAAAGCTTAATACGATCACGATCCCTACTACCGGCAGGACCGCCTTCAAGGATTCTGCAAATTTTTGCCGGATCTTTGGATTTAATAACTTCAATATTGGTCTTTCCTTTCTTTATGTTTTCTTTATCTTAACATGAAGCAAAGACCCGATCCTACCGTTTTTCGTGAATTTATAAAATTTTCACGGGGTCTTAACGCAATCTTTATGCAGACAGCTCCCGGTCCTGCCCAGACTGCTTTTTCACAAATTTATAGGCCCAGACATCCACCACGATCACAAACAGGAAAAAGAAAACGAAGATCCAGTCCGCATCCAGAGACAATGCGGAATCATAGATACCGTGTTCGATCATCGGCATGAACACGCTGAGCTTCAGGTAGCGTTTCCTGCGTTTTTTATCGCCTGCAAGTTCTGCCTCCTTCGCCACACCGAAGAAATATCCCATGATCACGCCATCGATAGCATGGGAAGGCACGGACAACAGGGCTCTGGTCACTGCCGTCCCAATGTCACCGCCCAGACAATACAGAATATTTTCAATGGCTGCAAATCCTAATGCCGAAGTCACACAGTACACGATGGCATCGAATTTATAATTGAATGCCGGATGCTTCCATGCCGCCCATTTGGCCGCCTGCATCTTGCAAAGTTCCTCGATCAGTGCCACCCCGATAAAATTATCCAGGATCACGTAGCACAGCGTATCTGCATCCATAAATACCAGAAATACTTCATCCAGAATGATTTCCAGTATCATGGCGGGGATCACAGACAATACACCAAACAGGAATATTTTCCACAATAATCCCCCCGGCTCCTTCTCCACCTTATCCTGTCTATAGATCCATACCACCAGTGCGATGGCCGGCAATAGTGCCAATCCTGTCAGAAACATAACCTATTCCTCTCCTGTCCACATAGACGGTCCGCCCTTTCAGGACCGCCGCCATACTACATTTTAATCTAATGTTTTTCCTGATGTCAACCTAACGAAAGTATATGTTCCTATTTTTGTGTCTTGGATTTTCCTGAGGATACCTGCCTTTTGCCGTAGCTTTAGGGGAAAATATACCGGTTTTCATATATCCTTAACTACTTCTTTACACCTTGCATTGCAAAGTAATGGTACTATAGTTATAATAAATTTACAAAACAGCTAACAATATTTCATGGAGGATCACACCGTGTTCCGATCATTTTCCGATAAAAAATCACCGCGGAAAAGCTTCCGCTTAAAACCACCCTTTACCAGACACGCCATCAGTATCCTGATCTGTGCCGCCTGCATGCTGTGCGCCACTCTTGCCTCTTTTTTATATCAGCATATAGTACCGGACAACCATGCCAATGTAGCACTGTTCTACATTCTGGCACTGGTGATCATCGCCAGATGGACGGTGGGCTACGGCTACGGCATTGCCTGCACCCTTTTTTCCGTAATAGCGATCAATTATCTGTTCACCTATCCGTATTATACGCTTAATTTCACACTGACCGGCTACCCTATCACCTTCCTGCTGATGAGCGGGATCACTCTGATCCTGTGTACCATGACCTCCCATATGACCATCCAGTCCGAGATGATCGCAGAGCGGGAAAAGCGGCTGGCAGAGGCCGAAATGGAAAAGATGCGTGCGAATCTGCTGCGTGCTATCTCCCACGATCTGCGCACGCCGCTCACCGGCATCATCGGCAACAGCTCCCTGTTTCTGGAAAGTCAGAACGATCTAAGCTCCACCGAGCAGCGTACGATCATGACCAATATCTATGAGGATTCCAACTGGCTGTTGAATATGGTGGAAAATCTGCTGTCCGTCACTCGTATCCAGGGAGACAGCTTAAGCATCAATACCACAAAGGAACCGGTGGAGGAAGTGGTGGGAGAAGCTTTGGAGAAACTGAAAAAACGCTATCCCGATGCCGCCATCCGGGTCAAGATCCCCGAGGAATTTCTGATGATCCCCATGGATGCGGTGCTGATCGAGCAGGTCACCATCAATCTGCTGGAAAACGCCATCGTTCATTCCGGAAGTATCCTGCCCATTGATTTCATCGTGGAGGATCATCCGGAGCATGTATCTTTTATTGTGAGAGACTACGGAAAAGGATTGTCGGAAGAAAAATTACAGAATCTGTTCGAGACGGGCACCTACAACAATTCCCGGAGCTCGGATTCCCGCAAGGGCATGGGTATCGGTCTGTCCATCTGCAAGACCATCATCACCGCCCATCACGGAACGCTGAGTGGCCGGAATCATGCGGATGGCGCGGAATTCTGTTTCACACTGCCCAAGGTGGGAGCTGTCGCTTCAGAAAAATAAGTGTACTCTCAGCCACATAAGACAGAACTCTTGAAAATACCGGAAAGGATATGGATCACAGATATGAATAAGATCAAAGTTCTCTTAATCGAAGACGATAGAAGTATCAGTAATTTCATCACCGCCACCATGGACCGGGAAGGCTACAAGATCATGCATGCCTTAAACGGCAGAGAGGGACTGAGTCTCAGCACTTCTTTCTGCCCCAACGTGATCCTGCTAGACTTAGGGCTGCCGGACATGGACGGGCTGGAGGTATTACAGAAACTCCGTTCCTGGAGCGATGTTCCGGTGATCATCATATCTGCCCGCACCAAGGAGCAGGAAAAGGTCTCCGCTCTGGATCTGGGTGCGGACGATTATATCACAAAACCTTTCGGCACCGGCGAGCTCATGGCAAGGATCCGCACTTCTCTGCGGCACAGCCACGCCCAGACTCCCGGTCATGTGTATAAGGCACTGGATCTGGAGATTGATTTCGAAAAACGTCTGATCCGCCTGCGGGGCGAAGAGGTACATCTGACCCAGATCGAATACCAGCTGCTTACACTTTTAGCAGAGAATTCCGGCAGAGTCCTGACCTACAGCTATATCATGAATGCTATCTGGGGACCCTACATGGACAATAATAACCAGATCCTGCGAGTCAACATGGCGAACATCCGCAGAAAGCTGGAACAGAATCCTGCCCAGCCCCAGTATGTCTTCACTGAGATTGGTGTGGGCTATCGGATGCGTGAGAACGAGAACGGTGGGACTGTATAAACAGAAATACAATTCCCGACACTGCCTCCAGCAAAATGAGTACCGTCCCTCTGTCCAGTGCCTTCCAGACGCTGTCCAGGGTATCCATCCGGCCCAGAATGTCTATGTAAAAGAAATCCAGATAGATGACCGCCGGTGAGATCACACATCCCGGATGCAGTACCGTCCGCTCCATGAGCAGACGGTACATTTCCACTGCCAGAAATATTACATTCAGGGCATAGCCCGCACAAAGCTGATTGTTCAAAAACGGTCCCAGGGAGCTGAGTTCCATACCAAGGGGAACACTTCCTGCCCGGACCATTCCGAAGCTTAAATACATGATTCCAACACTCCACAATAGCATCGCAAGGGATGCTATTCCAAGTCCTCTGCTTAATTGACTGGAGGGAATCATTTTCACATCCTCTTCCTTTCCGAAATACCGGTATACAAGCCCCAGCATCGTCAGTGTCCCCGCCATGGAGATTCCGGCCACCTGGCAGGCAATATCTCTTCCCCCAAACAACCCTCTTCCGGAAAATAAACAGATCCCGATGACACAGTGATAGATCAAAAGCCCCAGCACGATCAGATACAGGATCCTCTTTTCACGTTTCCGCTGCTCCTGGAGCTTTGCCAGTCTCACGACTTCCGTCACTGCCTCCTCCCGGTCTCCCGCCCGCTCTCCGGTCACAATGTCCTGAATCGGCAGTTCCAACAGATGGGACAGGGACTCCAATACGCCAATATCCGGAAAACTTTCTCCATTCTCCCACCGGGATACCGCTTTGTTGGTCACCCCTAACATCCTTCCCAGTTCACTCTGGGTATAATTTTTGCATTGTCTGGCTTCCCGGATCAGATTGCCCGTTTTCTTTTTATCCATACTAATCCCTATACCTTTCTGTACTCTACAAACTCTCAGGTGCTTTAGCACCTTTGCTTTAGCACCTTTGCTTTAGCACCGTATGCCGGCCGATCTGTACCCTTATGGTAACAATCCTTTGGAAAATGCGCAATCCATTGTAACGAGACTGCCTGTTTTCTGTGATTTTTGCGCAAAAAATTCCCCTCGGCGAGGGGGGAGTGTACCGAGGGGGATAGAGAGAAAAGTATTTTTGAAAGAGGCGGGGTCCTTTTTCAATTATTATAATAGCGTAATTTTTTAATATTTACTGCTGTTTTTATAGCTTGTTTATGTTGAAAGCACTGTTTTTTTGTGGTATTCTGACTGTATCAATGTCAATAGATTTAAAAAGTGAAGGAGCAGCTATGGATATCACAACGAAAAAAGGCAGACGCGGCAGAAAGGATATTGACCGGATCATCGTGGAAAAAGGCCGCAGAGGTGATTTTTCTCCCCTGCAGCCCGATCATTATCACAGCTTTTATGAAATTTTTTATCTCTGGTCGGGAAGCTGCCGTTTCCTGTTAAAAGATACGGTCTATCAGATGGAAGCCGGAGATCTGGTCTTCATCGCTCCGGGAGAACTGCATCACTCTCTGTATTCCGCCGGAGAGGTCTGCGAGATCGTAATGATCTATTTCAAAGAAGAATATCTGCATTTATCGGACCGGTCTGCCGACAGCCTCACTTCCATATCCGGGCAGGGGCTGCAGCTGCATTCCTTCATGGGCAGCGTTCCTACGGTATACCAGGAATATCTGCACTCTCTGCTGACCCGTATGCTCACCGAGAATTCCCGCTTCGACCAATACTCCGAACATTTTGAACGTTGCTATCTGGAAGAACTTCTGCTCATGCTGATGCGGCATTCCGTCATGAATGAAAAGGAACCGGATCTGCTAAATTCCCGGGATGCGGATATCCTGCTTGCCACAAAATACATTTACAACAATTTCCGCAAGCCACTGACACTGGAAGAGGTCTCCTCCGTGGCTTCCCTAAGCCCCACCTATTTCAGTAAAAAATTCAAGCTGATCACCGGTATGGGCTTCAAGGAATATTTAAACTATGTACGGCTCAAACACGCCCAGACGGCGCTTCTTACCTCCAACAGTTCCATCACGGATATTGCTCTGGAATACGGCTTCAACGACAGCAACTATTTTAAGGACCTGTTCAAAAAAGTATACGGAAAATCTCCTCGGGAATATCGGAAAAATCCTGACTGATATCGGGCTTTCTATCAGAAGTCTTCTCTAAATCCTCCTCTTCTAAGCGCTCTTCGGTCTGCTTTTCGATTTTCTCTTCCAGGGCCTCCCGAATGGCATCCTGTACACTGTCGAATTTTTCCAGGAAATTATCCCACTCTTTGATACTGAATTCCTGATTTCCAATCTGAAATTTGGTCTCTGTATCACCGTTCTGGAGCTTGTCATAGATTTCCTGCATCTTCTCCCGGATCTGTTCTCTGAGACTCAAATCCTCTTTTTCCGACTCTCCGGCGGTTCCGGACAGATCCTTTCCCGCTACTTTGTCCGCATCGGTCGTCTCCGAAGTTTCCTCATTGCTGTCTACATCGTCACCGTTCTCCATATCATCCAGTTCCTTCTTCATCTCCTGGATCTTCTTATCCTGTGCCAGTGCGCGCAGGATCCGGTTCACATCCTCCGGGCTGAACATACCGATGGCCTTGGACAGGGCATCGATGTTATTCCGGTTAACCAGCAGGCTTCCACCGCCGGACAGCGGAATGTTGATACAATCTTTCTCATTAGAGGTATCTCCCAGCGTCAGACGGTTATGATCATAATCGCAGACGAAGACCACCCCATTATATTCAATAACACCGTCCTCCGCCATTTCCCCATAGGGCACTTTGTCTTTGCCTTCGATACGACGGTTCAACCGTACACCACGTGTCACCGGAGCCAGTGCCTTGTCATTTTCCTCCGCAGATTCCTCCAGACTCTCTGCAAAACGAGATGCCACATCTGACGCGCTCTGCAAAGTTCCTTCGCTTACCCTCTTCTGGATCTCATACATCAGTGTCCTTCCGTAACCGATTCCCGTAATTGCCATATTTATCTCCCTCTCCGCAGCGATCACTGCCATAAAAAAAGATGGTTGCCTTCTCTTGAAGCAGCCATCCGTAGCTTTTGTCCATCCATGGTATCTGTATTTCCTATATGAATAGTATCGACACCGCCCGGTAAAAACTTTATAGCATGATTCTCTTGTTTTTTGTACCTCTTATTTTAAAATGAAGAAAAAAGAAGTGTTAAACTCCCGTATCGTTATTTCCGGTTTCTCTGGCGTTCTTTTTGTCTGTCCGGGCGTTTTTGGTGTCCTGTTATACCTGCTGGGCTTTCGCGATTTGACGCTCCAATCAATGGATGGTATAGTAGTGCTGTACGATCGCGTGTTGTTGGAGATTCCGCTGTGTACATTGGAAAACTGGTAGTCTGGAGTTAGGATGCCACCGGTGTATGCCGAGAAGCTGGTGGTTAAGAAATTGGTTTCTGTAAAGAGGGAAAGAGGTTAGAGGATGCAAAAAAGTGTGATCTATTTTAAACGTACTTTACCGGAAAAGGTGATACAGTTATTAGTGTCCATTTCAAATGATGCTTTTAACAATCGTGAGGGGAAGATTGTAGGTAATAGAGAATCCACATATTGTTTATCTTACGGTGGCGATGAAAGTATGTATGGCTGTCTGCAATTAGGGATGCTGGAGTTGGAGGACAACAAAGATTTTTTAAGGTGTGTATGTGATTGGAAGTGGATTGATGAAGAATATCCGGAGGAGAATTACAGTGTATGGAGAATAATGGAAAAATCCCTAAAAGAATAGAACCGGATAGATGTCGTAAACAGTTGACTTTTAATATACCAACAGAATTGAGTTTTTGTAGGTCTGGAGCAGAAGGAGTGATATTTTATTTTTATTGATGAAAATTATGTGATTAACAGGGAAGAATTGCCTAAAGTCCTTCAAAGGGATATTGAAGAACTGGAGAGCTATTATCATAGTGGAGATTTTGTAGGATATGATTGCTGTCTGGAAACACTGGAAGCGACTGTGAAGCAGTGTTGTATACATGGCAGCATCAGTGGAAAGCAGTTAGACACTATTTTCAGGAGGTATGGATTAAGGTGATAGAAATGAGTTACAGTAATGCTCCTGTTTCTGAGTATATAGGATCTCATGTATATGAATTGATAGGAATGCCTGTTCATGAAACAAAACTTGGAGTGTATAAAAACAGAGTAGTGGTAGGATGTAAGGATTTTTTATCAGAAGGAGAAAACCTAATAGAATTTGAAAAAATAAAAAGTATGATTTATGAAATTCCATGTATTAGTGATGTACGGAAAAAGTTTTATACATCAATGATAAGTATGAGGTATGAAAAAGTTCTTTTGCCAACGTTTCAGGAATTAGTAAATATGCGGAGCAGAGGAATAGATATGATGTCACTTTAACTCACCCAAAACCCATGTTTTCTCCAAGCTTTTTTTCATATAATTAAGATATGGAGTGATATCACCGGTATTGTCATAATGATCTAAGGATTTATAATACTGGTCTTTTGTTTCTGAGTATACTACTAAAGGTGGATAGTTATTGATCATCAAATAATAGTTCATAAGGGTTCTCCCTACTCTTCCATTTCCATCGGCAAATGCATGAATATTTTCAAATTTACAATGAATATATGCGGCTGTTTTTAAAATGTTATCACCCTTGTCAGGGATATTTAAAATTTCGTCACATAATTCCGCTATTTCAGCCGGAACTTCTTCTGGTAGCGCACCCTGATTTGATTTGCCAATTACATAATCATGTATTTTATAATGTCCAGGACGTTCACCTTTTTGCCAACGGTGTTCGTCATAGACCCCTTGCATAAGTTGATAATGAATTTTTTTTATAAGATCAGAGGTAATGGGGTCTTTATTTATAATTTTAGGTACAAGAAAATTATAACATTTTTTTTGATTTTCAATTTCAAAGATGATTTGAATATCACCACAAAAATTGATTACCTTTCCATTTTCAAAGACTTCTCTTGTAGCATGATATGTTATCTGTGGATTTTCTATTGTTCCAGAGTTATAAGCAAAAGTGATACGAAAATTGCTGAGCTGTTGATCTAATTTTTCGATGCTATCTATTTTCTTCTCCTTCCACTTGCTTATGATGTCTGTATAGTTCACAAAAATACTCCTTTCATTATTTTGTTAAATTGTAAAGTGACATCATGTCACCTCCATAGAATCATGGTGGGATATCCTACCTGATGTTATACTTAATTTCAGTATGTGTCAACTCAAAACAACAGATAATTCCGTAAAAAGAAAAGCAGATACATAGCAACAGCCACGCATCTGCCATCGATTCCGGCTCCGCTCAACAGACTGATCTCATCAAGAAGTTCAACTTCTAAAAATGCAGTATTAATTTTCGGTCCGCCGACAATACTCATGCGCTCTACGCCAAACTGCTCTGCAAGGATTTCTGTTGCACGCGCGAGGTCTACATGCTCTTTTACGCAGGCAATCCATGAAATATTCTGTCTGTCCAGATAATCGAGATATTCCTTTGAAACCTTCTCACTGGTTACAATCAGATATGGTTTTGCCATACCTGTTGCATCCGGTCAGAGAAGTTTTCCGTTTGTATCGATGACAACTTCATAACCTGCTGTTACACGTCCACTGACTGTTATTGGTACATTAATTTCATCAAGCGTTGTATAATAATCATCTACTCCATTCTTAAAACACTATTCGGATTCCTGTTATCATTACATCTTTCCGCCATATACAGGGAATCCACTGCTTGCTCCATAACTTTCAATCTTCTTGAAGTTCTTTAATACTTCCATATCCTGCGCACTGATTTCAAAATCAACCTCAGCATTTGTCTTCATATGCTCAGGATTAGCTGTCTTTGGAAGAGAAATTGCACCAAGCTGCAATGTATAGCGGATGCAAAGCTGTGGTACCGTTACTCCATACTTTTCTGCCATAGCTTTGATCTCTGGTTGATTTAAAATCTCACCGTGGGCGATGGGGGAATATGCCTCTACGGCAATCCCATTCTTCTGGCAGTACTCCATCAGTTCTAACGGTGTATTGCTGATGTGCAGCAGGATCTGGTTCACCATAGGCTTAATCTCTGCTGTCTGAAGCAGACTCTCGATGTCACCGATCTGGAAGTTGGAGATACCGATGACCTTTAATTTACCTGCTTTGTAAGCATCTTCCAGAGCTCTCCATGCGGCTCTGTTTCCCTCCACATAACGATCCTCACTCCGATTTACCTCAACCCAGGGCTGGGGAGAATGAATGATCATCATATCCAGATAGTCCAGTCCCATTTTGCTCAGTGTCTCATCAATACTCTTTGCAGCAGATTCGTAGGTCTTGTGCTCTGCTGCAACTTTTGATACAACAAAAAGTTCCTCTCTGGGTACACCGCAGGTACGGATACCTTCCCCGATACCGCGCTCATTGCCATAAGCCTGGGCGGTATCAATATGTCTGTAACCAAGTTTTACCGCTGCCTTCACGGCATCTGCCGCCTTGTCATCATCAATGAACCATGTTCCCAGTCCCAGCTGTGGAATCTTCACACCATTATTTAAAGTTAATTCATTCTGATACATTTCTTCTGCTCCTTCCATAATCTTTCTATTTGACGATCTTGCTCATTCTGCCCGAAATCTTGCATATGTCCTGTCTGCATAATAATGTTTCATTTCGGACAGTTTATCATAATACCTGGAGCTAACTTTAGGTCAATACTTTTTTGCTACGTCGGTAATATTTGTTCCTGCATAGTCATAAATTTTTAATTGCATCACAGAAAATGGTATGTTATACTATGAAAAATAAATCGAAACAAAAATCAGGTAACTATGTCAGCGTGGACATCTTCGGATGTCTGCGCTTTTTCTTTTACCTGAAAACAGAGAGGAGAATGTATATGGTAGAGTTCATTACGAATGTGAACAGTGCCGTCAATGGATTCGTATGGGGTGTCCCCATGCTGGTACTGCTGGTAGGTACCGGTATCCTGATGACGATCCTGACGAAATTTTTCCAGTTATCCCATCTGGGACACTGGTTCAAAAACACGGTGGGCGGCATCTTTCACGACAAGCATGTAACGAAACATACGGAGGCCGGAGATCAGTCCATTTCCCAGTTCCAGTCGCTGTGCACCGCATTGGCTGCCACCATCGGCACCGGTAATATCGTCGGTGTGGCAAGTGCCCTGGTCGCCGGCGGTCCCGGTGCCATCTTCTGGATGTGGGTCGTGGCTTTCTTCGGCATGATGACCAACTACTCGGAAAATGTGCTGGGTATCTACTACCGCCGCCGGAACTCCAGAGGGGAGTGGAGCGGCGGTGCCATGTACTACTTAAAGGACGGCCTCGGCTCCTATAAGGGCTGCAAACAGATCGGTGCCGTACTGGCTGTGCTCTTCTCTGCTTTCTGTCTGTTAGCCTCCTTTGGTATCGGTAACATGAGTCAGGTCAATTCCATTGCAGCCAACATGACTTCCGCCTTCTCCATTCCCGCTACGGTAACCGGCATCGTACTGGTGATCATCGGTGCGCTGGTCATTGTCGGCGGATTAAAAAGAATCGCAGCTGTCACCGAGAAGCTGGTTCCTTTCATGGCGATTGCCTATGTCATCGGTGCTTTGATAATCTTTTTTGCGAATATCAGCCACGTGGGTGCCGTATTTACCGCTATTTTCAAAGGCGCTTTCGGTCTGAAAGCCGTAGGCGGCGGTATCGTGGGTTCCGGTGTGAAGCTGGCGCTGACCTGGGGCATGAAGCGCGGCGTCTTCTCTAACGAAGCCGGCCTCGGTTCCTCCGTCATGGTACATTCCAGTTCCAATGTAAAGGAGCCCGTGCGTCAGGGTATGTGGGGCATCTTCGAGGTATTCGCTGACACTATGGTCGTATGTACACTGACGGCTTTCGCAGTTCTGTCCTCCGGACTGATCGATCTGGACACCGGTGCCGTATTGGTGGATGTGTCCGGTTCCGCTCTGGTGGGTCAGGCTTTTGCTACCGTATTCGGCAGCTTCGGTCCCGCCTTCATCGCCATTGCAATCCTGCTGTTCGCATTTTCTACCGTATTGGGCTGGAGCCACTACGGATCCAAGGCATGTGAATATTTATTTGGTACGAAATCCACCATTGTCTACAAGATTGCATTCGTACTGATGATCTTCATCGGCTGCACCATGAACTTAGGTCTTGCCTGGGATCTGTCCGATACCTTCAACGGTCTGATGGCGATTCCCAACCTGATCGGTGTCATAGCCCTGTCTCCCGTAGTAATGAAGATCACAAAAAATTACGTGGCACGTATCATTAAAAAGGAAGACGTAAAGCCCATGTTATCTGTCTTCCCCGAAATTCAGGAAGAGCAGGAAAAGGCCATGTAATTTAACTTAGGATCATACTTCTTCTCTGGTAATATTCTTCGCCCATTTGCCCTCGCGGTAATGCTTAATGACCCAGGGCCATTTGACAAATTCATCGGTGCATAACAGGAAATAGACCCACAGCACCGGGAGTTTCAGTACAAATGCGGCGAAGAATCCCAGAGGGATCGCATAGCACCACATATCGATCGTATCGCAGATCAGTCCGAACTTCGTATCTCCGCCGGCACGGAATACTCCGGCGATCAGCGCCGTATTCACGGCAGCGCCCATAATATAATAAGTATTGATGAGCAGCATGTATTTCAGATAATGCATGGCTGTGTCATTCAATGTAGCAAACCGTAACACAAAGGGTGTAATTGCCAGTACGATCAGGCCGCCTATAGCTCCGGCGATTACCGTCATCTTCAACATCCGGGAAGCGTAACTCTTCGACTTCTCCAGATTGCCTTGTCCCATAATATTTCCCAGCAATATGCTACCTGCACTGGCAATGGCAAAACAGAACACCGTACCAATATTGCGCACTACGACGACCAGTGAATTAGCAGCCACCGCATCTGTTCCCAGATGCCCAAGGATCACGGAATACATGGAAAACGCCACACTCCAGGACACATCGTTGCAAAGTGCGGGCAGAGACAGACGCATGAAATCTTGTGTCAGCACCTTACTGTGAACGAACAGGTACTTCGGATGCAGTTTTACATTTTTGCTCAAGAAAGATACAATGAAACATGCCACCAGTTCCACCAGTCGGGACAGGGCTGTGGCAATGGCAACACCGGTAGCTCCCAGCTTCGGCATGCCGAACAGTCCAAAGATAAATGTGGCATTCAGAATGACATTCAATACGAAAGCCAGCATATTCAACGCCATACTGACCGTCACACGGCCTACGCTTCGCAGGATGGCAAGATACACTTCCGTGATGCCCCAGCACAGGTATGTGATGCCCATGATCCGCAGATAAGAGGCACCGATGGTGATCAGCTCCTGATCAGGAGTAAAGAGAAGCATCATCTTCTGAGGGAGGAAAAATGCAATCAGCGCAACAATACCTGAGATTGCCATAGAGAAACGAAGTGTGATTCCTTCTACAGTATGAATTGCTTCCAGGTTCCCCTTTCCATAATATTGGGCGCACAAGAGAGTGGCTCCCGTCCCCAGTCCGTAATATACCATAAACAGGACATTCGAAAAATTTGACGCCAGGGATACTGCGGATATTGCGGACTGTCCCACATAGTTTAACATAATGACATCCGCGGAATTTACCGCTGCACTGAGCAGATTCTGTATAATGATCGGGATGGTCAGTTTGAACATCTGCCGGTAAAAATCGTCTTTTTTCATTGCTGCTATCTGCATGGTATTCCTCTGTGTTCCTCTCCATTGGATAATTTTCTGCCGTTGGATTGTATTATATGTCGTTCGCAGGAATTACGCAATATGCTAAAAGCGATCCGCCTGTAAACAAGCGGACCGCTCCTTTTAAAAAGGCTGTTTGATTATAATGTCCAGCCGGCAGCCTCCATCTGAGTGGCTTTCATATGCCGGTAAATGCTGTCTTTTGCTTCCAGTTCGGCAGGCGTTCCCTGCTCTGCCACCACGCCGTCTTTCAATACCACGATCTTATCCGCATCCGCCACGGTACGCATGCGGTGCGCAATGATCATAACAGTCTTGTTGCAGATCAGCTTCGACAGGGATTCCTGAATCATCGTCTCGTTATCCACATCCAGGGAAGCCGTCGCTTCATCCAACAGGATAATGGGCGCATCCTTCAGGAACGCTCTCGCTATGGAGATACGCTGTCTCTCACCGCCGGACAGTTCCGAACCGTTCTCGCCGATCATGGTCTGCCAGCCGTCCGGCAGTTTTTCCGCGAACTCATCACAATGCGCCAGCTTTGCGGCTGCCAGCACTTCTTCGTCTGTGGCATTCTGTTTACCGATACGGATATTTTCCATGATCGTATTGTTGAACAGCGTCACGTCCTGAAATACGATGGCATACTTTTCAAGCAGTGTCTCTGCGTCCACTGTGGAAACGTCCACGCCGCCCAGCCGCACCGTGCCCTCGGATGGAT
>ERZ773181.1439-NODE-1439-length-19002-cov-6.157650_pt1 | contig 19002 bp, 15 predicted proteins | sample MGYA00581001_ERZ773181 | MGnify/ENA primary metagenome ERZ773181 (study PRJEB29015, sample SAMEA2737780) | human gut metagenome | biome: human gut; feature: human-associated habitat; material: faeces | place: China | collected 2012 ... | reverse complement strand
TGGCAGTATCCGGTGATACGCCGGTTGCCGAGGCGGTCGAGGCGCCGCAGCAGGCGATGGAGCCACTTGGCACCCCTGCGCCCACCAGCGCCGCCTTGACTGCGGCTCCCAGGTCGAGGTTGCGCTCTCCCCAGATGACCTCAGGTCCAAACTCCGCCGAGAAGCGCGCGGCGAGCTCGGGAGAGACCTCGTAGTCCTCGCGCCCGATGTGCGGGCCCGCGTAAGCACGAACTTGCGAGACAGGCGAGCCAGTCTCCTCCGCAAGGGCATGTGCCGCCTTGGCGCTTATCCGCGCGATGGTTCCCCGCCAGCCGGAGTGCGCCACGGCAAAGCCGCCAGGTGCCACGAGAATCACGGGCACGCAGTCCGCAAAGCAGAGCAGCACGGGCACGTTGGTGGCGGTGCAGACAATCGCATCCGCGCCGGATGCGGCGTCAGCCTGCGCAGCATGGACAGCATCCGCGTCCGAGGAGCGCACGGTGACGATCCTGTCGCCGTGCACCTGGTGCGGGTTCACGAGCGCATCCATACAGCGTTCCGCCCCCAGGGCGCAAAGCGCGCGACGGCGGTTCTCGGCCACGCAGGACGGGTCGTCTCCGCAGGCGCTCCCCAGGTTGAGGGAGGCATAGTTGCCCGTGGAGACACCGCCCGTACGCTCCGTGAACGCTAACGCGACCCCCTGGGGGACAGTAATGTCCCCCAGAAGGGTCACGCCGTGCGACTGGTACCTTGTGAGCGTGGGCTCGGACATGGCGCTAGATGCGGCTACGCTTCAGGAAGTCGGGGATGTCGAACTCCTTGTTGTCACCGCTCGCAGCGGGGGCCGCAGGACGGCTCGCGGGAGCCGGCGCCGCAGTGTAGGGGCGCTGCTTGGACTTTGACGCCTGGGACTGCGGACGCGCCACCGGCATGGTGGGCAGCGTGGGCTGGATGTTGGCGTCATTGAAACCGGTGGCAATGACGGTGACGCGCACCTGGTCGCCCAGGGACTCGTCGACGACGGTACCAAAGATGATGTTGGCCTCGGGGTCGACATTCTTGGCAACGAGGTCGGCGGCGTCGTTGATCTCCTGGATGCCAAGGTCCTTGTTGCCGGCAATGGAGAGCAGCACGCGCGTGGCGCCATCGGTGGACGTCTCAAGCAGCGGGCTGGAGATGGCCTCGGCAGCGGCGTCGGTTGCGCGGGAGTCGCCAGAAGCGGTGCCAATGCCCATCATGGCCGTGCCTGCGCCCTTCATGATGGTGCAGACGTCTGCGAAGTCGAGGTTGATGAGGCCAGGGACGGTGATGAGGTCCGTGATGCCCTGGGTGCCCTGGCACAGCACGTCATCGGCCATGCGGAAGGCCTCGAGCATGGTGGTCTTCTTCTCGGAGAGGTCGAGCAGACGGTCGTTGGGAATCACGATGAGCGTGTCAACGTTCTCGGAGAGGTTCTTGATGCCCTCGGCGGCGGAGTTGTAGCGCTTGCGGCCCTCGAACGAGAAGGGCTTGGTTACGACGCCCACGGTAAGGGCGCCAACGTCGTTCTTGGCGATGTCGGCAACGATAGGTGCCGCACCGGTACCGGTGCCACCACCCTCGCCTGCGGTGATGAAGACCATGTCGGTGCCCTCGAGCACCTGAGAAATGAGCGCCTTGGATTCCTCGGCAGATTTCTGGCCAATATCCGGCTTGGAGCCTGCGCCCATGCCGCCGGTCAGCTTTTCGCCGATCTGCACCTTATTCTTGCACTTGGACTTTTCAAGGTCCTGCTTATCCGTGTTGACCGCAACAAACTCGACGCCCTTGACGTCGGACGCGATCATGCGGTTGATAACGTTATTGCCGGCTCCGCCGACGCCAATGACTTTGATCTTGACTACCTTATCTGCTGTATCTGCCATTTGTCTTCCTCCTGTATATCTCACAGCCCACAACTGTATCGTTTTAGATTATGTCGACTTTATTCTATCTCGAAAAAGGGTGTGCGTCAATAGAAAATGCGGAAAATTCAGCAAAAAATGCGGATTTTATGGTTTGCGTCCCCTCGGCTCACGCTGCGGGCTGGAAGGTGGCCCTTTTCTGCGCGGCCTGGGTCAGATCGATGGTCCCGGCCTGAAATTCGCTGAGCTGGTCGAGAATGGAGCACAGATAGCGGATCTTATAGGCCAACTCATCGGTCCCGCCGAGCTTGATCTCGTAGCGTTCGTCGTACCAGATGCTCATGTCGTATTCCTTTTCCACATCGATCACGCGGATATGCTCCAGAAGGCCGGTACCGTCAAGCTCCTTCATGACGTCCAGCGCGGCGGCCAGCGCTGTGGGCGTTGGGGAAGAGACGGCTTCCCCCTCCGTGGGCGTGGAAATGAGCAGGCCGTTGATGTGCGGGTTTTCATTGAATGCGGCAGGCTCAATGCGCTCAAGCGCCTTGCCGCTTGGGCCGACGAGCCAGCAGGCGTTCGTGTCGGTCATGACGGCAAAGGAAACGACGCTCTCGCGGACCTGAATGATAATGCCGTCCGGCAGGCTGCGGGCAATGGAAACATCCTCGACATACGGCAGTGCGGCCTTGATGTTGCCGACAGCCAGCGCTTTATTGACCGTCAGGAGATTATCGCCCTGCTGGATCTGCGAGGCCTCGATAATCTGGTCGGCGGAATAGACGGTGTTGCCCTGGATCTCAATGGTGTTGACCTTGAAGAAGATCGCGACGCCGAAGACGATCGCAGCAACGACAGCGAGCATGATGAGGAGCTTGCCGAGTGCACTGCTGCGCACCTGACGTGCCTTGCCTGCGGCTCGTGCTTCCCTATTCGCTTTGCTTTGCTTCGTGCGCATGATGCATTCTCCTTCGGAGGCTCAGAATATACAAAGTATATCACATCTTTTTGGGGATTTCCACTGTTTTCAGGCGAGCGCCGACGCTTTGCAGTGCTGCCTCAAGAGTATCATATCCCCGTTCGATGTGTTTTACTCCAAAAATGGTACTTTCGCCCTCAGCCTGCATGGCCGCGAGCAGCAGTGCCGCGCCGCCGCGCAGATCCTCCGCGAAAAGCTGCGCCGCATACAGCTGCGGCGCACCGCGCAGATGGACAGTGTTTTCGTCCTGACGCAGCTGCGCACCGAGCTTTTTAAGCTCTCTGGCATAGCCGAAGCGGTTTTCGAAAATCGTCTCGGTAAAGTCTGTCTGTCCCTCTGCCCGCAGCTGAGAGGCAAGCAGCACCGGCATCGCGTCGGTCGGAAAGCCGGGATACGGCTTTGAGATGACCGGGCGGCAGGCTATCAGCGGTCCGTCGCGGGAAATTTGAATGGTATCATGTGTGCAGGAAAACCGGCAGCCGCTTTCTGTGAGCGAATTTAAAATCGGCTCAGCAAGACGCGGGGCCGTCCTGCGCAGCGTCAGCGTGCCGCCGCAGGCGGCGCAGGCGCACAGGAACGTCGCGGTTTCAATGCGGTCCGGCAGGATGGTATAGGTCGCGCCGGTGAGCGGCTGACCGCCCTTGACGGTTACACGTCCCGTACCTGCGCCCGCGATTTTTGCACCGCAGGCGGTCAAAAAACCGGCCAGATCGACGATCTCCGGCTCACAGGCGGCGTTCTCGATCACGGTGACGCCCTCTGCCCCAACGGCGGCCAGCATGGCGTTTTCCGTTGCGCCGACGCTGGGGCCGGGCAATGTGATCTTCGCGCCGGTCAGTCTTCGTGCGCGGCAGTGAATGGTATCGTCCATCTCTGTGACCTCCGCGCCGAGTGCGCGGAAGGCAAGCAGATGATAGTCCACCGGCCTTGCGCCGATGGGACAGCCGCCCGGCAGGCTCAGCGACGCTTCGCCCTGTCTTGCAAGCAGCGCACCGAGAAACAGGCTGGACGCACGCATAGATGCGGCCAGCTCCGGCGGGATGGAATGACCGGCGCAGCTGCGCGGGTCTATGTAGACGCTCGCCCCGCGCCGTTCGGAGGCGCAGCCAAGGCTGTGCAGGATGGCACGTGTGTGCGTCACGTCGAGAATATCTGGACAGTTATGCAGGACGCATGGCGCTCTGCACAGGAGCGTCGCGGCCAGAATGGGCAGGACGCTGTTTTTCGCACCGTGGATCGTCACCTCCCCGGAAAGCGGAGGCGATTTGGAAACAAGCAGCGCTGGCATGGGCATTCCTCCAAAACACAGGAATTTTCCCCATCCTATGCGCTGCGTGCGATGTGCGTGTCAGTGCTTTGCAAGGTCGAGCGCCGTCTGATAGATGCGCTCGGCAGCATCGACCACGGCCATATTCCGTGCGCTGGCACGCATGGCGCGCATCCGTCCGGCGTCTGAAAGGATCGACTTTGCGGTTTCATAGAGGCTTTTTCCGTCGCAGTCTGCCTCGCGGACGACTGCGGCCGCGCCGGAGCGTTCGAGCACCCGGGCGTTTTTTTCCTGATGGTTGCCGGTCACGTTTGGGCTCGGCACCATGATGCAGGGTGTTCCGCTGGCGCAGACCTCGGCGATGGTCGCCGCACCTGCGCGGCAGATGATGAGATCCGCCGCTGCCAGCACCTGCGGCATATCATAGATATACTCGCGCATTTCAATGCGCGGTTGCGCGGCGAGGTCGACGCCTTGTTCCCTGACATAGTCCGGCATCCAGCGCCAGCCGAACGAGCCGGTCGCGTGGATGTGATGGAAGGGCGTGTTATCCTCGCATTCGCATTTCATAAACTGTGCAATTTTTTTGTTCATCTCCCGCGCGCCGAGACTGCCCCAGCAGGAGACGACCAGCGGCTCGTCTCCGAGGCCCAGCGCCTGCCGGGCCTCCTGCCGCTTTGCAAAGAGGAATTCCTCGCGCACGGGCGTTCCGGTCAGGAGGACCCTCTCCGGCTCCGGGTAATGCTCCCGGCTGGATTCAAAGGACACCATGACGCGGCTGGCCGTGCGCGCAACAAGCTTCGTCGTCAGGCCCGGAACAGCATTCGACTCATGCACGCAGGTCGGGATGCCGAGCTTCGCCCCCATTTTGAGGGCCGGGAAGCTGGCATAGCCACCGGTGCCGACGATCACGTCGGGCTGAAAGTCCTTCAGGATACGCTTTGTTTTGGAGAATGTCGCGGCCATACGCTGTACGGTCACGAGATTGTGCCAGATCGCGGCGGGCGTCAGCCTGCGCTGGTAGTTGGAGATCTTCACGGTTTCCAGCCGGAAGCCCTCGCGCGGGACAATCTTGTTTTCCATGCCGTCCTCCGCGCCGATAAAGAGGATCTTACAGTCCGGCTGACGCTCACGGAACATACGGGCGACCGCAATGGCGGGATAGATATGCCCGCCCGTGCCGCCGCAGGTAAAGACGATATTCATAAACTTCCCTCCCTTACAGAAGCTTATTGTCGTTCTGCCGGGAGACGGCCAGGACAACGCCCGCTTCAAACAGCTGCATGAGAAGCGCCGTGCCGCCGTAGGAGAAGAACGGGAGAGAAATGCCGGTGGCGGGCAGAAAATTGGTCACAACGCCAATGTTGAGGAAGGTCTGAAGCGCGATATGCGTGGAAATTCCGGCGGCAAGGAGCGCACCGAAGCGATCACGCGCGTGCATGGCGATATAATAGCCGCGCACGATCAGAAGAATGAACAGCAGGATCACGACGACTGCCCCGACAAAACCGAGTTCCTCACAGAGAATGGGGAAAATATAGTCGTTATGTTCCTCGGGCAGATACAGGTACTTCTGTCGGCTTTTGCCGAGGCCGAGGCCCATCAGGCCGCCGGAGCCGATGGCATAGAGCGACTGCAGAATCTGATAGCCGTTGTCCGTCGGGTCTGAAGCAGGATCGCGCCAGGCGGTGATACGGCTTCCGGCGTAGCCCTGCGTCTTGAGATAAACAAACATGAACACGGCGACTGCCGCGCCGCCGAGGGCGAACCATTTGATCTGGACGCCGCCCAGAAACAGCATGGCCGCCGCAAGCAGCAGCATGATGAGGATGCAGGAGAAATGGCGCTCCAGTGCGACAAGGCCGCACAGGACGATCATGATCGCGCCGAAGGGCGCGATGCCATAACGGAAGGTGCGCATTTTATCGCGGTAGGTCGAGATCATGGCGGAAAACGTCATGATGATGGCGATTTTCGCAAGCTCCGAGGGCTGGAAGCGGATGCCCGCAACCTCGATCCAGCGCTTTGCGCCGTTGGCCGTCGAGCCGATGAGCGGTACGAGCATCAGGAACACGACGGATACCGCGAGGATGATGAACGAAGCACTGCGCCAGAGCTGATAGTTCAGCCTGCTGACAAACAGCATACCGCCGATGCCCACGACAGCGAAAATCGCCTGCCGGGCAAAGTAATAGGTAGAGTTGCCGGTCAGATAATACGCGCGGGCGTAGGAGGCTGAAAAAACCATGACGACGCCGATCAGCACGAGCAGCACCGTCAGCGCGAGAAACGGCAGGTCGAGCAGGCCGCGCTCGTCAAGCAGCACCTTGTCCTTTGTTTTGGTCGGCTGCGGCAGGCGCTCCGGCTCGGGAGCCTGCGGAGCTTCATACAGCCGCGTTACGCCGCCTGAACGGCTTGCCATAGGGGTCGCTCCTTTCTGAAGCTGCGGTAGCTCAATACCGGTTCATAACACCGAGATACGCCAGCACGCACATGACGAGCGTGATCGCGGTGAAAACAAAAACGATTTTTTCCTCTTTCCAGCCGCACAGCTCAAAGTGGTGGTGGATGGGGGTCATTTTGAAGATGCGCTTGCCATGGGTCAGCTTGAAATACGTGACCTGCAGAATGACGGAAAGCGTCTCGCAGAGATAGATAATGCCGACAAGGATCAGAATCAGCGGCATATCGAGCGCGAAGGCCATGCCGCAGACCATGCCGCCGAGGAACAGCGAGCCGGTGTCGCCCATGAAGACCTTGGCCGGATGGAAATTGTAGCAGAGGAAGCCCGCCAGGCCGCCCGCGACGGTCGCGGGGAGCAGGGCCAGCGTCGTGCGGCCATAGATATAGGAGGTCGTGGCGAAGAAGACCATGACCGGGATGGTCACGCTGCTGGAAAGACCGTCGACGCCGTCCGTCAGGTTCACAGCGTTGACGCAGCCGACAATGACGAAGGCCGCAAAGACCATATAGACCACCGTCGGAATTTCAAGGTCGAGGTTCCAGAACGGGATATAGAGTTCGCAGGACAGATCGCCGCTGCCCTTCAGCACAAACAGGAACGCAGCGGCCACGACGAGCTGCAGCAGGAATTTCTGGACGGCTGTCAGACCGAGATTGCGCTTGAGCTTGACCTTGACGAAATCATCGGCAAAACCGACAAGCCCATAGCACAGGGCGAGGGCCAGCACATACAGGTGCGTATAGGTGTGGTTCTCCGTCATGCTCTTCCAGCCGAAGCCGACTGTGCAGAGGATGATCGCGGCAATGAACATGATGCCGCCCATGGTCGGCGTACCGGCCTTGGTGTTGTGCCACTGCGGGCCGACCTCGCGGATGGACTGGCCCGCGTGCAGCGCACGGAGCATGGGAATAACGAAGCGGCCAAACAGCAGCGTCAGTAAAAACGAAGCGAGCGTCGCGCCCAGAACGATAAAAAACATTGCATCCATACAGGATTCCTCCGAGACTCTCTTTATTCCTCTTCTTCCTTGAAAAACAGCGCAAGGGCCTTTTCCATCCGCATACCGCGGCTGCCCTTGAACAAAATCACATCGCCGGGACGGGCCCGCATTTTGAGCATATGCGCCAGATCCTCATGCGTGTCAAAATGCTCGATCAGCTTCTGCTTCATGCCGCCGGTGATCGCACCGGAAACCATGCGCTCGGCATTGACGCCGTAGGTGTAGAGCACGTCGGCCTTCGTTGCGGCAATGCGGCCAATGCGGTAATGCTCCGCGGCGGAGCGGTTGCCAAGCTCCAGCATATCGCCCAGCACCGCGATACAGCGGCCATTCGTGCGCGAACGGAAGCCCGCAAGGATCTCAAGCGCGGCCTCCGTCGATTCCGGGCCTGCGTTATAGCAGTCCTCGATGATGGTAAAGCCGTCGCGCTCGTAGATCTTCTGGCGCATACCGGTGTTGTGAAAGCCGGAGATCTGCGTCTGAATCGTCTCAGGCGGGACCTTCAGGAGCAGGGCTGCCGTAACGGCTGCCAGCGTGTTATAGACCGTATGGCGGCCCAGAACCGGCACGAACAACTCAAAACGGTGGCCGAAACCGCTGACGACAAAGCGCATACCATCGTCAAGCTCCTGAATGTCGGTCGCAAGCACGTCGCAGGCGTGGTTCTCGATGCCGTAATAATATTTTTTATGTCCGCCGTCGGCGCGCACGTTCCAAAGAAGCGGCTCGTCGCCGTTGAACACGCCGACTCCATTTTCCGGCACACCCCGGAAAATTTCGAGCTTGGCCTGCAGGATGCCCTCACGGGAGCCAAGATGTTCGATATGCATGGTGCCGATGTTGGTGATAACGGCGATATCGGGCTTTGCGATAGAAGTCAGGCGGGCCATTTCTCCGAAGTGGTTCATGCCCAGCTCCAGAACAGCCGTTTCGGTATCGTCCGGCATATCGAGGATGGTCATGGGCAGACCGATGTTGTTGTTGTGGTTGCCCTCGGTGCGGGCGGTGCGGTAAGTGCGCTCCAGCATGCAGGCGGTCATTTCCTTGGTCGTCGTTTTGCCGACGCTGCCGGTAATGCCGATGACGGTCATGCCCATCCGTTCGCGGCGGGCTGCGGCAAGATCGCCGTAGGCCTTGATGGTATCGGGTACAAGAATGGTCGGGATGGCCGCCTTGACCGGTCTTTGCACAAGCGCGGCACTTGCGCCAAGACTGGCCGCCATGCCGATAAAGTCATGGCCGTCAGACTTCTCACCCTTGATGGCGACGAAGAGGTCGCCGGGCTTTACTCTGCGCGAATCGATCTGGACGCCGGTGATCATGCCCTCCGCCTGTTCAGGCGTGAGCGTTCCCCGGCAGTCCTCCGCTGCCTGCTTCAGTGTCAGTTCCTTCATGCGTTTGCCTCCAAATACGACGCGACGACCTCACGCTCGTCCAGATGGTGCTTTTCGTGGCCGATTTCCTGATACGTCTCGTGGCCCTTGCCGCACAGGACGATCACATCGTCCTTCTGCGCCAGCTCCATTGCCCGGCCAATGGCCGAAACGCGGCTCTCAATGACCTCGTAGGGCGTTTCGGTATCCTGCATCCCGGCAAGGATCTGCCGGAGGATCTTATAGGGATCTTCGGTGCGGGGATTGTCTGAGGTGACGATGGCGAGGTCAGACAGCTCTGCCGCGATTTTGCCCATGACGGGGCGCTTATAGGGGTCGCGGTCGCCGCCGCAGCCGAAGACGGCGATGATGCGGCCCGTGCAGAAGCCGCGCACAGCCCTCAGAATATTTTCAAGGCTGTCTGGCGTATGGGAATAGTCGATGAGGACAGTATAGTCCTTGCCCGGCGTGGGGACAACCTCTACCCTGCCCTTGACGCTCTGCGCGGTGCGCAGGGCGTCCGCAATTTCAGCAAGCGGAATGTGCAGTGCCAGCGCGGCGGCAATGACGCTGAGGGCGTTATAGACGCTGAAAATGCCGGGAATACCGAGCGTGACGGCAGCCCGCTCGTCCTGATAGACCGCGTCAAACTCCACGCGGTCGGAGAACAGGCCGATATGCTCCGCCGTAAGTGCAGCGGGGGTTCCCTGCGCGGAATACGTCAGAAGGCGGCAGTCCGCCTGCTCCATGATGCGCTTCGCGTAGGCATCGTCGACATTGACCGCGCCCGTTTCGCAGCGGCGGAAGAGCATGGCCTTCGCGTCGCAGTATGCATCCATCGTTTGATGGAAATCGAGATGGTCCTCTGTCAGATTTGTAAAGACAGCCGCGCCAAAACGGATCTGGTCGGCGCGGTGGAGCACCAGCGCGTGGGACGAGACCTCCATAATGACGTGCGTGCAGCCCGCATCGCGCATATCGGCAAAGAGCTTCTGCAGCTCGAAGGACTCCGGCGTGGTGCGCTCGGTGTGCAGGATCTCATCGCCGATCATATTCTGGATCGTGCCGATGAGGCCGACCTTTGCGTCGAGCGTTTTTTCAAGCACGTGCTTCAGCAGATACGTGCTGGTCGTTTTGCCGTTCGTGCCGGTGATTCCGACGACGCACATAGCGTCCGCCGGATGGCCGAACCAGTTTGCGCCGAGCGCGGCAAGCGCCGAGCGGGCATTGGAAACCAGTACATACGGAATGTCTGTTTCCGGTTTTTTTTCGCAGACGACGCAGACCGCGCCGTTTTCCATGGCCTTGGGAATATATTTGTGGCCGTCGGTCTGGAAGCCGGAGATCGCGACAAACAGTGCTCCGGGCGTTACCTGCCGGGAGTCATACTGAACGCCGGTAATATCCAGTGCTTCGTCCGCGTGCAGTTCCAGCACGTCAAGGCCGTGCAGCAGTTCTTTGAGCTTCATAGTGTCCTCCTTAGTCGGATGCGCCTGTGGAAGAGAATTCTACTGTAATTGTAGTACCTCTGTCAACCTCTGTTCCGGGTTCGATGTCCTGATAGGCCGCAAGCACGTAAACGTCCGTGCGGTCGGTGCCCTTGGCCTGCACGTAAAGGCCGGCGTTTGCAGCCAGATAGTTAACGTCCGCGACAGAGCAGCCGATGAAATCCGGCACCTCGACAACCGTCTGCTGCTTTTCCGCGCCCATGTAGAGGATGATCTGCGAATTGCCGGGAACCTGGCTGCCCGGCGCGGGCAGCTGGTCGGTGACGGTCGAGCCGGTGCCGACAATGCGGTAGGTGATGGTTTTTTCAGCGAGCAGCGCAGCCGCTTCGCTTTCGTCCATGCCGATCACATCTGGGACTGTGAAGTTGATACCGCGGATATCCTCGGAATCATAATCCGGCTCCACACCGAGATAGGGAAGAATATCAAGGAAAATGTCGCGGACGGTCGGCGCAGCCATCAGGCCGCCGGAAATATACATCCCGTGGAGGGTATATTTTTCGCTGTCCTGCGAATACGCGGGCGTGTCAAGCGCGACAAGGACGACATATTTCGGGTCGTCAATGGGCGCGACGCCGATAAAGGAGACGATCTTGTCCTTGACCTGATTGCCATCCTCGTCGTATTCGTCCAGCTTTTCGGACGTGCCGGTCTTGCCGCCGACACGGTAGCCGGGGGTTTTGGCCGCAGAGGCCGTGCCCTCGGTGACGACCTGTTCCATAAGGCTGCGCATTGTTTCGGACGTCTGCTGGCTGATGGCCTGCCGCAAGACGGTCTTTTCGTTCCGCTCGACCATATTGCCGTCGGCGTCCAGAACCTCGCTCACGATATACGGCTCGAGCACATAGCCGCCGTTGACGATCGCCGCGACGGAGCGCACCAGCTGCATGGGCGTGATACGGAAGCTCTGACCGAAAGAGGACGTGATGAGATAGGACGTGCCGTACTGTGCGGGATTATTCAGGTATTTCCGTTCGTAGAACAGACCGCTGGCCTCGCCCGGCAGATCAACGCCTGTTTTTTCCATGATGCCGAAGGCCTTGAGGTAATCATAGAAAATGTCGCCGCCCATGCGCAGGCCGATATGGCCAAAGGCGATGTTGCAGGAATTGCCGAGCGCCTGCGCGGTCGACTGCGCACCGTGACCGGCGGATTTCCAGCAGTTAAGGATCTGCTCACGGCCGGCGAACTTTTCCTGACCGCCGCAGTAGAACGAGTCGTTCAGCGTGACGGCTCCAGAATCGATTGCGGAGGCCAGCGTGATGAGCTTGAAGGTCGAACCCGGCTCATAGCCGTCGGACACGCAGCGGTTGCGCCACTGAGCCATACGTGCCGATGCAACATCCTGCTTATACTGCTCGATGGCGGCCTTATAGGCATCGGACGCTTCCGGCAGGGACAGCGCCGCATCACGCTCATTTTCAAGAAGCGCGGCCGCCGCGTCGTCATAGATTTCCAGATAATTATTTGGATCATAGGAGCCGAGCGTGGCCATGGCCTTGATCTCGCCCGTGTTCACGTCCATGACGATACAGAACGCGCCGTTTTTGATATCGTACTTATCAATGGCGTTCTGCAGGTTCTTTTCCACATACGCCTGCACGGTCGCGTCGATGGTGGTAACGAGGCTGCAGCCGTCAGAGGCGTCATAGTATTTTTCGTATGTATAGGGCATCTCGGAGCCGTAGTTGCCCTTGGATGTCACGACCTTCCCGGCTGTGCCGGAAAGCTCTTCGTTGTAATAGGCTTCAAGGCCCTCGGAGCCGTTGTTGTCGCTTGAGACGAAGCCGAGTGCCTGCGCGGCAAGGGAGGAATTGGGGTAATAGCGCTTGAGGTCTGTTTCGAGATAGACGCCGGTGATCTTGTTTTCGCTGACGAAGGCGCGGACCTCGTCGGCCAGCTCCTCGGAGATCTTACGGCTGATGACCTTATAGCGGTACTGCTTGTCGGCGGCCTGCTCGTAGACGAAGCTCGGCTCGACATCCAGAATTTCGCCAAGACCGCGCGCGATCTGGTCGAGCAGGTTGCTGTTCTCGGGCTTTTTCATCTGCTCGGCGATCTCGTTCGGGTCGATGAAAACCGTCTCGACGGTCGACGAAGAGGCCAGCACGTTCATATTCGCGTCGTAGATCACGCCGCGCGCTGCGGTCAGATTCGTCGAACGGGTCTGGTTCTTGATCGCCTTTTCGTTGTAATAGTCGTGCTGGGTGATCATGAGGTTATAAAGCGTTCCGATCAGCGGTACAAACGCGATCACGCCGCACAGGACCATCAGGATCAGGGTACGGCTGAGGATCGTTCGGTTCGCGCGCTCATTCCGCTCCCGGTTTGCCTGCTTCTGCTCTTTGGTGCGCGGCAGGCGGATGATCTTTTTTGCCATGAAACTGCCTTTCTGTTCAAAAAAGGGGCGGCCTGAAAAGACCGCCCCTGTCCGGTTACTCAGCTGGATTTCAAACTGGGAGGTTCTGTCCAAGCTTATGCTGCTGCGGGGTGCAAATATTCGATGAGGCCGAGAATGCTCTGCTGCATGGCGTCCAGAATTTCTCCGAAGACGCTTGTGCGCTGCTGCGTGTAAATTTCCGCCTGATCGTTCCCGGAGAAGCTGACATAGACGATCTGCTCGGGCTGACATTTGGTCAGGCCGATCTCAGCCGCGTATTCCTCGGCGGCGGTCAGATCGATCTTGGCGTCGTATTTGCTCTGAAGCATCAGCTGCTGCTCCTTGAGATTGGCAAGCCTGCTTTCAAGGGCTGAGACATTGCTGCTGGCCTCAAACAGCTGGACATAGCCGAAAATCACAAGGATCATGAGACAGACTACCGTCAGCATACCCGCCAGTGTAAACGGCGCGATGGCCGTTCTGGCCTTGACTCTTCGGTACGGCTGCTCATAGGCCCGCTCGTCCGGCAGCTCGATGGGCAGGGTACGCTCATAGGCGCGGTTATCGTCATACTGGCGGGCAGTCTGATCGTTCCATGCGTAAACATCGTATGCAGCGGCGCCGTTGTCTCTATAAAGATTTCTTCGATTGGGCTGCGCCATAACGGCGGGACTCCTTTCCGGGTTACACGCGCTCTGCTACGCGGAGCTTTGCACTGCGCGAACGGGGATTTTCCTCGACCTCCTCGCGCGTGGCGATGATGGGTTTTTTCGTCAGAATTTTGATCTTCGGCTTATGGCCGCAGACACAGACCGGGAACGACGGCGGGCAGGTGCAGCCCTTTGCCGCGTCCTGAAACACGTTTTTGACGATGCGGTCTTCCAGTGAATGGAACGTAATGACAACCAGACGACCGCCGGGGTTCAGGTGGTCGATGGCGGCCTCCATGCCTTGCCGGACTGCGCCAAGCTCATCGTTGACGGCGATGCGGATGGCCTGAAAGCTGCGCTTGGCCGGATGCTGCTTTTCACGCAGGGCGCTGGGCGGCATGGCCGAGCGGATGATGTCGACCAGCTCCAGCGTTGTCTCGATTGGGTGGTCGGTCCGCACGCGTTCGATGGCGGCGGCGATCTGCGGGGCGCAGCGCTCCTCGCCATATTCGTAGAGAATGGATTTTAATTCCTCGCGCGGCCAGTTGTTGACGATCTCATAGGCCGTGAGGGACTGGTCGCGGTCCATGCGCATATCCAGCGGCGCGTCGGCCATATAGGAAAAGCCGCGCTCCGCGTCGTCGAGCTGCGGGGACGAAACGCCCAGGTCGAACAGCATCCCGTCGATCCGGTCGAGTCCCAGCGCGGTAAGGATCGCGCCGACGTTTTCAAAATTATCATGTACCAGCGTCACCTTTTTCGCGTGGCGGTACAGCCGCTTTTTCGCGGCCTCCAGCGCGACCAGATCACGGTCGACGCCGATGAGCCTGCCGGTGGTGAGGCTCCGGCAGATCTCCAGCGAGTGGCCCGCGCCGCCGAGCGTTCCGTCGAGATAGATCCCGTCGGGCTTGATGGCCAGCGCGTCTATGCACTCGTGCAAAAGCACAGATCGATGTGCGAATTCCATCAGAAACCAAGTTCCTCCATCACAGCCGCCAGATTTTCAGGCGTCAGCGTCTGCTGCTCCAGCTCGTCATAGGCTGCGCTGTCCCAGATCTCTGCGTGACCGCCCTGTCCGATGAACGTGACCTCGCTGGAAAGGCCAGCGTATTGGCGCAGCTCAGCCGGAATGAGGAAGCGGCCCTGCTTATCGGGCTCACATTTGGCGGCGTTGGCAAACAGAAAGCGCATTTTTCGTGCCTGTACGATCGGCAGCGCGTTATATTTATCGACAATGGCCTTCCAGCCTGCTTCCGTGTAGACGGACAGGCAGTGGTCGAGGCCCAGTGTTACATAGAAGGTGCTTCCCAGCTCTTCGCGCAGCTTGGACGGCACGAACAGACGTCCTTTTTCGTCAACTGAGTGCTTGTACTTGCCAAACATCCCCTCGCGCCTCCTTTCGCTCCACTTTACTGAAATTTCGCTCCACTTTGCTCCACTTCAATAATATAATACGTTCTGTTTACATAAATTGCAACCCTTTTTTGAAAAAATTTTTTGGGGATTCTTCGACGTTTTTCGTGAAAAATCCCCGAAAGCCGAATTTTTGAACGAATGTTTTAAAAACATCCTCCAGCCGCTTTCACCTGCACGCTCCCCTGCTGCCAGACGGCGCGGAGCGTCCGCACAGACGGGTCGCGCAGCAGCAGCTCCGCCGCCGGGCCTTCGATCCCGGTCTGGAGCCTGCGGCGCAGGCTTCTGGCCCCGCCCGGCTCGTTTGCGCAGAGCGCACCGAGGCGCTCGGGCAGCTCCGGGGCCGTTTCCAGCGTAACGTTCTGCTTTTGCAGCCGTCCGGCAAGCTCCCGCAGCTGAAGCGCAGCAATTTTCGCAAGATCCTCCGCCGCAAGCGGACGGAAGGAGGCAACGCAGTCGATCCGGCCCAGAAACTCCGGAGAAAACGCCTCCCGCAGGACGGTCTGCGCGCGGACATCCGCGCAGTCGGGTATGAAGCCGAGACCGGGCTTTCCGGTCTGCGGGCCGGTCAGGTTCGAGGTCATGACGACGATGGTGTTCTTGAAGCTGACGGTGCGGCCCATGCTGTCGGTCAGGATCCCGTCGCCGAGCAGCTGCAGAAGGATGCCGGTAATATCCCGGTGCGCCTTTTCCAGTTCATCGAACAGTACAACGCAGTATGGACGGCGGCGCACCTTTTCCGTGAGCGTTCCGCCTGCATCGTAGCCGACATAGCCCGGAGGCGCGCCAAGCAGGCGCGAGACGCTGCTTGGCTCCATGTATTCCGACATATCCACACGGAAGAGCGCGTCCTGGCTGCCGTAGACGACCTGCGCAAGCTGTTTACATAATTCCGTTTTTCCGACGCCCGTCGGGCCGATGAGCAGGAAAGACGCGGCGGGGCGTCCGGCGTCGGCAATGCCTGTCCGGCCGCGCAGAACGGCGGTAGAAACCGCGTCGACGGCTGCCTGCTGGCCGATGATGCGCTCGGAGAGCGTCTGGCGCAGGGACAGCAGCCGTTCACGGTCGGACTGCCGGAGCCTGCCGACGGGGATGCCGGTGCGCTCGGAAACGACGGCGGCGATATCCTGCCGGGTCAGGCTCACGGTGCGCTGGGCGCGGCGGGCGGCAAGCTGGCGTCGCACGAGCGTGCGCAGCTCGTCCCGGAGCTTCGCCGCCTGCTCATACTGCGCGTTCGCCACAGCCTGCTCAAGCTGCTGCTCGAGCTGCTGCTGGCGCTCTGCGTCCTCCGCCGGCTCCGGCCCGCCGAGCCAGACGTGCGCCGCGCCCTCGTCGAGCAGGTCGAGCGCCTTGTCCGGCAGGAAGCGATCTGTCAGATAGCGGCTTGAAAAATCGACGGCGGCCTCGATGGCCTCCTGCGTGATGCGGATGCGGTGGTGTGCCTCCAAGCCTGGACGAAGCGCTTCAAGCATACGGCAGGCCGTCTTGCGGTCCGGTTCGCGGACGATCACAGGGCGGAAGCGGCGTTCAAGCGCGGCGTCCTTCTCAATAAATTTGCGGTATTCCTCCAATGTCGTCGCACCGATCATCTGCAGCTCTCCCCTGCCAAGGGCCGGCTTGAGCAGATTGGCCGCGTCGATCGCGCCCTCGGCGCTGCCTGCGCCGACGATGGTGTGCATTTCGTCGACAAATAGGATGACGCTGCCGCAGCGGCGGATCTCGATCAGGATATCGCGCACGCGCTCTTCAAACTCGCCGCGGTATTTCGTGCCCGCGAGCAGGTTCGCCATGTTGAGGCAGTAGAGCTTTTTCCCGCGCAGCGCCTGCGGCACGTCTCCGCAGGCAAGGCGCTGGGCCAGCGCTTCAACGACGGCGGTCTTGCCGACGCCGGGTTCGCCGATGAGCGCGGGGTTATTCTTGCTGCGGCGGCTGAGCACCTGCATGAGCTGGGAAAGCTCCGCCTCGCGGCCGACGACGGGGTCCATCTGCGGTGCCCGGTCGATCATGTTGTCACAGTACAGTTCCAAAAGCTTCAATTCCGATTGTCCTTTCACGTCCTGCGCCGGATGTAGGATGCGCAGGCGGTCATATGTTTCCGAAAATACGCAGTTGCAGTCGACGCCAAGCTCCGAAAGCATGCGCGCCGCCGCATAGGCGTCGTCGCGCATGAGGGAAAGCAGCAGATGCTCCGGCAGGCAGAGGGGCGCTCCAAGGCGGTCCGCCTCGTGCTGTGCGCCGTCAAGCGCTCTTGCGGCAGCTGCGGAAAGGCCCTGCCGTCCGGCTGGCTCCGGCTCCTGCCTCGTCAGCAGCATACAGCGCAGGAGCCTGCCCTCGGCTCCCTGATAGCATAAAATGCGTCCGGTCTGGGAAATGCGTTCCTGCGAGAGTGCAAGCAGCAGATGCTCCGTGCCGGTCTGTGCGCCGCCAAGCTCGCGTGCCAGCCGCGACGCGCGGAAGAGCACCCGGTCCAGCGCTGCGGAATACGCCGGTTTTTTCATTCTGATCGCCTCCTGTCGAAGGAGAGTTTCGACGCGGCGGTCAGCGTTTATACGACGCACGCGAAAAAATCCGGGCCGTTCGAGGAATTTACACTTTTTTCATTGCATTTTCAGGAAAGTATGATAGAATGAAGCTACCTTAAAAATGGAGGTGCTTCAAATGGCACACGTAATCAATGACAACTGTGTAAAGTGCGGTGCTTGCGCTGACGCATGTCCCATCGGCTGCATCAGCGAGGGCGAAGACAAGTACGTCATCGACGCTGATCAGTGCGTGGACTGCGGTACCTGCGCTGCAGAATGCCCCAACGACGCGATCTCTGAGGAATAAGCACATAAACAGTAGGGGGGTGCTGCACGCAGCACCCCCCTGTCTTTTTGATTGGAGCGCGTATGGAAGAGCTTCTCTTTGACCGCATTCGGATGAAAATTTCAGACGCACAGTTCCGCGTGAGTACGGATTCCATGGTGCTGGCAGATTTCTGCCGGATAAAGTCTGGCAGCCGAGTGCTTGATCTTGGCTGCGGGTGCGGGACGCTGGGGCTTCTGCTGCTGGGCGCGGATGAGACACTGCGCGTATGCGGCATTGAAATTCAGGAGGCCGCTGCGCGGCAGGCGCGGGAAAACGCGGAGGAAAACGGAGTTTCTGACCGCTTTTGCGTCGTCTGCGGCGATCTGCGGCAGGCGCACGCGGAAATCGCGCCCGGAGGCTTTGACTGTGTGCTGTCCAATCCGCCCTATTACCCGCCGAAAAGCGGGCATCTGCACGCGCAGGACAGTCTCAGCGCCGCGAGAAGCGAGATCTGCTGCCCGTTTGACGCGCTCTGCGCGGCTGCGGCACGGGCGCTGCGGTGGGGCGGGCGGTTTTTTCTGGTTCACAAGCCGGAGCGGCTGGTCGATTTGATGACCGGGCTGCGCGCGGCGCGGTTGGAGCCGAAGCGCATCCGCTTTGTCCGGCACAGGGCAGGAAGCAGCGTAAATCTCGTTTTGATTGAATCCCGCCTCGGCGGAGGGCCTGGGCTGCAATTTGAGCCAGATCTGGTTTTATACACGCAGACCGGCGAGCTGTCTGCCGCGGGCCGGCGTATCTATCATCTACAGGAGTGAAGCAATATGGCCGGTACTCTATATCTCGTGCCGACGCCCATCGGCAATCTGAATGACATTTCGCCCCGCTGTGCCCGAACGCTGGCGGAGGCTGATTTTATCGCGGCGGAGGACACGCGCGTGAGCCTCAAGCTGCTGAACCATCTGGAGATCAAAAAAAGCCTTGTGAGCTACCATGAGCACAACAAGGCCGAGAGCGGCGGGAAAATCCTCGCGCGGCTGCTGGCGGGCGAAACGTGCGCGCTGGTGACGGACGCTGGCTCCCCCGCCATCTCCGACCCCGGCGAGGACCTGGTTCGGCTGTGCGCGGAAAACGGCGTGACGGTCTGCGCGATTCCGGGGCCGTGCGCGCTGGTGACAGCGCTGAGCATTTCAGGGCTGCCGACGGGCCGGTTCACGTTCGAGGGCTTTTTATCCGTCAACAAAAAAAGCCGTCAGGAACACCTGACGGGATTAAAGGACGAGACGCGGACGATGATCTTCTACGAAGCGCCGCACAAGCTG
>ERZ773181.1437-NODE-1437-length-19019-cov-4.793029_pt1 | contig 19019 bp, 12 predicted proteins | sample MGYA00581001_ERZ773181 | MGnify/ENA primary metagenome ERZ773181 (study PRJEB29015, sample SAMEA2737780) | human gut metagenome | biome: human gut; feature: human-associated habitat; material: faeces | place: China | collected 2012 ... | reverse complement strand
TGTCGCCCATAAGAGCCTTCAGATCGATGAGGCGCTTCGGCTCCAGCCCGTATTCCGCGCGGAAGACGTCCGGCGTATAGCGCTCCGTCCGCGTCTGCCCGCCCTGCGTGCGCACCAGGCGCACGGAGACATGCTTGTCGACGAGCTGCAGGCTGTCGCGGTCTCCCGTCAGGATGGCGCAGTCCCACCCGGCCTCCTCGCACAGACGGCCGACCGTGCCGAGCACATCGTCCGCCTCCCAGCCCTCGCAGGCATAGACCGGGATGTTCATCGCGGCGAGCACCTGCTTCATGACCGGCATCTGCATGGCAAGCTCCTCCGGCATGGGATGGCGCGTAGCCTTATAGCCGTCATAGCGCAGATGGCGGAACGTCGGCGCATGCAGGTCGAACGCCACGCACAGCGCGTCCGGTTTTTCCTCGCTGCGCTCTTTTTCCAGAATATTCAGAAAGCCGTAGATCGCATTGGTATAAAGTCCGTCCCGGGTCGTCAGCGGCCGCACGCCATAAAACGCGCGGTTGATGACGCTGTTCCCGTCCAGGATCATCAGCTTCATATGGTATCTCCTTCGATCAGATGCGCTTCCACTTTGCGCCCTGCGGCGTATCGATGACCTCGATGCCGCGTGCCTTCAGCTCATCGCGGATGCGGTCGGCCTCCGGCCAGTTCTTCGCGCGCTTAGCTTCGGTACGGGCGGCGACGAGCGCGTCGATCTCCGGGTCGTGCTCCTCCTCCGGCTGGGCGCTGCGTGCCTTCTCTGCCGCGGAGAGCAGGTTCAGGCCGAGCACCTCGTCGAAGCTGGCAAGGGCTGCGAGCTTCGTGGCATCGTTCGTCTTTGCCTTCAGCACATCATAGACGGCCGTCACGGCGAGCGACGTGTTGAGGTCGGCGTTCAGCGCACCAAGGAAGCGCTCCTTCAGCGCCTCGAAAGCCTCCGCATCGACCGCGCCGTCCTCCGGGCGCAGGGCCGCGATGCGGGCAATGAGCTTTTCATAGGTCTGCGCCGCGTTGTCGAGGTTCTCCCACGAGAACACGAGATTGCGGCGATAATGGCTCTGCAGGCAGAACAGGCGGTAGACGATGGGATCATAGCCCTTCTCCTCCAGCAGGGACACCGTGAGGAACTCGCCCTTCGACTTGGACATCTTGCCGGACTCCGTGTTCAGGTGATGGACATGGAACCAGTAGTTGCACCACTTGTGGCCGAGGTAGGCCTCGGACTGGGCGATCTCATTCGTGTGATGCGGGAAGGCATTGTCGATGCCGCCGCAGTGGATATCCAGATATTCACCGAGGTGCTTGATGCTGATGCAGGAGCACTCGATATGCCAGCCGGGATAGCCGACGCCCCACGGGGAATCCCACTTGAGGGCCTGATCCTCGAACTTGGACTTTGTGAACCAGAGAACGAAGTCATTCTGATTGCGCTTGTTGGAATCCTCCTCGACGCCCTCGCGCACGCCGACGGCAAGGTCCTCTTCCTTATGGTCGTTGAAAACATAATACTTTTCCAGCTTGGACGTGTCAAAATAGACATTGCCTCCTGCAAGATAGGCATAGCCCTTGTCCAGCAGCGTCTGGATCATATGAATGTATTCCGGGATGCAGTTCGTGGCGGGCTCCACGACGTCCGGCCGCTTGATGTTCAGCTTGGCGCAGTCGGCAAAGAATGCGTCGGTGTAGAACTTTGCGATCTCCATGACGGTCTTGTGCTCGCGGCGCGCGCCCTTGAGCATCTTGTCCTCGCCGGTATCGGCGTCCGAGGCCAGATGGCCGACGTCCGTGATGTTCATCACGCGCTTGACGGGATAGCCCATGTAGCGCAGGCTCTTCTCGAGCACGTCCTCCATGATATAGCTGCGCAGGTTGCCGATGTGGGCAAAATGATAGACCGTCGGGCCGCAGGTATACATTTTGACGAGCTTCGGGTCGATGGGGGTAAAGAGCTCCTTCTTATGGCTCAGGGAATTATAGAGATACATCTTGATCCTCCTGTTTCAGTTTTTCCTCTAATTTTTCGATACGTGCATACAGGGCGTCCAACTCCAGCCGGACAGGGTCTGGCGTGTGGATATGGTCGAGCTTCTCGCCGTTTCGCCGGACGACGCGGCCAGGCACACCGACAACGGTGGAGTCCGGCGGCACCTCGTGCAGCACAACGGAATTTGCTGCAATGCGGGCGTTGTCGCCGACCTTGAACGGACCGAGCACCTTCGCGCCGCTGCCGACCATGACGTTGTTGCCGAGCGTCGGGTGGCGCTTGCCGTTCGTCATGCCCGTGCCGCCGAGCGTAACGTTCTGATAGAGCAGGCAGTCGTCGCCGATCTCCGTTGTCGCGCCGATGACGATGCCGGTGCCGTGGTCGATGACGAGCCGTCTGCCGATCTTGGCGGCCGGGTGGATCTCAATGCCCGTCCGCCGCCGCGCAAACTGCGAGACCCAACGGCCAAGGAATCGCAGCCGGTGTTCATAGAGCCAGTGCGCCACGCGGTAATACATCGTGGCGTGCAGGCCGTTATATAACCAGAAGACCTCCCAGCCGCTGCGCGCTGCGGGATCATTGCGGCGGTATGCCTCTATGGTTTCTTTTAACCGCATTCTTTCGCCTCCAAACAAAAAACTGCCAGCCTCGGATTGCTCCAGAGGCGGGCAGTGCTCGCGGTTCCACTCTGATTTCTTGCTCCGGCCTTGACGCGGCCAACGGGGTCTCCCCGGCGCTCACGGGCGCACGCTTCGCACGGAGTCCGCCGCGCCCGCTCTCAGCCAATGGCGGACGCTCTCTGCGGCAGACGGCCCGGCTACTCTTCCCGGTCACAACGCCTATATTATTGGTATTATATTACCATCAAGGGTCTGCGGTGTCAAGGTTTTTCCGCAAATTACACCGCCCGCGGACATTCGTCCGTGTATATTCATAGCGATATACAAAATTTTTCACAGGGCCCGGAATGGGCTTGCTTTTCCTTCGTGAATTTACTATAATGCAGACGAGCACAAGTCCAGAATCTCCGTCATTTTTACCAATCGCAGTCTTTCCGAGTTCGGACTATCCCCGCGGAAATTATGTGAGCAGGAGGAACCTTCATGTTTCAGAATGTACAGCAGATCCAGGATTTTATCCGCCAGAACGGCATCGCATTTCTCGATTTCAAGATGATCGACCTTCGCGGCAGGTGGAAGCACCTGTCCATCCCCGCAGCCCGCTTCAACGAGGACATCATGACGCACGGTATCGGCTTCGACGGCTCGAACTACGGCTATGCCCAGGTTGAGCGCAGTGACATGGTCTTCCTGCCGGACATCACGACGGCGGTCGTCGACCCGTTCGTCAAGGCGCCGACGCTCACGATGATCGGCGATGTCATGGTCATCGACCATCCGGCAAACCGCCCGTTCGACCAGTATCCGCGCAATGTCGCCAAGAGCGCCATCGCCCACATGCAGGCTCTCGGCGTCGCGGACGAGATGATCATCGGGCCGGAGTATGAATTCCATGTCTTTGACGGCATGACGCGCACCCTGCGCCCGGATGCCGTCGGCTACCGCCTGCAGTGCAGCGAGTCCGTCTGGTCCGCCGGGGAATTCCCGAACAACGGCTTTCACACCGGCCCGCACGATGGCTACCACGCCGATCTGCCCGGCGACCGCACGTTTGACCTGCGCAACCAGATCTGTCTGGAGCTTGCCAAGTGGGGCGTGGACGTCAAGTATCACCACCACGAGGTCGGCGGCTCCGGCCAGCTGGAGATCGAGGTCGAGCTGGGCGAGATGACCCGTCTGGCAGACGCCACGATGGCCGCGAAATACGTCATCCGCAATACGGCCGCCGCGAACGGCATGACGGCCACACTGATGCCGAAGCCCATCTACGGCGAGGCCGGCAACGGCATGCACGTACACATGCTCCTGCGCAAGAACGGTCAGCCCGTGTTCTACGATCCGAACGGCTATGGCCAGCTCAGCCGCACGGCCATGCACTTCATCGGCGGCCTGCTGACCTCCGACGCCGACCTCAACCAGCAGCGCACGATCGCCGCCGTCGAGCAGGCATTCGAACAGTCTCCTTACCTGGCCAAATAGTTTAACAGCAAAAAATCGTCCGATTATGAAAACATCGAAATACCTCAAAACCATCGCTTTCTGCGCCTTGATGCTCGCTGCGGCCATGCCGGGCAAAGCGCAGGTATTCCCCAACACCTACATCAACATCGACTGGCAGGTAGGCGTGCCTCTGGGCGCCGGTTTCGCCGACAAGGCCTCGGGCTGGGGCATGAACTTCGAAGGCGGATACTTCGTCACGCCGGCCATCACCGTCGGTCCGTTCATCTCCTACCAGACCAACCTCCAGAGCATTTCGCGCCAGACGCTCGATCTGGGCAACGGATCGGCGCTGACGACCAACCAGAAACACGCGCTGTTCCAGCTGCCGTTCGGTGTCACGGGACGATACAACTGGCTTACCGACAGCGTATTCCAGCCATATGCGGGTCTGAAGCTGGGCGCCAACTACGCCGAAATGTCATCGTACTACTACATCATCAAGCAGTACACCGACACCTGGGGATTCTACCTCTCGCCCGAAATCGGCGTGTCGATATTCCCGAGGCCCGACTACCGGCTGGGGTTCCACGTAGCGCTCTATTACAGCTACTCGACCAACAGCGGCGACGTGCTGACTTACTCGATGGACAACATCAACAATTTCGGCATCCGCGTCGGTATCTCCTTCTGACGCCCGTTGGGTGACGCCTCACCGGAACGCCGGACCCGTTGCAGGGTTCGGCGTTTTCATGCGTCCGGATTTGACGGTTCCGGTTTAAAAACCTATCTTGCAGGACCGAAAACTATTTCGCCCTGGCGGCCGCCCGCATCCCCGCCTTTTCTACATCGGCCAGAAGCGGCAGCGCCTTCCCATGACACGAAAGACCCGATTTCGCAGGAAATCGGGTCTTTTTTTCGGCTTCGGAAGAGGGTCATTCCCGCGAAAGGGCATCAATGCGCGCCAGCTCGTCGTCGGAGAAGGAGGCGTTTTCCAACGCCCGCAGGTTGTCTTCGATCTGCGCCGCGGAGCTGGCCCCGACGATTACCGGCGTAACGCGTTTATCGCGCAGAAGCCATGCCAGCGCCATTTCGGCCAGCGTTTGGCCGCGCTGCCGGGCGATGTCGTTCAGGGCGCGGAGCCGTTCCAGCATCGCGTCGGTCAGCACCTCGCGCTGCAACGAACGACCCGCCGCCATGCGCGAATCCTGCGGAATGCCGTCGAGGTAACGACCCGTCAGCAGTCCCTGCGCCAGCGGCGAAAAGGCGACGAAGCCCGAACCCGACGCGGCGGAAAGCGACAGCACGCCCGAAGTTTCGGGCTGGCGGCTGAAGATATTGTACCGGTCCTGAAAAAGCAGGCACGGAACGTCGCGTTCGGCGAGGTAGCGGAAGGCGAAACGCGCCGCTTCGAGCGGGTAGCGCGACAATCCGACGTAGAGCGCCTTGCCCCGGCGGACGATGTCGACCAATGCCTGGAGGGTCTCCTCAAGGGGCGTCTCGGGGTCGTGGCGGTGGGAATAGAAGATGTCGACATAATCGAGTTTCATGCGGCGCAGGCTCTGGTCGAGGCTCGCCGTGAGGTATTTGCGCGATCCCCAGTTGCCGTAGGGTCCCGGCCACATGTCGTAACCCGCTTTGGTCGCGATGAACATTTCGTCGCGGTAGGGGCGGAACGAGCGTTCCATCAGACGGCCGAAATTCTCCTCGGCCGTGCCGTACGCCGGCCCGTAGTTGTTCGCAAGGTCGAAATGGGTGATTCCGCGGTCGAAGGCGTAATGGGCCATCCGCTGCACGTTGGAGAAGGCCTGCCCGCTGCCGAAATTGTGCCACATACCCAGCGAAAAGGCCGGCAGCAGCACGCCGCTGCGCCCGGCGCGCCGGTAGATCATACCGTCGTCGTAACGGTCGGGCGAAGGTTGATAGGGTGATTCAATCATGGCTGTAAACAGTTATTCCCGAAAGCCTCCCTTTTCAAAGGGAGGTTCAGAGGTTTTGTCGAAATGGAGGCGCAAGGCGCATCGGTTGTGACTTTTCCACAATCAATGCGCTTCCAGCCAGTTGCCGCCCACGCCGGCGTCGGCGATCAGCCGGACCTTGAGCTGCGCGGCGGACTCCATGCACTCGGTGACGATCGCCGTGACACGCTCCTGCTCCGAGCGGAGCATGTCGACCACCAGTTCGTCGTGCACTTGCAGGATCACCCGCGAGCGGATGCCTTCGGCGGCGAAACGCCGGTGAACGTTGATCATGGCGATCTTCATAATGTCGGCCGCAGAACCCTGAATCGGGGCGTTCACGGCGTTGCGCTCGGCAAGGCCGCGGGCGATGGCGTTGTGCGACGCGATGTCGTTGAGGTAGCGGCGGCGGCCGAAAATCGTCGAGACGAAACCCTCCTCCTTGGCCTTCTCGACCACGTTGTCCATATACTTCTTGACCCCGGGGTAGGAGGCGAAATAGCCGTCGATGATCTCCTTGGCCTCCTTGCGCGGAATTTCGAGCCGCTGGCTCAACCCGAAGGCCGAAATGCCGTAGATGATGCCGAAATTGGCCGTCTTGGCCCGGCGGCGTTCTTCGGAGGTCACCTCGTCGAGCGTTTTGTTGAAGAGCTTGGCGGCCGTGGCGGCATGGATGTCCTCGCCGTGCTCGAAGGCCGCGATCAACGACTCGTCGCCCGAAAGGTGGGCCATCAGCCGCAGTTCGACCTGGCTGTAATCGGCCGAAAGCAGCAGGTGATCGTCGTCCGAGGGGATGAACGCCTTGCGGATGCGGCGGCCCATGTCGTCGCGGACGGGGATGTTCTGCAAATTGGGATTCGTCGACGAAAGGCGTCCCGTGGCCGTCACGGCCTGGTTGAACGAGGTGTGGATGCGCCCCGTCGAGCGGTTGACCAGCTGGGGCAGCGCCTCGACATAGGTCGAAAGCAGTTTCTTCACGCCCCGGTATTCGAGGATCAGATCGACGATCCGGTGTTTGCGGGCGAACAACTGGAGGTAGTCCTCGTCGGTGCAGAACTGCTTGGTCTTGGTCATCTTGGGCTTCTCGGCAATGCGCATTTTCCCGAAAAGCACCTCGCCCAGCTGGCGCGCCGAGTTGATGTTCAGGTTCGGTTCGCCCGCCTCGGTGCGGATCGCCGCCTCCAGTTCCGCGAGTTTGCGGTTCAACTCGACGGCATAGACCGCCAGCGCTTCGGAGTCGATCCTCACGCCCGCCATCTCGATGTCGGCCAGCACGGCGATCATCGGCTCCTCGATCTCGAAATAGAGGTGCTGGAGGCCGATCTGCTCGATCATGGGGTAGAGCGCCTGCTTGAGTTGCAGCGTCACATCGGCATCCTCGGCGGCGTACTCCTTGACGCGTTCGACGTTCACAAGGTCCATCGTCAGCTGCTTCGAGCCTTTGCCGATGAGCGTTTCGATCTCGATGGGCTTGTAATTGAGGTATTTCTCCGCAAGGGCGTTCATGTTGTGGCGCGACTCGGGATCGAGCAGGTAGTGGAGGATCATCGTGTCGTACATGCGGCCCCGGATCGTGATGCCCAGCCGGCGCAGCACCATCAGGTCGAACTTGATGTTCTGCCCGATCTTGGCGATCTTCTCATCCTCGAACAGCGGCCGCACGATCTCCGCATACTCGGGCGTATCCTTCTCCAGGAAAGGCACGTACCACGCTTTGAACGGTTCCACGGCGAGCGACAGCCCGACGATGCGGTCGTTGAAGATGTCGAAACCCGTGGTCTCGGTGTCGAAACAGAATTCGGGGTATCTGCCGACCGCGGCGACCACCTCGCGCAGCTGCGCGGCAGTTTCCACAAGCGTGTACTCGTGGGGCGTCGTCTGGGCCGTCCGGAACTGTATCGCCTCGGCTTCGGCCTGAAGTTCGGCCACAGGAACCTCCTGCGCCGCAGGAAGCGGCACGACGGGGTCGCCGAACAGATTGCCCTGTCCCGCCAGCGCGGCCTTCTTCGCCGCGGCCGACTTGGCGCGGGCCATCTCCGCCAGCTGGGTCTGCGCCTCCTGGCGCGGACCTTCGGGAAGCGGCTCGGCGGGTGCGAGGTTCGTCAGATCGTTCATAAAAGCCTTGAAATCCAATTCGGCGAAGATCCCGCGCAGCTGGTCGATATGCGGGTCGCAAACCGTGAGGTCCTCCTCGCGGAAGGGGATCGGCACGTCGAGGCAGATGGTCGTCAGGCGCTTGGCCAGCCGCAGGTTGTCGGCCCACCCGGCGATCTTCTCGCCCTGCTTTCCGGGAATTTTGCCGACATTCTCCAGAATGTTTTCCACCGTTCCCCACTCCCGGACCAGTTTGCAGGCGATCTTCTCGCCGATGCCCGGGACGCCGGGAATATTGTCCGAGGCATCGCCCCACAGCGCAAGGATGTCGCGCACCAGCTGCGGGTCGTCGATGCCGTACTTCTCGCGGATGGCCTCGCGGTCGACGATCTCGATGCTGCCCTCGGCGCCCCGCTGTTTGTAGATGCGGCAGTTGTCGCGCACCAGCTGGCCGTAATCCTTGTCGGGCGTCACCATATAGACGTCGTAACCGGCTTCGACACCCTTCTGCGAAAGGGTTCCGATCACGTCGTCGGCTTCGTAACCCGCCACTTCGAGAATCGGAATGCACATCGCGTCGAGCACCCGTTTCACGTAGGGTATCGAAAGCAGGATGTCCTCGGGGGTTTCGGAACGGTTGGCCTTGTATTCCGGAAAGATGTCGCGGCGGAAGCTGCCGCCCTTGGGATCGAACGCCACGCCCAACAGATCGGGCCTTTCGCGTTTCTGAATGTCGCGCAGGAACTTCACGAAGCCGAACACCACGGAGGTGTTCATCCCCTCGCGGTTACGCATCGGACGGCCCAAAAAGGCATAGTAATACTTGAAAATCAACGCATAGGCGTCGACCAGAAAGAGTTTTTTCATATCAGATAAGTTGCGTCAATTAGAGTCACCTTTGCCCCGCTGCGGCCATTTTCACAAACCCGCCGCATCCGGAATCCCTGCCTGTCTTCTTACATATTGTCCTCGGCGAACCACTCGGCGAACGATGTCGCCGTCTCGTGCAGGCGCAGCGAGTGGAGCGCGACGCCTTCGGGAAGGCGCGCGGCGATGCGGGCGGCGAAATCGCCGAGCATGTTCTCGCACGTCGGCTGGTAGCCCACCGTAACCACATTGCCGAAGCGTTCGGCGAGCACGCGGAAAAATTCCTCCCCGGATTCCGAGGCGCGCAGCACCAGCGCATGGTCGAAACGCGAGACGATCTCCTCGCTGACGATCCGTTTCAGTACGCCGAAATCCAGCACCATGCCGCATTTCGGGTTGGACGCATCTTCGGCCGGAGTACCCTTAACCGTTACAAACAGACGGTAGGAGTGCCCGTGAATCTCGCGGCACGGACCGTCGTATCCGTCGAGCGCATGAGCCGCCTCGAACGAAAATTCTTTAGTCAATCTGATAACTGCCATATTGCAAAGATAATGTAAAGCGCAAAATATTCACCCCGATCGGACGTTTCTCTTTAAAATTAGTTATATTTGCCCGACTATGAAGCAGATTCTCGCCGATATTACTCCTATGGGCAGCAACAATTTATTCGTGACCCACTACTGGCCCGACAAGCAGACCGATCCTCCGCTCCATTACCACGAAGATTACATGCTCTGCCTGACGCTCCACGTGCGCGGCCAGCGCATCATGGACGACGCGGTCGAAGATTTCACCGAAAAGGACCTCGTGCTCATCAATCCCGGAACCCCGCACCGTTTCAAGCGCGACGCGGCGTATGCCGACGCCAAGTGCGAAACCGCCACGGTCATGTTCAGCCGCGAGATGCCCGACTGGAAGTTCCTCTCGCTCGAACACATGCGTCCCATCCGCGAAATGCTGCTCCGCCCTGCGGCCGGACTGCGATTCGCCCCGAAAACGATCGACACCGTGCTCGAACGGATGATATCGCTGCCCAAACTCGACGGCTTCGAAGCCGTCTCGCTCTTTTTCAGCATCCTCAACGACCTTGCCACAGCGCCGCCCGACGAGGTGCAGCAGATCGGTTCGCGTCACGACGGTTCCTACCAGGACGACCGGGTGCGCCGAATCGTCCGGTTCGTGGAGGAGAGCTATTCCCGCAAACTCTCGCTGGAGGAGATCGGCCGTTCGGTGGACATGTCCCCGTCGTCGGTGTGCCGCTACTTCAAACGCCGCACGCACCAGAACCTGTGGGAATACATCAACAGCTTCCGCATCAACCGGGCCGCGCAGCTCATCGTCGAGACGCAGCTCCCCATTTCGGAAATAGGCCCCCGCTGCGGATTCACCAACGTCTCGAATTTCAACCATCTGTTCCGCGCCCACCTCGGAACCACGCCCAGCGACTACCGCAGCCGGTTCAAAACCTCGCCGCTCACGCCGGATACGACGAACTGAAAAGAGGCGCCCCGCAATGTCGGAGACGCCTCTTTTTCACGATACGTGCGGATCAACGCACTTCGACCTTCCAGGGCGAGTACATCAGGACGCCCTGCTGGTTCAGGGCCTCGCGCACGGTGTTGTACTCTTTCATCATCAGTCCCAGTTCCGAACGGGCGAAAGCTTCGCGGACGCTCACGTTCAGCGAAGCGATGATCGCAGCGAAACCCGTCGGCTCCTCCTTCACTTCGACGACCCGGTAGCCGTCGCCCAGTTCCGCCTTGTCTACGGCCAGCGCAATGGCCGTTTTCAATCCGCCGTAGGTGTCGATCAGGCCGACTTCCAGCGCATCCTTACCCAACCAGACACGGCCGCCGGCGATGTCGAGCACCTTCCCGATCGGAAGATTGCGCCCCTCGGCCACATGGTTGGTGAAGGTGGTGTAAACCCGGTCGACACCGCGCATGATCATCGCCCGCTGCAAGGGCGTCAGCGGCGACGTGGCCGCGAAATCGGCCGAAGCGTTGCTCTTCACGCCGTCGACGGTGATGCCCAGTTTGTTTTTCAGGGCGTCGCGCGTATCGAGGAACATGCCGAACACGCCAATCGAACCCGTGAGGGTCATCTTGTCGGCCACGATCGCATCGGCAGGGCAGGAGATGTAATAACCGCCGCTGGCTGCATAGGAGCCCATCGACACGATGACGGGTTTCTCGGCACGCAGCAGTTCGATCTCGCGCCAGATGACGTCCGATGCCAGCGCGCTTCCGCCGGGGGAGTTGACGCGCAGCACGACGGCCTTCACCTTCTCGTTGTCGCGCACGCCGGCGATCTTCGCAGCCAGCGTATTGCCGTAAATCTCCTTGCCGTACCCCTCGCCGTCGACGATCTGACCGTCGGCATAGACGACGGCCACCTGGTCGGCGGAGATGTTTTTCAGGTCGGCGCCCACCTGCGCGGCGTAGTCGCCCAGCGTAACAAAGTCGTAATCGTCGGAAACGCCCAGTTCGGCAAAGACATCCTCCATCTGGTCCTCGTAGATCAGACTGTCGACAAGCCCTTTTTCAAGCGCCTCGTCGGGAAGCGCCACCTCCAGTCTGTCGGCCATTTCGTTCAGCGTCTTCAGTTCGATGCCGCGCGCCTCGGCGACGCTTTCGGCGATGACGCCCCACATCGAGCTGACAAGCTGCTGCATCTGTTCGCGGTTGGCGTCGGACATCTTGTCATAGATATAAGGTTCGACGGCGCTCTTGTATTTGCAGGCCGTGGGGCGGAACACTTCGGCCTTGAGGTCGAGTTTGTCCAGCAGCCCCTTGTAGAACATCAGGTTCATCGACAGTCCGGCCCACTCCATCATGCCCTCGGGCTGCATGTAGATCTTGTCGGCGACCGAAGCCAGGTAATAGCCGCCCTGCGAATAGGTTTCGTTGTAGGCGACGATGAATTTGCCGCTCTGCTTGAACTCCACGAGCGCCTCGCGCAGCTCCTCCAGGATCGCCGAGCCGGTTACGCCCCCCGTGCCGTTCATCCGCAGGTAGATGCCCTTGATGCGGTCGTCGTCACGCGCGGCTTCGAGGGCGCGGAGCGCCTTCAGGAGCGGAAGCTGCCGCTGGGTCTGGAGCGTCATCAGGTCGAGACCCGCCAGCGGATCGGACGACGGGGCGTCGGTCAGCACCTCCGAGAAGTCGATCTTCAGGATCGACTCGGGATGCACCGCCACACTCTTCTCCATCGAGCCGGCAATGCCCAGCAAAATGAAAATCCACAGGAAAAACACCAGGAACGTCCCCACGACGACCGCGAGAAGCCCTGCCAGAAAAGTCTTGATAAAATTCATAGTTCGTTCTATTTTGTTGTTGTCTTCTTCCGTATGTTGTCGCAAATATAGCGATTTTATACGAAAAACAAATAAAATTTATCGTTTTTCGATAAAATAATTAGACATACTATATATATTTTCCAAAATATACGTTATCTTTGGTGGCGTAACGACACTTTTATCTGCCGGAGCGTTTTACCGAACCCCATGCGATTCGGTTTTAAGCCCGTTCCGCTTTTTCATATTTTTGCCGAAAAGAAACTGAATACGACAATGGAAGAAAAAATCAAACGCCTGCTCGCATCGGTCGTCCACCCGGAAACCGGACAGGACATCGTTTCGAGCGGATTTATCGAACATACAGCGTCCGCCGAAGGCAAAGTCACCGTCGTGCTGCGCTTCGCCAAGGCCCGCGACCCGTTCGCCGTGAAGATCAAGAACCAGGCCGAATCGCTTTTGCGCGAGGCGTTTCCGGGCGCGGAGGTGCTCGTCGTGATCAAGGAGGGCGGGGCGGCTCCGCGTCCCGAACCCAAATTGAAGACCACCACGGGCGGCATCGCCAGGGTAATCGCCGTCGCCTCGGGCAAGGGTGGGGTAGGCAAGTCCACCGTCACGGCCAACCTGGCCATCGCCCTGCGGAACATGGGTTTCCGCGTCGGCGTCCTCGATGCGGACATCTACGGACCGTCGCAGCCCAAAATGTTCGGCGTGGAAGGGTACGTGCCCGAAGCCGTCGCCGAGGACGGGGTGGACCACATCGTCCCGGCCGAATCAATGGACGTAAAGCTCATGTCGATCGGCTTCTTCATCAAACCCACCGATGCGCTGCTGTGGCGCGGCGCAATGGCTGTCAGCGCCCTCAAACAGATGATCCACCAGACCCGGTGGGGGACGCTGGACTTCCTGCTCACGGACCTCCCTCCCGGCACGGGCGACGTGCATCTGTCGATCATTGGCGAACTGAAAATCGACGCCGCGGTGATTGTCTCGACGCCGCAGCAGATCGCCGTGGCCGACGTCGTGCGCGGCGTGGAGATGTTCCGCAACGAAAACGTCAACATCCCCGTGGCGGGCATCGTCGAGAACATGGCGTGGTTCACGCCCGCCGAACTGCCCGAAAACCGCTACTACATCTTCGGCCGCGGCGGGGCACGCGCATACGCCGAAAAAAACGGGGTGGAGTTCCTGGGAGAAATACCTATCATCCAGTCGATTATGGACGGAGCAGACGCAGGGACGCCGGCGGCGGGAATTGATTTCCGCGTCGAGGAACACTACCGCGGGATCGCCGAAAAGATTGTCGGCAAAGTGATGAAAAACGGTTGACAACTTGTCGAAAACCGCGTTGATAACCGATGAAAAAGAATGAAAAGTCGACGCTGAAAAATTTGCTTTTCGAAAAAGAGAACGGGTATAAAAATCTTTTCGCCGAAACCAAAAATAGTTTTAAGAAGTTGTCATACCCGGAAAAGGGATGAAACCGGAAGAGAATGTTTAAAACAAAAGGCTGTCGATATGTCGACAAACTGTTTCAACAATTGTCGATTGTTTTTATATTCTTTTGATTTTGAATCAATTAAAATTTAAAATAAGAAACAATAAAAATAAAAAGTGTTGATTGGAAAATAACACTTCCACTTGTCAACAGTATCAACAGCTATTATATCTATTCTTCTTTTTATTATTTAAATTAATTAAAGGAATAAAAATAAAAAATGAACGTGGAAAACTCCTCCGAGCTCAGCCGCCGCATCGGGGATCTCAAGCGCGAGAAAAACGCCGTGATCCTGGCGCACTACTATACGACGCCCGAGGTGCAGGCCGTCGCCGATTTTTTGGGCGACTCGCTCGCCCTCTCCGTCCGGGCGCAGTCGGTCGACGCCGACATCATCCTCTTCGCCGGAGTGCACTTCATGGCCGAGACCGCCAAGGTCCTCTGCCCCGAAAAGAAGGTGCTGATCCCCTGTCCCGAGGCGGGGTGCTCGCTGGCCGAGTCGTGCGACGCCGGGGAATTCGCGGCTTTCAAGGCAAAATACCCCGGTCACACGGTCGTCTCCTATGTGAACACCACGGTCGGCGTGAAGGCGCTGACCGACATCTGTTGCACGTCGTCCAACGCGCTGAAGGTAGTGGAGTCGATTCCCGCCGACCAGCCCGTGATTTTCGCTCCCGACCGCAATCTGGGTTCCTATATCCAGAAGCTCACCGGGCGTCGGAACATGGTGCTGTGGGACGGAGCGTGCCACGTCCACGAGGAGTTTTCGCTCGAAAAACTGCTGACGCTCAAACTGGAGCATCCGGCGGCGAAGGTCGTCGTGCACCCCGAGTGCCGGGCCTATATTGTCGAAGTGGCCGACTATGTGGGTTCCACGGCGGGGATACTCGAATATTGCGGCCGGAGCGACGCGCAGGAGTTCATCGTGGTGACCGAGGCGGGAATCCTCGCCGAGATGAAGAGGCGTTATCCGGAAAAAGAGTTCATCCCGGCGCCTCCCGACGACGAGACGTGCGGATGCAACGACTGCAAGTATATGAAGATGGTGACGCTGGAGAACATCTGCGCGTGCCTTGAGAACGAATCGCCCGAGATCGTGCTCGACGACGAGGTGCGCCGGGCGGCGGAGCGGTCCATTCTGAATATGATCAATGTCAAATAATCTGAAGCGATTACATACGATTAATCTTTAATGCACTTTATGAAGAAAATCTTTTTACTGCTCGCCGCAGCGTGCGTCACGCTCTCGGCGGCGGCGGACGAGGGCATGTGGATGCTGCCCTATCTCCAGAAAATGAACAGCAAGGACATGAAGGCCCGCGGATGCAAACTCTCGGCCGAGGAGATTTACAGCATGAACAACTCTTCGCTCAAGGACGCCATCGTCATTTTCGGCGGCGGATGCACGGGTGAGATCGTTTCGCCCGACGGACTGCTGTTCACCAATCACCACTGCGGTTACGGGTCGATCCAGTCGCTTTCGTCCGTGGAGCACGACTACCTCAAGAACGGTTTCTGGGCCATGTCGCGCGCCGAAGAGCTGCCGGCTCCGGGACTCAAGGTGCGCTTTATCCGCCGGATCGTCGATGTGACGCCGGACGTGCTGGGCGCCGTGCCCGACATCGCCGGCGGCGGGGAGCGGGAAGAGCTGGTCGCCGGACAGGTGAAGGCCGTTTCGGAACGCCTCGCCGGGGAGAATCCCGGTATGGATGTCGAGATCAAGTCCTTTTTCGGGGGCAACCAGTATTTCGCCTTCGTGATCGAGGTCTTCAGGGACGTCCGCCTGGTCGGTGCGCCTCCCACATCGATCGGCAAGTTCGGCGGCGACACCGACAATTGGATGTGGCCGCGTCATACGGGCGATTTCTCGGTCTTTCGCGTCTATGCCGGACCGGACAACAGGCCGGCGGATTATTCGCTCGAAAACCGCCCTTACAAGGCTGAAAAGTTCCTGAAGATTTCGCTCGGCGGTTACGACGAGGGGGATTTCGCGATGATCATGGGTTTCCCGGGGTCGACGCAGCGTTACATGACCTCCTACGAGATCGACCGTCTGCTCGAAGTGGAAAACCCGCAGCGCATCTTCATCCGCGGCGAGCGGCAGGCCATTCTGAAGGAGGACATGGCCGCCAGCGCCAAGGTCCGCATTCAGTACGCTTCGAAGTACGCCCAGTCGTCGAACTACTGGAAGAACTCGATCGGCAAGTCGCGCGGTATCCGCCGGCTCGACGTGAAGGGCCGCAAGCAGGAGCAGGAGGCGGCTTTCACCGCCTGGGCGGCGAAGAACACGCTGCCTACGGAAGGTTATTCGAACGCTCTGAACCTGATCCGCGAATCGGTGGAGGAGACGGCCCCCTATTTCGCTTCGAGCCAGTACTTGAGCGAGGCGATAGGCCGTTCGGTGGAGATTCTCGCACCGGCGCGCCTGGCCGTTTCGAAGAAGGGCGGGGAGCTGACCGAGGCGCTGAAAGCGTTCTACAAGGACTACAACATGCCGACCGACCGGCGCGTGGCGAAGCGGATGTTCCGGATCGTCGGGGAGAACTGCAAGGAGCTGCCTTCGGTGTTCGCCGAGGTGATCGGCAAGCGGTTCGGCGGCGATACGGACGCCTATGTGGATTATCTCTACGACAATTCGGTGTTCGCCGACGAGCGGAAGGCGCTGGCTGCGGCCGCCGCCGGAACGGACGTTTCGAACGATCCCGCCGTGCTGCTGAACAAATCCTATACGGCGAAAATGCGGGAACTGGCGGCGGCGCAGCTGGCCGGGAAGCGGAAATTCGCCGACGGACAGCGGCTCTACATTGCGGGGCTGATGCGCATGCAGCCGAACAAGGCCTGGGCTTCGGACGCCAATTTCACACTCCGTCTGACCTATGGGCGCGTGCTGCCCTACGATCCGGCAGACGGCATTCACTATAACTACTATACGACGCTCAAGGGCGTGATGGAGAAGGAGAATCCGCAGAATCCAACGGAGTTCACCGTTCCCGCCCGCCTCAAGGAGTTGTATGCGGCGAAGGATTTCGGCCGTTACGCCAACGAACGGGGAGAGCTTCCCGTGGCGTTCCTGGCCGACTGCGACATCACGGGCGGCAACTCCGGTTCCCCGGTGCTGAATGCCAAAGGGACGCTGTTGGGACTGGCATTCGACGGTAACTGGGAGGCCATGTCGGGCGATGTGGCGTTCGAACCCGAATTGCAGCGGACGATTGCCGTGGACGTGCGTTACGTGCTGTTTGTTATCGACAAATTCGCCGGAGCCGGATGGCTGCTCGACGAATTGCAGTTCGAATAAAGGCCGGATTTTCCGGTGAGATCGAGAAGGCGTGCCCGGCGGGTGCGCCTTCTTTTCTTTAAACCTTTCACAAAATATGTGCTTTTCGTTCCCGATTCTCTTAAAAATTAGTAATTTTGACAGAAATTAGTAATACTGTATCTATTTTACATTTATGGCAAAAGAGTTCAAACGCTACCTCGTGACATCGGCGCTCCCTTATGCGAACGGTCCGGTACATATCGGCCATCTGGCTGGAGTTTACATACCTTCGGACATTTATACGCGTTACCTGCGGCTTCGGGGGCGCGACGTGATTTCGGTCTGCGGATCGGACGAACACGGCGTACCCATCACGATCAAGGCCCGCAAGGAGGGCGTGACGCCCCAGCAGATCGTGGACCGTTACCACGCGCTGATCAAAAAATCGTTCGAGGGGCTGGGCATGTCGTTCGACATCTATTCGAGGACCTCGTCCAAGACCCACGCCGAGACGGCGTCGGCCTTTTTCCGGAAACTTTACGACGAAGGCAAGTTCATCGAAAAGACATCAATGCAGTATTACGACGAGGAGGCGCAGACCTTCCTGGCCGACCGGTATATCGTGGGGACCTGTCCCAAGTGCGGCAACGACCGCGCTTACGGCGACCAGTGCGAGAAGTGCGGCTCTACCCTTTCGCCCGACGAACTGATCGAAGTGCAGCCTGAATATGTAGTTGCAATAGAAACTGCATTAGGAGGAGCGGCGCAGAACCTTGTTATGGGCAGTTCGGAAGCCGCCAAAAAGGCTATCTCCTATCTTAAACAGCGTCAGGCCGGCCGGGCGACCTTCCTGCCGCTTGATACTATCAAATATTATGAACGCCGCAGTGAAGAAGAGGCACTGGCAAAACTGCCGGGTATTCGGGGATTTGCTGCCGATCTGATCGGCTATGATATAAAACTGGCGCCGATCTTTAAATTTTTGCTGGGTCGGGTGCTGGTAGCGGACAATATGGATGCCGCTTTGGCAGCCGCCAAAAAAAGCAGCTTTCGTACCAGAGTCGTTACTTTGGCGGGAGATGTCGTCAATGCCGGCGGTTCGCTGACCGGCGGCAGCAGGCAGCAGAAGGAAGCCGGTTTTCTGTCGCGCGGCAAAGAGATCGACGAACAGGAACAAAAGGCGGGTGTCTTGCGCCGTGAGCTGTTGGGATATCAGGAGCTGCTTGAAGAACACGAAGGCACCTTAAAAGTTTATAACAACAAACTGGTGGAACTGCGCCAGGACCTGCAACAGAAGGAAATCCGCAAAGCTGAGCTGGGCGTAGCTCTGGAGCGTTTAAGCGCAGAGCAGCGTCAGGCTGCGGAACGGCTGGAGCTTCTGCTGGATGACCGTAATCAGGTTTCTCAGGAATATATGGCAGCTCGCCAGCAGCTTACCGACCTGCGCCCGCAGCTAACGGCTCTGGAAGCCGAAGACGCACAGGGCAAACAGCTGCTGGATGATCTGCAGAAACAAACGGCCGCAGACCACAGCGCTCTGGCATCTATCCGCAATCGTCTGCAGGATGCCAGGGTCGAACTGGAATCGACTGCCGCACGGACTACGATGATGGCCGAGCGGATGCAGCAGCTTGATGCCGATATGGGGCGTATGCAGCAGGAACTCGCTGCTAATGAAGACGAGCAAAAGCATTTGCTTGACGTGATAACGGCCAGCAAAACCAGCACTGAACAGCTGGCTGCCAGCAGTACCGCATTACTGGCCGAATTACAGACCGTTGTCGGCGGTAAAGATGAATTCGGGGCCAAACGTATTGCCATTACTGAAAAGCAGGCAGTGGCAGGCGAGAGGCTGGATTCTTTGAAAAAAGAACTGACTGTTGCTGAAACCAGGCGCAATCAGGCAGCGATGGAAATGGTACGTCAAAACAGCGACTATGACCATGCTCTGGAACAGCTGGCGACTGAATACCGTATTACTCTGGACGAAGCACGTGCCAGCGGTGA
>ERZ773181.1435-NODE-1435-length-19049-cov-3.799726_pt1 | contig 19049 bp, 12 predicted proteins | sample MGYA00581001_ERZ773181 | MGnify/ENA primary metagenome ERZ773181 (study PRJEB29015, sample SAMEA2737780) | human gut metagenome | biome: human gut; feature: human-associated habitat; material: faeces | place: China | collected 2012 ... | reverse complement strand
GGTGTGACGGCTGATGTTTCTGACCGTGCGGAAGAAGCCACTGGTGAAACAGAGCGTGCAGAAGAAAAATCTACCACCAAACAGCCTCCGTCTATGAACAGCAATGCACTCATTCTTGTTGGAGTCGGTGTACTGGCTGTGATCGGCGGTGTCGTCCTTGTGCTGAAAAAGGGCAAATTCGGCAAGAAGAAAAATACCGGTGCTGAGGACTTTGAGGAAGATTATGACGATGACTACGGCAGTGTGACAGATGAGGACGATGAATCATGAGGGTACTGAGCCTTTTTGACGGAATCTCCTGTGGAATGGTGGCACTCAGACGCATAGGGATCTCTGTAGAAGCCTATGATGCTTTTGAAATTGACAAATATGCCATAACGGTTTCAAGCAGAAATCACCCTGAGATTGTTCATCACGGAAATGTATTTGACGGTGATTTCAGAAAATTCAAGGGATATGACCTGCTGCTTGGCGGTTCTCCTTGTACATACTGGTCTATCGCAAAACAAGGCAGAGAAACTTTCTGTGACGGCGAAGGGTTCAAACTTTTCAACGAATATGTGAGAGCCTTACAGGAATCGGAATGCCGTTACTTTCTCTATGAGAATAACCACTCCATTCACCGGAATATTAAGGACGAGATTTCCAAAACACTTGGTGTTGAGCCAATCATCATCAATTCTTCCTTGGTATCAGGACAGCACCGAAAGCGTTGTTACTGGACGAATATTCCCCATGTTATACAACCTGTGGACAAAGGCATTCTGCTGCAAGACATACTGGAAAACGGTGTTTCTTGGCAGAATAAAAGCTACTGTGTCACAGCTAGCTATCAGGGTGCCGCTTTTCATAACACTTTGGAACGAAAGCAGCGTACTATGGTGGCTGTCCCTGTGGAAACGGTAAACGGCAAATCCCATACCATTCCTGCAACTTACTACAAGGCTGGGACAAACCTTTTTCCGGTTTACAAAGCAGAAAAAAGCCGTCAGAAGATCGCCGTTCCCATTCGCATTGGTCAGATTGGCAACGGCGGACAAGGACAGCGGATTTATTCTGTTTGCGGCAAATCGGTCACAATGACGGCAAACGGCGGCGGAATGGGTGCGAAAACCGGACTTTACAAGATAGACCTGCCGGACGGTGATTATGTGATCCGTAAATTGACACCTGTGGAAGCAGAACGTTTACAGACGTTGCCCGACAATTACACCGCAGGAATCAGCAATACACAGCGGTACAAGTGTATCGGCAATGGCTGGACAGTAGACGTGATCGCTCACATCTTGGGAGGATTGAAAAATGTCTAAGGCGTTTGCATCTTCTCTGGATACCAAGAATTTTGCCATTATTGACGGTTATGCAAAGGCGGTCAGTGTTATTTCCCGTTCCCATACGCCGCTTTGCAGTATCAGCGGCGGCAGTGACAGCGACATTGTGCTTGATGTGATACACAATGTGGACGAGAAAAAGAAAGTTCGTTACTTCTGGATCGATACCGGGCTGGAATATCGTGCCACAAAAGAGCACCTCAACGATCTGGAAAAGAAGTATGGCATCGAAATCGAACGTATCAAGGCTTGCAAGCCAATTCCAATTTGTTGCAAGGAATACGGTCAGCCCTTTCTCTCCAAATACGTCAGCGAACAGATCATGCGGTTACAGCAGCATGGATTTCAATGGGAGGACAAGCCGTTGCCGGAACTGTTGGAGCAATACCCGAACTGCAAGATCGCCCTGCAATGGTGGTGCAATGCCTATTACTCCCCGGAAAATGGAATCGTCAAAATGAGCCGCTTTTCTATTGGAAGAAACAGGTGGCTGAAAGAGTTTATGATGGCAAATCCGCCGAATTTCAAAGTCTCTAACAAATGCTGCGAGTACACCAAGAAAAAGCCTGCAAAGCTTCTCATTCAAAAATACGATGCAGACCTGGAAATTATCGGTGTACGAAAGGCAGAGGGCGGAATTCGTTCTGCCAGCTACAAAACGTGTTTTTCCGAAAGCAAATCCAAAGGCTGCAATTCTTATCGTCCTGTATTCTGGTACACGGACAGCGATAAAAAAGCATATGAGGAGTTCTATGGAATACAGCATTCCCGGTGCTATACGGAATATGGAATGAAACGTACCGGCTGTGTCGGCTGTCCATACAATCCCAGAGTGACAGAAGAACTGGAGATCATCCGAAAGCATGAACCAAAGCTGTACACCGCAGCACAGAATATATTCGGAGATTCTTATGCGTATACCCACAAATACCGAGCGTTTCAGAAAATGATGAAAAAGAAAGCAAAGGAGAATACGAATGCTTAAATTCCTATTAGGTCTTATTATCGGTGGAAGCATCGGCGTTTTCACAATGGCAGTGATTCAAATCAACCGAGGTGAACGAAATGCCGATTAGTACGATATTAACCGGCAAACTGATCTCTATCGGCACAAGTTTCTTTGTGGTATTGGGAAGCGGTCATTATGATCTGAATCAGAATGTGCAGGGACAGGACATTGCCGTTCCTGCAACAACGCAGATTACATCTGCAATGCCGGTGGATTCCGCTCCAAGATCAACTGCCACAAGTACGAAACCGGCAGCATCAACAACGTCAACCTATGCGAAAAACGAACAGACAGATGCTGTTACACTGACGGCAGCGACCATTTCCGTATCCTGCATCAAGCTGGAATGGAACGGCGATGCAGATACAGAATACACAGTTACTGCAATCCAAAATGTGAATGATGACTATGTGGACAACATCTATTTTGAATTCAAATCCAATACCCTTTGCTATGTGACAGGACTTCGTGAAAATTCAGAATACACGTTTGAACTTTCTGATGAGAATGGAGAAATTCTTGCATCTGCGGTGCAGAAAACCGAAGCGGTAGAAGTGATTGAGGAATTTGACTACATAGACGGCTGGACAAATTGTTTTGCCTATGAAAGAGCAAGCGGTCTGACCAGAGATCCGTCCTATTCGGCAATTCAGGGTGCTGTCCCCGATCCTGTTACCAATACAGGTATCATGCGTGATGAATATGGCGATTACTGCTGTGCCATGGGAACTTTCTTCGGCTACTGCGGTGACCGATTCCTCATCACGCTGGAAAACGGGACACAGTTTACCGTAAAGATCTGTGACAGCAAGGGCGACCGTTGGTATCACCCGTTCGGCGGTGACGGCAAGTGTATCGTGGAGTTTATCCATGCCGATGGATATTTGCCGGACTGCGTTTCTTTTACAGGAAACTACGGCTCATACAACTGGTATGGTTTGAATTTTGACAACATTCAGAGTATCAAAAAGATCAATTACGGTACTCCAATCAAATATTGAAAGGATGGATTTACATGAACAGGATTTGCAAAATAATCGGTGCAGTTGCAGTGGTAGGAGCCGCCGTAATTGCAGGAACAATTTTTTACCGCAAAGGTTATGGAAAGGGATACAACAAAGCACTTCGTGACAGCGATGATATGGGAGATGATTTCGTATGAGTATTCTGGTAATCGGTGAAAAGCCTTCGGTCAGCCGAGAACTCGCAAAGGTTCTCGGTGCAAATACCAAGAAAAACGGCTGCTTAGAGGGAAACGGTTATGTTGTCAGCTGGTGTTTTGGTCATCTGGTCGGATTGCAGTTTCCAGACGAGTATTCTGAAAATTGGGCTGCAAAATGGAGTTTTGCACAGCTTCCCATGATTCCGGAAGAATGGAAATTTAAGATTTCCGAAAGTTCTAAGGACCAGTTCAAAGTATTGAAGCAGCTTATGAATGACAGAAACATCACAGAGATTATCTGTGCCACCGATGCTGACCGTGAGGGCGAATGTATTTTTCGATATGTATACAATCTTGTAAAGTGTCAAAAGCCGGTGAAAAGACTTTGGATCTCCTCACTGGAAGAATCGGCGATCCGGGACGGTTTCTATAAGCTGAAAAGCAGTTCTGCGTATGACAATCTCTATCAGGCAGGCTTCTGCCGTGCAAAGGCGGACTGGCTGGTCGGCATGAATGGTTCAAGGCTGTTTTCGGTGCGATACAACGCCCACTTGAACACCGGCAGAGTACAAACACCGACTCTCGCTATGATCGTGAAGCGTGATGCGGATATTGCAAACTTCATCAAGCAAAAGTATTTCACGATAGATCTGGATATGGGTTTCAAGGCAGCCAGTGCAAGGATTGACGATGAGAATGCGGCTGAAAGGCTGGTTTCTTCCTGTAATGGCAAAACGGTAACGGTAACCGATGTGAAGAAAGAGGTAAGAAGCATATCCGCTCCGAAACTTTTTGACCTGACCTCCTTACAGCGTGAAGCCAACAAAAAGTTTGGTTACACGGCACAGCAGACACTCGACTATATGCAGTCCCTCTATGAGAAAAAACTGGTCACCTATCCCCGTACCGATTCTCAGCACTTATCCGATGATATGGAACAGACTGCCTATGCTCTCATTCCTGCAATCAGCGAACATTTTGGGTTTGGAAGTGTTGCAGAACCGAATCTCAGGGCAATCATCAATAACCACAAAGTCACAGGACATCATGCGATTATTCCAACGGAAAGCGGCGTGAAATGTGATATTACAGCTCTTGCAACAGGTGAACAGAATATCCTGAAACTCGTTGCACTCCGTCTGCTTTGTGCTTCAGCTTCTGCATATCAGTATGGTGCTGTAAAAGTAACACTTAGCTGTGAAAATACGGATTTTACTGCATCAGGCAAAACTGTCTTGGAATCCGGCTGGAAAGCATTGGACGGTAAGATCGGAGAATCAGAAAAAAGCGATGAAAAAAGTCTGCCCGATCTGGAAAACGGTATGAACTTTATAGCAAAGGCATCAAAATCAGAACACTTTACATCTCCGCCAAAAGCATTTACCGAAGATACGCTTCTCTCTGCCATGGAACACGCAGGTGCAGAAGATTTTGACGAAAATGCGGAGAAAAAGGGACTTGGCACACCTGCCACCAGAGCCAACACCATTGAAAATCTTGTAAAGCATGGATATATTCAGCGTGACGGCAAGAAGATCATTTCTACTGACAAGGGCAGAAATCTGATCCATGTCATGCCAGATGAAATCAAATCTGCACGTCTGACTGCCGACTGGGAAAACAAGCTGCTTGAAGTGGAACATGGCAGTCTTTCTGCGGACAGTTTCATGAATGAAATCAACCGCTTTGTGACGGAGCTTGTAAGTAAATACGGTTCTGTTGATGATTCCGTGTCTTTTGGCGAAAATCAGCCGAGTATCGGAAATTGTCCAAAGTGCGACAAGCCGGTTATCAAGGGGAAGTATGGCTGGTACTGTTCCACACGATGCGGAATGAATCTTACCAAAGTATATGGCGTGGAACTTTCAGAGGGGCAGTTGAAATCTCTGCTTTCCGGTAAAGAAACGTCATATATCAAAAGCGGCAGAAAGACCATTGTTGTGCCAAAAGTAGCGGAAAATGCGTTTAACGGCAAGACGTATTACAATTGGTCGACAAGAAAAGAATGATTTGCATTTTCCAGACAGCGTCTGGAAAATCTGACCTGTCAGAAAGGAACGAATTTTGGATATAGAAACATTAAGAAAAGCGGCAGATGTTCTCGGCGTTCTCACCGATCACCTCCGCACAATGCCGGAAGAAATACAGGAAGATATTTGCCAGGCAATGAAACAGTATGAAGCCTGTGACGAACTTTCGGCACATAAGCAGTATGAAGAAATCGAAAAGCTGTGGCGAAAAGGAACACTCATTCTCGGTATGCACGAAATTGCGGAAAATACAGGCATGGAGATCAGCAGTCTGATGCAGCTTTCTGAAAATGAAAAACTGAATCTCATGTATGAATATGCAATCGGCACAGATAAGAACGAACTTGCCAGAATGGTCAATGAGCGATGAAGCCGTATACAGAGGAAATGCTTCTCTTTTTGTCTGAACCAGACAGTAAGCACTATGCACAACTGCTGCTTCCTGAAATTGCTGCGGTTTTGGGCGTAACGGTCGCACAATTGGAAAACAAGCCGATTGACATTCAGATCATGCTTGCACAAACCTATATCAACTGTTGGCACAGCGATAATTGCAGCATAAAGAAGGCACTGGAACAGGATTTGTATGTAGATGACAAATCCTCAAGAGGAGCCGAAATTGAGAATCAGGAAAATATAAAGCAGAAAAATCATGAAATGGAGCGAACAAGATGAATCATGTAAATATATTTCTTCGAGAGGTGACGTAAATGCCGATACAAGATAACGAAGTTAGCAAACAGCCAGAGATTGAAGCGGATGCACACAAGAGTGAAACGCTGCTGCCGATTTTTCATATGGCTTACGGCAGCCATATGGACACACTGGATCATCTTCAGGAACAGAAAGCTGAAACACAGGATCAGATCAGCAAGAGCGAAAACAGAATTGCGATGCTCGAAGAAAAAGCTGCAAGACTTGAAGCGACAAATGCGATGCTGCAGGACTTAATGGACAGCGGTAAACTTCCCGGTGCTGTATCTGCGATCATCAGAGCAAATGAAACAAAAATCAATGCAATCCATGAAAACCGTATTCCGAAGATTGAAAACAGCATCAAAAAGGCAGAAAACAAAATTTCCAAACTGGATGACCGTATCGCTGTTTTCAGGCTGAAAGCCGAAAAACTCAGAAGTTTCAGCAACGTCATTCAGTCGTTCATGATACCAAATCCGCAGAAACGCAGAGAACTGTTCAAGGAATCCATGGAAAATTTGCGGAACAGCAGCAAAGGTCTGCTGTGTATCAGCATGAATGCAGAAAAGAGCAAGCTTTCCAAACTGTTTGAACAGTATGAAAAAAGCGATTCCATGGCAGAAAAATTCAAGCTTGGTCAAAAAATCGAAGTAGCAAAATCAAGTATCTCTGCTATGGAAGCGAAAATCCATAAGCTTGAAAATGCTCCTGAAATGGAAAATGCAAACGATCATATTGTTGACAAAGCCATTGCACAAACAGAAGCCGAAATCGAAAATACGGACTTTTTGTCAAATGGCGATTTATCTGATTTTGACAAACCGATTGAAACGGTAACGCTTGATTCTGCTGAATATCTTCGCAACGCTGAAATGTCTATGGAAGATGATATGAACATGATTGATGGAATCATCAACAATGGCAAAAAGGAAGAACGTCCCGATGTGCCGTTATTTCTGGAAGAAATTGATTTTAGCACTTGTGATGATGCCACACTGCAATCGTTTCGGGAATCTGCAAAGGCAAATATGGAATGTGCAAAGGAGATCTCACAGGCACTTTCCCAGAATTATGATTACGAGCGATATACCCTGAATTCTGAACAGGCATTAAGTGATGTGCGTGAGAAATTTTCTGATGACCGTATTGCCTTTGTTCTTGCCTGTGCGTTGAACGGCACAAGTGACGGCAGAATCGCAAAAGAAGTCAAGGCCTTTGCAAGAGATACGCTTCAGAACGTACCGGAACTCTACACAAAACGAAGTCTTTCCCTCAGTTCCCATGCAGGACTGGTAAATCTGTTTGCGAAAACTGTCATGAAATCACAGCCGGAAAAACAGATGGAAAAACCTGCACCGGAAAAGAAAGAACCGCAGAGATCCCGTTCGGGAGTACGAAAAATCAATCCCAACTATTACAGGCAGATTCCGCCGGAGGACAGAGTGATTATTAACGAACCGGCAAAGGTGGGTGCAATCATAATGACAGAGTTGGAAAAGCAGAAGATTCCTTTTTCAGCGGTGGAAACCGATAAGGGTGTTACCATTACCGTTTCCAAGAAAAATGAGGGTGCTTTCCACGCTGCGGAGGAAAAAGCGAAGGATACACACGTTCGTCTTGTAAATCCCGAAGTATTCCGACAGATTCCCAGAGAGGACAGGGCAATCCAGCCAATGTCGGAAAAAGATGCGCAGGAAACCATGCAAAATCTTGAAAAGGATGGCATTCCCTACTCTGCAAGATTGGACGGCGATAAATCTGCCGTAACCGTAAGGAAATCAGAAGCACCGGCTTATTTCAGCCGAAAGAAGATGAAAAAGCTTGCACAGGAAGTGAAGGCAGAAAGTCCGAAACAAGGGGAATCTAAAAGCAAAGGGCAGGAACTCTGATGCGAGTTACGCCGGAACAGATCGAACGTGCCAATCTTGTCAATCTCCCTGATTTCCTGAGAAGTCAGGGATTTTCCTTAAAACAGGTCGGCAGAGAGTACGTTCTGCAAGAACACGACAGCCTGCATATCAAAAATAACAAAGCCGGCGAAGTTGGAAAGTGGTTTCGCTTTTCCGAAAACAAAGGCGGCAGCAACATCCAGTTTGTACAGGAATTTATGGGACTTGATTTTATTTCTGCGGTGGAGTTACTCAGCAATGAAAAGGCAATTCCGCTTCACTCCCATATTGCATCAAAAGCTGAACCGCCCAAAAATCGTGAGATCACACTGCACGAGAGCAAAGATTTATCCAGAGCCATGCACTATCTGCACCATGTTCGTGGATTATCTATCGCATCTCTTGAAAAATTGGCTGTTAAGGGAAGATTATCACAGGAAGAAAAAACAGGCAATGCAGTATTCAAAATCTTCGACGAGAATGGCTTACTGGTCGGTGCGGAAAAGGTCGGTACATCAAGTATGCGTTTCAAATCGTTTGATAAAGGTGCAGCAGACGGTTATGGCTTTGAAATAGTCAGCGGCAAACCTGCCAATACCTATTTTTTTGAGAGTGCGATCGATGCGGTTTCATTTGCTGATCTATACCCCGAACACAGGGATTACAGGTTGGTTTCCATGGCAGGTGTAAAGCCCTCTGTTGTCACGGAAACGATGAAACGATATGCAATATCACCTGAAAATATCTATCTCTGCACCGATAACGATAAGGCAGGAAACGAATTTGCCGAAAAGCTGATTGCTCGGTATCCTGCCATGAAAAGAGTAACACCAAATGGAGCAAAAGATTGGAATGACATATTACAAGGGAGAATGAACAAAATGAAGCGATACGGTAATCCTTATTGGCAGGAAGCGACGGATAACAGAGATAAAACCGTTGCAGTCATGCGTGAAGATACATTTCAGCAGATACAGCAGGCACTTGATAAATCGGGGCTGAATTACTGTGCATACAGCGATGGCAGCAACACGATGATTGCGGTAAACAGTTCTGAAATCGACCATTTCAAGAATGTTACAGGTCTTGATGAATCCCTTTGCAGATTGCAAAAGTCGGGCAAAGAACATATTCCGCAGGATAAAAATATTATCGGCAATACAGACTACAAATATATTCCCCAGAAATCCTATATCAGCGAGGACAGAGAAACCATTCTCAAAATGGCGGAATTGGCAAACAAAGCGAACATCTCGTTTTCAGCAAGAATCTATCCCAGCGGCAAAGGGGTAATGACTGTATCTCAGACTGATATTTCTCAGATAAGTGCTATTCAGGATGCTGTAAAGGTTATGAGAAAACCAATGATTCAGAATAGCCGACAGGCTTCACAAGAAATCATCGGTAACAGACCATACAGAGAAATCCGAAACCGACAGTTTATGATTTCGCCCTTGACACCTGACAAGTATCATAAGATGGAACCGAAGCTTTACGAGCGTGGTGCAGAATTTTCAGGACTAATTCGTGACGGCAAGGTTATGTTTACCACTGAAAAAGAGGACGCACCGCATTTTCAGGCAATTCTTCGTCAGACAATCTGTGAAAATCAAATTCTTGAAAACTTGCAGAATATGGGGCTTGATAATCAGCAGATACAGGCGCTTTCTTCCTCTATTGAGATTGCTGCACGAAACAACATGGCAAATGTCATTGAAAACTATGTTTCTAAGGATTATGACATTACACAGCTTGGTACAATGAACGATCTGCTGATTGGTTATCTCGACCAGAGCGATAGCAGCCAATTTCTTGATAACGGCAGACAACTTGATTTGCTTCTGTCTGCAAAACAGGAGTTTGACTTGCAAATTGCACAGCGTGAGGAACTGGTATCTGCTGAAGAAATTGGCCTTCCGGAGCCGGATTCTGTATCGTTCCGCTTTGGCGATAAAGATCAGGATTGGTTTACGGAAAGTGATCTGCTTGCCGATTTTGTCGATGAAAATCCTGAAATGTCATTTGCCCTTGCCAATGCAGTACTTGGCTATCTTGATGAAAAGCAGCATACGGAACGTGATATTGCTGACTTGAAGGCAAGCTGGTACAAGAAAACAGATTTTACGGTTACCACCATGATTGACGGACAGGAATTTCGCCATTCCGGACGTTTTGACATTGGGGATGGAGTAGGAACAGGCGGCGGAACATTGATCGACCATATTGAACAGTTTGCGAAGAATGCATTAGAACAGGAGTTTTCTTATAATGAAAACGATCGTGAATCACTGAATTATCTTCTTGACCGTGTTGTGCCTTTCTTAGCAGAAAATGCTGCACTTACAGCAGAAGAACAACACATTTTAAGTGATTTCAAGATACAGCACCCGATTCGTACAGCTGCTGATGTGGAAATTATTGCATCGGTTCCGGCTGAAAAAGAAGTTGAACCGCCTGCCATTGCAGATTTCAGAGCAAAAACAGAAGAACATTTCAAGTTCTATAACTTCAAACCAGTTGAGATTGAAAATATGGTCAAGGGTTTTGCACAGAGAATCTTTGAGGAAAACGGTATCACTGCGAAGATTCATGATGCAGCTGTTAGCGGTTCTCGCTCCCGTGGGCTTGAAAATGCGGATTCAGATATTGATGTTGTTCTTGAAGTGGATTCTGACTTAAAGGAAGATGCTCTTTTCAATATCATTCATGAAGAAGCACTTACACTGGAAGGATATACAATTGACATCAATCCCATCAAAGCGGATGAAACAGGTACACTGGAAACTTATTTACCTACAGCAGAAGCCTATCTTGCTGACAAAGCACAGTCTACAGAACTGTCTGATTTGGATATTGCAAAACAGCATATTGCCGACTACTACGACCGAGAATTCGGTGAATTAGCTGAGTTTTCTGATCTTTCAAATATCTCGCTCGCTTATACAACAGACGAAGAACATGATCTCCCCATACAGGTGTATGCAGATTTGGAACAGTACAAGCTCATATTTGAGTATGATGGCAATGTTATTCGTGATGAGCAGTATAACTCCCTTGCGGAAATGAATGAAAATGCTCTGTCGGTACTTGATTTCAATGATTTGGTATCGCTTTCTGATGATGAGATCGCATCGGTTATTCCAACAAAGGCTTCTGATTTGCCGTTCAAAGTTGGCGATGATATTGAATTTCAGGGAAAAGAGTGGCATATTGACAGCATCAATGAGGACAGAGGAAGAATCATGCTCTCACGAGATACCGGCAATGTCATCATGCCACAAGAGGGACTGGAAACGTTCTTGCCTGAGGTTGTTGAATCTGCCAATCGTCATGCAGGTATTGAGAATTTGGAACAGACGGATACAACTATTAAAGAAAAATCGGCTGAAACTGAAATTTCCGATGATGCACCGCTGTTCTCTGAAAATACCATTGCCGATGCAGGGCTTGGATTTGTAGCGGATGACAAGGAGTTCAAACCTTTTGGAAATGGAAAACAGGAATATGAGCAGCTGACTCTGTTCGGAGAATCAGAACCTGTAAGCCCGTCTGCACCTGCACAAACTGTTTCTCCTGTTCAGTATGGTGAACCGATTGCTGATGTGGATCGTTTTCAGGAACTGCACAAGGAGATCATGCGTGGAAGCGGGTTCGAGAATGGGAAATTTCGCATTGAAGCTTTTTTTCAGGAAAATCACCCAAGCACTCAGGAATTTGCTGACTTTCTGAAAAACGAGTATGGCACAGGCGGTCATACTGCTGACGGCAATATCTTCTCCGTTGCCCATGACTCAAAAAGCATACAGTTTACACTCCGAAGTGTTGATAATGGAATCAGCAAGGAAACATTTGATTTCAGTTGGACGGAAGTTGCAAAATTCACTGCTGACCTTATTAAACATGATAAATATATCATACAGGATGACATTGGCCGCAGGAATCAGCGTGAATCCAAAACAGAAAAATCTGATATTAAGCCGGAAATTATAACTGTGCCCGATAAAAAATCGGAACAGAAAGTCAAGGTAGATGAAAAGACGCAGAATTTCACCATAACCGATGATAACCTCGGTGAAGGCGGTGCAAAAACCAAGTTCAAGAACAATCTGCTTGCCATTCAGACATTAAAGCAAATTGAAAGTGAGGACAGAACGGCTACTCCTGAAGAACAGGAAATTCTGTCAAAATACGTTGGCTGGGGCGGTCTTGCACAGGCTTTTGATTCTGAGAATGAGCAATGGAGCAAAGAGTTTGCCCAACTATCTGACGCACTTACACCGAAAGAATATGAAGATGCAAGAAAGTCTGTTCTTGACAGCTTTTTCACATCTCCTGCAATTATCGATGGAATCTATGAAGCGTTGGATAAGTTCGGCTTCAATGGCGGCAATCTTCTTGAACCGTCCTGCGGTGTCGGCAATTTTCTTGGTAAAATGCCGTCAGAAATGGCTGAACATACAAATATCTATGGCGTTGAAATTGACTCTATCAGCGGACGAATTGCAAAACAGCTTTATCCCGATGCTGACATTCAGATAACTGGTTTTGAAAGTACCCATTTTCAGAATGGCTCTTTTGATGTGGCAGTGGGCAATGTGCCATTTGGGGATCTGAATTTTCCGGATAAACAGTATAGCACAACCAAACTGCACGATTTCTTCTTTGCACAGACTCTGGATAAGGTGAAAGAGGGCGGTATTGTTGCTTTTGTCACTTCTAAAGGAACACTTGATAAGAAAGACGAAAATTTCCGTATGCAGCTGGCACAGAAAGCCGATTTAATCGGTGCTGTCCGACTTGAAGGTGCAGATCTTCGACAGCAGATTCATAAAGCGGTACAGAAACTGGATACGCAGATTTCAGCTGTAAAAACGAATGAAGTATTCCGATTCAGTGATAAACAGGTCACAATGACAGCTGCTGAACTTCGCCCATTCAGCTTTTTCAAAGATGATAAAGGTGATATTTATCTCAAAGGCGGAGAAAGCAAGCTTGGAAATTTTGATGTTTCCAAAGTAATGGATACAAAATCGAAGGACTACGACCGTATGACTGCATTCATTGATTTGCGAGATACGGTTCGTGAACTTCTCAAAGTACAGGCAGATGACCGTCCCGAAAGTGAGATTAAAGCAGTTCAGCAAAAACTCTCTGTTCAGTATGATGATTTTTACAAGAAGTACGGGCTTTTGCACAGCCGCAAAAACCGTTCAGTTCTGCGTGATGATTGCTCCTACAATCTGCTTCTTACCCTTGAAAAGGACTTTGATAAGGACAAGCTGATTGCAAAGTCTGATATTTTTACCAAAAGAACTGTCAGACCGTCAAAGCCGATTGAACACGTAGATACGGCATTGGAAGCACTTACAATCTCCATGGCGGAAACCGCAAAGGTTGACCTTGCCTATATGTCAAAACTGACGGATATGTCAGAAGAAATGTTGATTTCAGAACTTAAAGGCGAGATTTTTCTTGTACCAGATACCAACACCTATCAGTCGGCAAGCGAATATCTTTCAGGTGATATTCGTCAGAAACTTGACATTGCTGAAAACTATGCAGAAAAAGACAGCAGATTTGCTGAAAATGTGGAGGCACTGCAAGCTGCCATGCCTGAACCGCTGAAAGCCGGTGATATTGATGTAAAAATTGGTGCTGCTTGGATTCCGAAGGAATTGTATCAGCAGTTCATGTATGAGCTTTTTCAGACACCGAGAGAAAACCGTGAGGATGTAAAGAAAGCGTTCTGGGTGAAACCAAAAAATATAACGGTGGACTATTCTGAACACACCAACACCTGGCATATTGAGAACAAGAGAGCGGACAGTTCCGTTTTGAGCCGCAGGGATTTCGGCACGAAGAATATGAGTGCCTATGAGATCATGGAGCAGCTTCTGAATCTGAAAGAGCCAAAGGTGTATAAGTCGGAAACCTATCTGGATCTGAATGGCAATGAAAAAGAACGCAGAGTTGTGGACATAAAAGCAACAAAAATTGTGCAGCAGAAAGCCAGTAAAATCAAACAGGCTTTCAAAGATTGGATATTCAGAGATCCGGAACGTGCTATTCCCCTTGTAGAACAGTACAACCGACAATTCAATTCTATTCGTCCTCGTGAATATGATGGTTCAGCTTTAAGATTTCCGGGTATGAACTCTGCAATCACGCTGAAAGAGCATCAGAAAAGCGCTATTGCACACGCTTTATTTGGCGGCAACACGCTGTTTGCACACTGCGTTGGTGCGGGCAAAACGTTTGAAATGATAGCAGCAGCAATGGAGAGCAAAAGACTTGGACTTTGCACAAAGCCTCTTTTTGCCGTTCCAAATCATCTGACAGAACAGATTGGTGAAGATTTTCAGAAATTATATCCTGGTGCAAATATTCTTGTTGCAACAAAGAATGATTTCAAAAAAGAAAATCGTCAGCAGCTGTTTGCAAAAATCGCTACCGGTGATTTTGATGTTGTGATTATCGGTCACTCACAGCTTGGCATGATTCCACTTTCCAAGGAAAGACAGGTATCTATTTTACAGGACCAGATCAATGATATTATGGCAGGCATTGAAGAACTGAAAAAGGCAGAAGGTTCTCGTTTTCAGGTCAAGCAGATGGAGCGTACCAAGAAATCGCTGGAAGCAAAACTGGATAAGCTGGAGAAAACACATGATGATATTCTCACCTTTGAAGAAATGGGCATAGACAAGCTGATCATCGATGAAGCCCACGAGTTCAAAAATGTTCCTACTCAAACGAAACTGACCAATGTGGCAGGAATTTCGTCCTCTGCTTCACAAAAAGCACTTGACCTCTTTATGAAATGCCGCTATCTTGATGAAAAAACCGGCAGCAGAGGTGTGATTATGGCTACAGGCACGCCACTCAGTAACTCTGTAACCGAATTACATACCATGATGCGTTTTTTGGAATATGACTTTTTGAAAGATCATGGACTAAGCAATTTCGACAACTGGGTAACGGTATTCGGGGAACAGAAAACGGAATGGGAGCTTGCTCCTGCCGGCAACAAATTCAAGGAACGCACCCGAATCGCCAACTATACAGGCTTGCCGGAACTGATGAGTATGTTCAAACAGGTTGCTGATGTGCGTACAGCAGACACGCTCGACCTTGCTACGCCGGAAATGAAGTATCACATTGAGAACATCGAAGCAACAGAGTTTCAGAAAACACTTGTACAGGAGTTGTCAGACAGAGCCGATGACGTGCAAAGCGGAAATATAGATCCGTCTGTAGATAATATGCTCCGTATTACTTCTGACGGCAGAAAGCTGGGGCTTGACCCAAGACTGATTGACCCTTCATTTGAAGATCATCCAGACACAAAGCTGAATCAGTGCGTTAAGAATGTTACGCAGATTTATCACGATACAGCAGAAGAAAAGCTGACACAGATCATCTTCTGCGACCTCGGCGTTCCAAAGAAAAATTCGCAGTCATCAGATAAAGGAGAAATCACAGATGAAAAGTCAGCGTCTGAAAGAGAATCTTTAGAGGAGGAATGTGACTTCTGCGTCTACGATGATATTCGTGATAAGTTGATTCAAAACGGAATAAAGCCGGAAGAAATCGCTTATGTACATGATGCCAAGACCGAACAGCAGAAAGCAGATCTCTTCGACCGTGTGAATAAAGGTGAAGTGAGAGTTCTGCTGGGCAGTACAGGCAAAATGGGTACGGGTACAAACTGTCAGAAAAAGCTGATTGCATTGCATAATCTGGATATTCCTTGGCGACCGAGTGACCTGCAACAGCGAATCGGACGTATCGAACGTCAAGGCAACCAGAACAGCGTGGCTCATGTTTTTAACTATGTGACAAAAGGCAGTTTTGATGCGTATCTCTATCAGACACTGGAAGCAAAGCAGCGTTTCATCGGACAGATCATGACCTCGAAAACACCTGCAAGAACTTGTGAAGACGTAGATCAGCAGGCACTCAATTATTCTGAGATCAAGGCACTCTGTACAGGAGATGAGCGTATCAAGGAGAAGATGATGCTGGATAATGAGGTAAAAGAACTCAATCTTCTGAAAGCAGAACATACCAATACGGTATTTGATATGCAGCAAACGGTAGCTGTCACTCCTGCAAAAATTGAAAATGCTGAAATAAGACTTGAAAATCTGAAAGCTGACCGTGAAACACTTCGTCAGCTTCCTATAGATGAAGAAACAAAACTACCCGTATTCAAAATTACCATTGATGGCACAGAATATACGGACCGTAAAGAAGCAGCACAGGCTCTTGAAGATGCGGTACTGGATTTTGTTAAAAAGAGTTCTGACAGTGAAAAGGAAATCGGTGAATTTCAGGGATTCAAGTTATCCGTCAAGGCAGTGATGTTTGGCAATGAGCCTGATATTTCCATTACCATGAAAGGCAATGCAGAGCATAGCTGTACCTTAACAAGCAGCTTTTCTGCCAATCTCAAGCGTATGGAATCTACGCTCTACAAAATTGATCAGACAATCAGTGATACACAAAACAGCATCAACAAACTGAAAATGGATTTGGAAAATGCTATGCGTATTGTCAACACGCCATTTCCTCAGCAGGCAGAACTTGAAGAAAAAACAGAACGGCTTACTGCTCTTACCGAAGAACTTAATCAGGCAGCGATGGAAGCCAAAAAGAATGCTCCTGAAAAACAGCGTACCTGCTATTTTGAAAGAGCTAAGCTGAAAAAGGAAGCCTTTAAGGACAAACAGAAACCATCTAAACGGAAAGAGCAAAGCAAAGATAAAAACGAAATAGAATGATAAAACAGGCACTTCAATTTTTACGAAGTGCCTGCTTTCGTTAATTCATATATTGCTGTACACAGCTTTCATAAAGAACTTTTGTATATCGTTCTTTCAGTCTGATCGGACTTATGATCTCCACCTTTCCTCTGAATGAAAATATCCAGGAAAAGAACGGCTGCGGATATTCTGCTCTTACAGGAACATGAATGATAAAGTGATTGTCCGATTTCTTGTCCCTGAGCATGAGAACTGACTTCCCGAACCGGTCGATCACGATATTACAATATTTATTTTCAAGTGGAAACCGAAGTGTAACATACTCACTTTTTCCACGAAACATAGAAAAAGAAGATTTTACATACTGCTCTAAATCAAGCTTTTCGTTAGGATATTTTCTTACTGTATCGATAAGCTTGATGTTCCTCATTCGATCCAGACGAAAATTTGTATATGTATCGGAATGCTCCTCATAATATGAAACAACGTAATATCGTTCATCGCTCATTACTAATGCACACGGTGAGCAAAACTTTCTTTTTCCATGCTGAACCAACTGCTTGTTTATATCATAATCGTAATAATCAAAGCTGATTTGCTGATTGTTACGGAAAGCAGAATTTATCATATCAATATTGTCGAAAATTTGCTCATTGTCCGATTTCACACGATTAGTCAACATAATTTCTCGTCTGAGAAGTGGTGCTTCGTAAATACTGCAAAGACTTTCAATCAGTTTAAGCAGCTTTTCTGAATCATCGACTGTCAAGAATCGAAAAGATGCAATTGCATCGGCAAGTATTTTTAAGATGCTGAGTGAGAAAGGACGTGATCGCAAATGATAGCCTTTGTTGTGGATGTATTCTATCTCCATACCACTTGAAATCAATGCGTCAATATCATCTTTTATCGTTATTTTATGTGCTAGATAGCCAAAGGAACTGAGATAGTTTCTAATTTTTTTCATTGAAACATAGTTATTTTGATCTGTATATTTGATAAACATTTCTCTTAAACATAGTAATCTGCATTTAGCGTTCATTTTGTCACCTCTGAATGTGTTCGGTCATCTAAAAATGCATAGAAAGGGCTCGTAAAATGCATAGACAAAACGGCTAAATATGAATTGGTTTCCGCCTTGCCGGATTGTAGCACATAAGCACATGGCGTGTCAACAACAAGGGCTAACGCCTGCGCTTCGCGCATTGTTGACACACCATGCACTTATATGCTTGGTGGCAATTAAGGCGGAAAACCCAAAGTATGAACACGTTCAAACTTTGTCAACAGAAGCCCCTTTTATGCATTATTTTTTTGGCGAATACACCTCTGAATTACTGTCAGTATTATAGCATTATTATACCATATTATAAAAGTTAATGATAGAGCAAGTTTGTTGATCCGTTTATTGCAAATAAAAATGATAAAGTCGATTGTCTATTGTCATCTTTGGCTTCTAGCTTACATGCTGAAAAAATATATATGAAACCTGAAGACATTATTTTAGAACTTGTTCTCATAGATAAAATGTGGTATAATAGAGATTATGAAAGCAGAATATAAAAGAACCAATTATCCAAGTGATTTAAGCGATAGAGAATGGGAAAAGATCAAAGAATTCTTCCCGGCAGGGAATAAAAGTAAATATGACAAAAGAAATCTGGTGGAAGCAGTCATAATTGTATAGTTACACCTGATTATGAGTCAACACCATTCTTAAAAGTTACTGAGGATTTAACACTTGCTTTTTGGATTCAAATGGAACAGTTGGATATGTTACAAAAATATCATATTAATGGTGAAACAATTAGATTTGATGATAAAATTGCTGTTGCTAAAGGTTCTATAGTTAAACCTAAAATTTGTTTACAAAGATTTAGAGATTTAGGTGGCTCAGGTTGGTGTGTGAATGAGATATTTCAAAATAAAGATGGTAAATTCTCAAACGTTGATGCTACGGAATACGAATCAATTTATGCTTATCAATTATTAAATATACGTCCTTCCATCTTAAAGGTGCTTATGTTGCCGTATGACTATATAGTAGTCATTGACGGAGAAGATATAATTGAGCTTTTAAATGAAAAGGATGAAAGTATTATTACAAAAAACAGTCCTTGAAACATACATAAGAGAGGTAACAACGCTTGTTCATCTCACTGTGAAC
>ERZ773181.1432-NODE-1432-length-19132-cov-5.406406_pt1 | contig 19132 bp, 12 predicted proteins | sample MGYA00581001_ERZ773181 | MGnify/ENA primary metagenome ERZ773181 (study PRJEB29015, sample SAMEA2737780) | human gut metagenome | biome: human gut; feature: human-associated habitat; material: faeces | place: China | collected 2012 ... | reverse complement strand
CTCTGCTTACAAATGACTACGGTCAAAAACCCCTCGAAGAAGGAACTTTTGGAGATTATTTTGAGCGGGGCATTTGTGGAAGAAACCGTCGACGAGCCTGATGAAATATGCTATAATATTACAAACCTAAGCGAAGACAGAAACGATCAAACACAATTCGAGCCACCGAGGTGTCGTGCGGTGGAAGGAAAAAGAGGGTTTGCGCGATGCGGTCGAAGAAAAATCTCGTTATTGGTTTCCTGCTGCTGTTGCTTGGCATCGGGCTTTCTTCGCTCAGTTTTCCACTTTCCATATTTGCAGGCGTGGTTGGGATCATCGTGATGCATCTATAAACGGAAACTAGATTCTGGTAAATTACTGTCACATAAAGCTCGATCTTATAGTAAGCGGGAGGCCTTGTTTTGGCATTGGTGCAGCACTGAATTTTGAGGATTTAAGGTAGTTTTGTGCTGGTTCATCGACTTTGATATGCTAAATTTTATAATACCTTGAACTAACCAAAGAAACATCATTTGGGCGAATCGAATACTGGGGGTGCTTGCTTGAAACTATCGAAAGTTACAATAGAGAATTTCCGCTCTTATTCGCATAGAATGGAATTTTCAATTGAGCAAATTACGGCGATTATTGGAAGAAATGATATTGGTAAGTCATCAATATTGGACGCGCTCGATACATTTTTCAATCAGAGCAAGCTGGATTTGGCAGATAGAAATATCCATGCAGCAGATAATCCAGTGATTATTGGATGTACTTTTTCGAATCTACCAAATGAGATAGTGCTTGATGACGCTGTTTCAACCACCCTCGAAGCCGAATATTTGTTAAACGAAGACCAACAATTAGAAGTCCGGAAAGAGTATTCTATAAGCGGAAAAGAAAGCGTATTCATTGTTGCTATGCATCCAGCAAATGAACCGTATGGCAATCTTTTGCTAAAAAAGAATGCTGATTTGAAGCGACTTATTCAGAGCGCGGGTCTACAGGATGCAGTTAATCAGACAATTAATTCTGAGATGCGTCATGCTTTATGGGAATCTCTCGGTGATCAGATTAGATTAAAAAAAAGAGACATACCTGCGGATAAAGAGGATGCCAAAAATATTTGGCAAAAAATTATCCCTGCATTGCCGCGGTATTGCATTTTTCGCGCAGACCGTCCAAGTACAGATGACGATGCGATTGCACAAGATCCAATGCAGATTGCAATGAGAGCAGCCATTGAGGAAAACCAGCGTGAGCTTATGCAGATTGCTGAGAATATCAAGCAGCGCGTATCAGTTGTAGCAAATCAGACGATTGAAAAACTCAAGCAATTTGATGAAACTCTGGCATCGACTCTTGCACCAAAATTCAAAAAAGACCCTGCATGGGATAAAGCATTTTCTTTTTCACTGACTGGAGACGAGGATATTCCAATCAATAAACGAGGCAGTGGTGTCCGGCGCTTAATCCTATTTAGTTTTTTCAGAGCGAGTTGCGAAGAAGATTTAGATGGAAACTCAGATGTGATATGTGCTGTGGAAGAGCCGGAGACTTCTCAGCACCCTAATTTCCAACAGACGATAATCAATACTTTCCTTCAAATGACCGAAAATCCGCACTGCCAGATTATATTTACAACACATGTTCCAGGGCTCGTTAAACTAGTGCCTGTCGAATCGTTACGTTATATAACGAACGGCGAAGGATATCCGGAAATCGAAACTGGTACAGACGGAGTCATAGCAAGAATTGCTGATTCTTTAGGTGTATTGCCAGATATCACGCCTCCGCTTGCGCCATATAGAAATATACGGCTTATTGTATGCGTTGAAGGAGTTAATGATATTTTATTTTTGCAAACATTAACAACTGCCTTACATAAGACCCAACCTGAAATAAGACCTATACTATCTTGTCAGGATGTAATGGTTTTACCAATGGGCGGGAGCTCGCTGCAGGAGTGGGTAAATCACAACTATCTTCGGAAGTTGGGAATTCCTGAGTATCACATCTATGATAGTGATTGCGTTAATGCTCATCAGCGAGAATGTGATATTGTCAATCAGCGGACAGATGGATCGAGTGCGAGAATGACTTCGAGACGTGAAATGGAAAATTATATTCATCCAGATGCCATTCGCAAAGTATACGATGCAGATTTTGAAATAAATGATGAAACGGACGTTCCCAGCATAATATCTGACTATTTAAGAGTTCGGGGGTTGCCGGGGTGTACACAAGGCGTTGTGAAGAAAAAACTCAATGGCGAAGCTACGCGATATATGACATTAGAATTGTTAAAAGAGTGGGATCAGCGAAACGAAGTCCTTTCTTGGATTTGCGATATTATGCAGCTGGATGTTGATACCTACATTTAATGTCTTTGATCATATGCCTCTTTGCTTGATAGAGTTCTACTCGCACTAAATATTTATTGATCTAATGTGTTCCTTTTGGGTGCGCAATCTGCATAGCAGACTACGGCGCCTGCGGGCGGAAATTGACCGCGAAAGAAAGCCATGATGGGTTTCTTTCACGCTATCTTCTTTCCCGAAAACGTGGATTTCCGCGTTCATCTATAGTGTAGTGAAAACACAAAAAAGAAACCATCCATCCGGATGGTTTCTTTTTTGGTGATTCGTATGTCGGACCGAACCCATTGGGTTCGATCGCCCGGCAATTCCATGCGCAAGCATGGCAGCGGTATGTAATATCGCAGCCTTCAGATAACACAAAAATCCAGACATCCTTATGATGCCTGGATTTTTTCGCTCCTGAGAACACCACTGCGATCCGAACGCCCAAGAGATGGACGCAAAAATATAAAAAATTGGAATCTGAACGATGCGGTCCGGCGTATTCTTTCTCATTCTGCTTGGAATTCGTGTGGGTTTCAAGGGAACCTTTTTGCGCTGTCTTGCTTGACAAGCTGGGGGAAATGTGGTACTTTATATTTAGTAATACAAAATACTTAGAAATGCAAGGATGGTGCGGATGGAAGAACGTTTTTTGCAGCAGCTCAAGAAGGGCGTGCTGGAGCTGCTGGTTTTGCAGACGATCTGCCGGGGGCCGACCTATGGCTACGAGCTGATCGCGCAGCTCGGCAGCCGCTCCGGCGGGCTGTTTACGCTCAGGGAGGGAACGCTCTACCCGATTTTATACCGGCTGGAGGACGACGGGCTGATCGAAGCGGTCTGGCAGCAGGAGACAGGGCGTGCGGCTCCGCGGAAGATCTATTCCGCGACGGAAAAGGGCAGAGAAGAAAATGAACGCCGTCTCGGCCTCTGGGCCGGATTCCGGACGGCAGTGGACCATTTTTGCGGGGAGGATGCAGGACATGAATGAAAAACAGCTTGCGCGCTATCTGCGCGCTGTCCGGCGGCGGCTGCCGCTATCGGGGCAAATGAAGGACCGGGTGATGGACGACCTGCGCAGCTCGATCAATGAGCGGCGCGAGGCCGGGCAGACGGATGCGGAGATCTTTGCCGCGCTTGGCCCGGCAAAGCAGGCCGCGGCAGAGCTTACCGCGCAGCTGCCGGGCTACGCGTTCCGCAAAAGCCCGCTGCGGTTCGTCTGCCTTGGCGCGGCGGTGCTTGCGCTGCTGGCCGGGCTTCTGAAAACCGTCACGAATCTGCGCGGCTTTGCGTCCGTCGGCGTTATCGGCGGCGCGGACGGGCCGACGGAAATTTTCATCGCCGGGCCGCAGATTTTTGATTGGGCAGACGTGATCGCCGCCGGGATCGTGCTGGTGCTCGGACTCATCGGATATCCGCTCCTGCGCCGTCTGCCGCCGAAAAAGGGCTGAAGCCCATATAGGAGGAATGACGCACATCCGCCGGGGCATCCGTCCGGCTATGCCGGCAGCAGCAGATTGACGGCTCCGGCCAGAAGCATGACGAGGATCGGGCTGAGCTTTGTTTTGCGGAGCAGGACAAGGCAGACGGCAAAAATCGCCGCCATGGCGACAAGATCGGCGAACTCCTGCAGACTGAGCCAGCTGTGCTGCGTGACGATCACATACCCGCCGCCGAATGTAAACGCGCTGAGATACAGCGTGGAAAGAAACAGCTTTTTCAGCACCTGTTTTCTGCTCTTCATCCGATTCGTCTCCAATCTTACGCGGCCATGCGCCGCGCTGCTTTGACCATCGTACCACAGGAAGCGGGACTGTAAATGCCGGATTCGGTCTGCGCCTCCGGTGCGCAAAAAACGTCCCCTGCCATGCGTATGGCAGGGGACGTCGCGGAATGCCGGGTTACAGCAGGATCTTTGCCAGCTCGTCGATCGTCTCGTCGAACACGCGCAGCGCGCTGCGGACGGTGTCGGGCTTCGTGAGGTCGACGCCTGCGATCTTGAGCTCTTCGAGCGGATAATCGCTGCCGCCGGTCGTGAGGAACTTCAGATAGCCGCTTGCGTCGCCGGTCGTCAGGATATGCTCGGCGATGGCCACGGCGGAGGAGAAGCCGGTCGCGTACTGATAGACGTAGAACGCGCGGTAGAAGTGGGGGACATACGACCATTCGGGGTCGATGTCCGCGTCGATGCCGATGCCGTCATAATAGGTGGCTTCGAGATCGTGATAGACCTTGTTGAGCGATGTGGCCGTCAGCGGCTGGCCCGCAGCGTAGAGATCGTGCGCCTTGCGCTCGAACTCTGCGAACAGCGTCTGCCGGTAGAGCGTCGTGCGGAAGCTCTCAAGGAAGTGGTTGAGGATGTATGCGCGGCGCTTTTCGTCCGTCTCGGTCTTCAGCAGATACTTGGTCAGCAGGACCTCGTTGACCGTCGAGGCGACCTCGGCGACCATGATGCGGTAATCGTGGTTGACATAATCCTGCGTCGTATCGGAGAACCAGGAGTGCATGGAGTGGCCCAGCTCATGCGCCAGCGTGAATGCGTCGTTGAGTGTTCCGGCATAGTTCATCAGCACATACGGATGCACGCCGAACACACCGCACGAGAACGCGCCGGACTGCTTGCCGTCGTTCTCATACACGTCGACCCAGCGCTCGGCGAACGCGCGGTCCAGCAGCTTCTGGTATTCCTCGCCCAGCGGCAGCGTCGCCTTCTTGACCAGCTCCTTCGCGTCCTCAAACGCGATGGGATAGTCGACGTCCTCCACGATGGGGACGTACAGATCAAATACGTCGATCTTGTCGAGCTTCAGCGCGCGGCGGCGCAATTCAAGATATTTGCGCATGGAGGGCAGGCTCTCGTGCACGGCTTCGATCAGGCTGTCATAGACGGACACGGGCACATTGCCGCCGTCCAGTGCAGCCTCGCACGCGGAGGCGTAGCCGCGCTGATTGGAGAAATAGGTGTCGAATTTGACGGAGCCGCCATAGAGCGTGGCAATGGCGTCGCCGAACTGCCGGTAGGTGCCGAACATGGCGCGGAACGCACCCTCGCGCACGGAGCGGTCGCGGCTCTCGCGGAAGACAGGGAACGTACCGGCGGTGAGGCGTACCTCCTCGCCCGCCTCGTTTTTGACCATCGGCAGCTGCAAATCAACGTCGGTCAGCATCTCAAACGCGGCCTTCGGCGTGCCTGCTGCGTCGCCTAGCAGCGCCAGCATCTGCTCCCGCGCAGCGTCGAGCGTATGCGCGCGCATACGGACGATATCGTCTACTGTGTGCCGGTAGGTCGCCAGCGCCTCGTCCTGCATCCATTCGTCCAGCTTTTCCGCCGGGATCGCAAGAATTTCGGGGTTCAGGAACGCCGTTGCGGCGCTGAACTTGACGAGCAGGCTTTCGCTGCGGGCGGCCATTTCCTGATTTTCCGCAACAGAGCCGTCCTCTGTCTTCTTCAAAAACGCATAGACATAGGGCATCTCAACCTTAAACATGGAGGCATAGACGGTGTCAAGCCCCTTCTTGAACGCTTCCTTGGACGTGCCGAGTGTGCCGGGAATTGCGGCCAGCGGTGCAAGCGCGGCCTCAGCCTCCTGCATTGCGGCTTCCCACGCCGCGGTGTCCGGGTAGATCTTCGTCAGGTCCCACTGGAACCGGATATCCTGCTCGCTTCGTTTCATAGCGTATCCTCCTTTATAGATACTTCTATTATAATGACCAAAATCTTTCCTGTCAACGTCCGCTGCGGATGGGCAGGCAGTTGCTTTTTTGTCATATTCAGGGTAAAATAAATAAAAGAACCTCAATTGGGGGGAATACGATGAAGAATACTGCTCATTCCGCGCGGCAGTTCGTTTTCTGCTGCGTGTCCACGCTCCTGACGGCGCTGCTTGCAGTGCTGACGTTTCTGCGTCCGGAGCGGCTGCCGCTTGCGCCGCTTCTGGTGGCCATGCTTCTTCGGCCAACCTTGCTTCTTGTGACCGCAGGCGTGAATTTCAGCTGCCTGAAAATGGGCGTCCGTGCGCTTTTTTCCGGAAAGCCCGACCGCCATACGGCAGCAGTCCTGACCGTACTGCTTGCTCTCGTGCTCTGCACGCTCGGCGTGTGCCCGGACGCGCCGGTCACAGCCGCGCTGCTGCTGACGGCCAGCGCATGGCTCGACCTCCTGGAGCAGCGGCTGGAATCAGAGCTTCCCGGCGCTCAGGCGGAGCGGACGGCGGAGGCGGTCTGGGCCTGGGCGGGCTTCGCCGCCGCAGTCTGCGCGGCGGCAGTCTGGGCCGCGCTTGGCGCAGGGATCGGCGCTGTGCTTACGCGGGCGCTGTGTGTGCTGGCCGCATCGGCGCTCTGCCCGTTCCGCGTGATCGCGCTTCTGGCGGCCCGCCGCGCCATATCCCGGATGCCCGTCCCGGCTGCGTCCGTGCAGGCAGCTGAAGCGCTCGGCATGGCCGATACAGCGCTCGTCTGCCCCGAAGGGCTTCTGACCGGCGAACCCGCCGCTGCGGAGCTTCGCCCTGCGGGGATGGAGGAGGGGCAGTTCCTTGCGCTGGCCGCGTCGATCGTGCAGGGCTGCGACGCGCCGGAGGCGCGGGCGGTTTTCAGCGCGGCGCAGAGCCGGGGCCTCGCAACGCTTCCCGCCGAAGCCTGCGGCCAGACGCCGGATGGCTTCTGCGCCGTTCTGAACGGCAAACGCTATTACGCCGGTACCCCGGAGCAGCTGCGCAGGCACGGGATTTTTGCGCCGCGTGCGGACGACGTTTCGCTTTCCGGAAAAACGGCGCTGCTGTTCGGCATAGAGGGCGGGATGTACCTCGGCCTGATCACGCTGCAGTCTCCGCTGCTTCCGGGCGCGCCGGAGGCGTGCCGTGCGCTTGCCGCGCAGCGGCTAGATCTGCGGCTTCCGGCGGGAAATGACCCGCTTTATACGAAATGGCTTGCCGCGCAGACCGGCGCGGAGGTCACGGAAGCCGCCGCGCCGGAGCAGGCGCTGGCGCAGCTTGCGCAGAAGGGGAGTCCGGCCTGCATCCGCCACGGCGAACCGGGCGCGTTTTTGCAGGCGCAGAGGCCGGTTCTGTCCGTGCAGACGCTGTCTGACGCGCCGGAGGCTGTTTCCGTCTGCCGACGAGCCGTCCGGATGCGCCGCGGCCTGCAAGGACTCGGCGCGGTCTGCACGCTTTTGCTGGCAGGCGCGGCGGGCGGCCTGCTTGCCCCGGCGCTCGATCTCGGCGCAGCCCCCGCGCTCTGCGCGCTGCTTGCCGCCGTCCTGACGGCGCTGCCGGCAGCCCCTGCGCTGCAGTGACGTCCGGCGCGTAAAGCGCCCATAAATTCTTGGAAAACTTCTCCTGATTTTCCTTGCGCATTGCGGCAGGATGTGTTATAATAAAGAAAAAATGAAGACGTGTGCCCAGAATGCCGGACGGAGAGAACTCCTGCCCGGCGCGAAGTGTCCGCGAAAATCCAATGGCGCAGCCATTTTCAACATAGATAGTTTTCACTACAAGAAGCAAACAATAAAAAAGGAGGAGATCTGAAGTAATGAAGAAGAGATTAGTTGCTTTTTTGTTAGTTCTGATTATGGTGCTCGGTATGCTGCCTGTGTCAGCCTTTGCGGCTGACGACGGTGTCAGTCCGCAGGCGCTGGAATCGAATGAAACACAAACAATCAAGTACCAGATTCTTTATGTCGGCGATGAGTTCAACATTGGCTATAGCTATGGCGTGTCTGTTAATAAGACCTATACATGCCAATATGGCACAGGCCATTCTGGCGTCAATCATTCGATTCTGATCAGCGAGTTCAGAAATGTCGGCGTTCCTGCGCTGAAAGACCAGCTGGATTCTGGCTATGAATTCGTTGGCTGGGCGAAAGAGGCCAAGAAGAACCCCACAATTTTTGACTTCAACACCGCCGGTACGACTGCTACGCAGACAACGTATACGATTTATCTGGTCGCGAAGAAAACCAACCCCACTCCGACCTACATGTACTATCTGTATTATAAGTATAACGACGGCACGAACAGTACATGGCTCACGGAAGTAACGGATCGGCCCACAACGGCGACTACCTTCACGTTTTATGTTAATACAGCGAAGCTGAAGGACCGCCGTGGATATGATCACATTGGCTGGGCGGACAAGGCGGATGCTGCGGCTGCGAAGTACACGGGCGGAGAGCCGATCACACTGACCAAGGACGATCCGACCAAGACCATCTACGCCGTCTGGATGCCATTCTTTGAACTGAAGTATGATGCGAATGGCGGCACCGGTGCGCCGGATAGTCAGACGCGTACGGCAGCGCATCCAACGGTGAACCGGGTTACCTTTACCGTCCCCAATCAGACCCCGAGCAAGGAAGGCTACACCTTCAAGGGCTGGGCTGACAGTGCGACTGCGACCACTGCGCAGTATCAGCCGGGCGGCACGATTGACGTTAAACATGAAAACAGCCCCAAGACCGTCTACGCTGTTTGGGAAGGGAGCGATCCTATTCCTGTTCCCTCCTATGACGATCTGAAATCCGCTATCGGGAAGATTCAGGTAATGGACGTCAGCACGCCCAGCTGCGGGACGGAAAACTACGACCTGATTGACAACACGCAGAGCGAGCCGTTCAACTGGACGAAAACGGCGAGATTGGATCAGCCGGGGAAATACGACGTGACCATCAAGACCGCGCCGTATGTCGCAAAGTACAACAGCGAAAAAACGAAGACGCATGAGCTCAACAATGCGAACCAGACAACGCTGAAGCTTGTAATCAGCTACGAGAATAACACGTGGAAGCTGGACGACGGCCTGCGTGTGATCGAGGTTAAGCACAGCGAGCAGACCCCACCCACCGACAAGCCCGCCAAGCCCACGGAAAACGACGTGACCGGCGTTGTTGTAGATATTGTCTGCGTTACGAAAAACGGAAAGCATGATACGGTACAGTATCCGCTCGGATTCGCGACCACCCCACAGCATACGATCGGCGAGGTCGCAAGCGATGGCGCGGGCGGATATATCTGCCCGGTGACTGTCCGGACGGCATGGTTCGTGCAGCAGGCCAGCAATCTGGTCTGGAAGGTGCAGCACACCCCGACCGCGCAGACCATCACGTTCAACCTCACCTATGATAAAAATAGTAACACGTGGGTGAAACCGGCAGCGAACCCGCGGATCGAAGCCACGCATGAAGTGACCCCGCCCACAAAGCCGATCATTACCGGCCGGCAGGAGTATATTCGGGTAATATGCAAGAACGAGCCGAATAAAGAGCGGAATTACGTGCCGAAGTTTGGCCGCTACACAGAATCCGACCCAGCGGTTCAGAAGGTCAATGGCGTCTGGACGTATACCATTACGATCCTTCGGGATAAGCACGTAGAAGAATTTAACAAAGACTTTCCTGGCCACGAAGACACCGACCCCAACGCAGTCACCACGATGAGCTGGGTTTGGAAGGATGCAGAGTGGAAGCTTGTCCCGGTGAACGGCCTGCGGACGGTCGGCGCGATCATCGAGGTCATCTGCGAGCCCGAAGCCCCGACGGCTGACGAGCTGAAAAAGCTTGAAATGGCTGTTCAGGTCAAGTGCGTTGTAGATGCTGCGCAGCAGCATACGAGCGCCTACGGCCTGCTCGGCGAGTACGATAAAGACTACTTCGTCGGCGAGCCGAAGAAGGTCGGGGACGACTGGCTTTGCGACATCAGCTATGACCCCGACCCCTATGTGGCCGAGTTCAACAAGGCGTTCCCGACCCCGAAACATATCCAAAACGATGAGAAGATCGTTCCGGTCACGCTGATCTGGGTCGGGGGCAGCTGGCAGATCAAGACTCAGGGCCGCGTGCTTGTGACGGAGGTATACACCGTCACCTACACCGACGGCGTTGGGAACGAAGAAGTTTTCGCCGATCAGGTCTATTCTGACCTTAGGAAGGATTCCACGACCCCCGCGTTCAACGGCACCCCGACCCGCACCGGCTACACCTTCGCAGGCTGGGAGCCCGAAGTTGCGGCAACGGTCACGCAGACTGTGACCTATGTTGCGAAGTGGGAAAAGAAGACCTACAAGGTCGTTGCCAAGCTGTATGTGAACGGCAAACCGGCTTACTATCAGAACGAGGATTTCTATACCTATAAAGTTTCCGGACTTTATGGTGAAAACATCGATTTCGACACCATCAAGGCAGAAGCAGTGGAGCAGGCGAAGCAGATCAAGAAGGCTTCCGCTTCCTACACCGCTGTGATCCTTGAGGATCACGAGCCGAACCCCGTCTGCACGACCTATGGCGAACATCAGCCCGGTCAGGCTACGCACTATGTCAAGGTCAATGTCAAGACCGAAGAGAATGTCGTGATCTTCCAGTCCTTTGAAGGCAAGACGGATCTTACGAAGCTCCACACCACGACTGCGCCCTATGGCACCAACGTTGTTGAGTTCCTGAACGGCCTCGGCCTCGATCTCGATGTCGCTGGCTATACGCTCGACACGGCCGAAGACGGCAATACCAACTGGTACAAGAAGGACAGCCCCAAGTGGACGTTCGGCGCGAACGATACGATCAACGGCTGGACGAATGTTCTGCTCAAGTACACCATCACCCCGCACAACATCTACGCATACCTCCGCACCGGCGATTCCATCGGCGACGTGCTTGAGCTGAACGAAGCCACGCTGAACCGCCTTGGCCTGACCAAGTACAACACCGAGGGCTTCATCTCCATCGGCACATTTGTTTCCGACACGCTGCTCACGCAGGATGAGTACTACGGCTTCGACGAGGACGAGGCATTCCTGGATGTCCTCGCAGAGCTGCAGACGAAGCTCGTGTCCGAGACTGGCGTTTCCCTCGACAAGGTCGGCAGCAAGATCAACTGGAGCTGGCTCTATCAGCCGTCCGACGTGGATGACCGCATTGCCGGTTACCCCACTGAGGATACAGATGGCTATCAGCTGTCCGGCTCGCTGCTGCTCTACGGCGCAAAGTTCGAAGCTGGTGCCAACGATGTCACGGGTATGCCCACGGCAGCCTACGGCGCGTATCTCGACTACTTTGTTTCCGGCGAAAGCTTCAACCTGCCCGCCGCTCCGACCCGCCCCGGCTATGACTTCAAGGGCTGGAAGATCGGCAATGCAGTGCTCACAGCTGGTGCAGCCTACACCGTCGATGAGGACGACATGGTCTTCACCGCACAGTGGGAAGCCAGAACCGACACCCCGTATACGGTCGAGCATTATCTGGAAAATCTCGGTGGTAGCTATGCTCTGGACACGACCGAGCCTCTGAAAGGCACGACCGACACGACCGTGACCGCAGCCGCAAAGTCCTACGATAACTTCACCTATGACAGCACAGTTCCCGACACGGTTGCCTCCGGCAACATCGCTGCTGACGGCTCTCTGGTTCTGAAGCTGTTCTACACCCGCAATACCTACGACTACACCGTCCGCCACATCAAGCAGCTGCCCGACGGCTCCTATGACGAGGCAAACGCTGAGGTCGAAACGCTGAGCGGCAAGTTTGAAGCGTTCGCAGCCGTGACCGCGAAGGACTACGGTGAGCACTATCCGACCAACGACGCTGACACGAAGCAGAACATCAAGATCGAAAAGGGTCTGACGATCGATGTCAAGTATGATCTCGACGAGCATACCCTGACCTTCGAAACCAACGGCGGCTCCGCCATCAACCCGATCACGGTCCGCCACGGCAATGCAGTTGCAAGACCCGCTGACCCGACCAAGGACAAGTACACGTTCATTGGCTGGTATGCCGACCCCGAATTCACCGAGGAGTATGACTTCGCAACGGTTCTGGAAGCAGACAAGACCATCTACGCCAAGTTTGAACTGACGTCCACCCCGATCGGCGACATCTATGTCCGCTACGACGTTCTGCACATCAAGCAGCTGCCCGACGGCACCTATGATCTGGCCAACGCTGAGGTCGAGCACCTGAGCGCCAAGAAGGACACCACCGTCACCGCGGTCATCAAGGATTACAGAGCAACGCATCACGTCAATGTCAACCGCACGCTGAGCAAGCTGACCGGCACGGCTATCCAGCCCTACATGGGCGTGGACGGCAAGCCTGTCTACACCATTCTGACGGTCTACTACGATCTGGACTTCCATACCCTGACGTTCGACACCATGGGCGGCTCCAAGATCGCGCCGGAAACGGTTCGCCATGGCCTGACGGTTGCGAAGCCCAAGGATCCCGTCAACGGCGGCTACATCTTCGACGGCTGGTACACCGACAAGACCTTCAGACATCGCTACGACTTCTCGACCCCGCTGACCGAGGACATCACGATCTATGCCAAGTGGTTCCTGATCGTCCTGCCCGGCGTCACCGTCAAGAAGAACACCCCGAAGCTCAACACCGCTGATCACTTCGCGTATGTCCAGGGTTATCCCGACGGCACCGTGAAGCCCGCGGGCAACATCACCCGCGCTGAGACGGCCGCGATCCTCTTCCGTCTCATGGATGATGCGTCCCGCAAGACCTATTACTCCACCAAGAGCGGCTTCCGCGATGTCGCCTCCGGCAGCTGGTACAACACCTACGTTGCAACTCTGAACAACGCCGGTGTCATCACCGACAGCTCCAACGGCTACTTCCGCCCGAATGAAGCCATCACCCGTGCAGAGCTCGCCGCCATGCTCGCCAAGTTCTCCGAGACGACCGGCGCTGCGAACTACTTCAATGACGTGTCCGCCAAGTACTGGGCTGCCAACGCCATCGCGATCTGCGCCAAGCTCGGCTGGATCACCGGCTATCCCGACGGCACCTTCCGTCCGGACAAAAACGTGACCCGTGCTGAACTCATGGCTATGATCAACCGTGCCACCGGCCGCGCCCCCAAGTCCGCCGACGCATTCCTGCCCGGCATGAAGACCTGGAGCGACAACACCACCGATAAGTGGTACTACCTCGACGTGCAGGAAGCTACCAACAGCCATTCCTACACGGTCAAGGGTTCCGAAACCTGGACGGCTCTGACCTCCGACCCCAACTGGTCGCTGTACGAGTAAGCCTCTTCGGACGCAATTCCCCGGTATAATCCAAATCAGCCCCTGCCGCCAATTCGGCGGCAGGGGCTGAAAAATTCCCCCGGCGGTGCAGTCCACGACGGACTGCCGCTGGGGGAAGCTGTTTATTTTTGGACGCTGCGCGTTATAACCGGCCCAGACGGAACTGCTCGATTATTTCACCGGTCAGACTGATGTGGGAGTGATCCTCCGGCAGCTCGCTGCGCAGGTGCCAGTTCGCCTCGGCCAGCTCGGATTCCTGCACGGTGATCCTGTCGCTGCCGTCCAGCTCACAGACGAAGCCCATCAGGAGCGTGTCCGTGAACACCCACGGCTGGGATTTGTAAAAGCGGAGGTTTTTGACCCGGAGGCCAGCCTCCTCCATGACCTCGCGGTGCACTGTATCCTCAATCGACTCACCGATCTCATTAAAGCCCGCGATGAGGGCATATTTTTTGAACGGCCGTCCGCGATAGCGCGTGAGCAGCAGCCGGTCGCCGTCGTGCACCGCGACGATCACAGCCGGGCAGATCTTCGGGTAGACCGTGTTTTTGCAATGCGGGCAGACCATGGCGCGCTCGACCGTGCTTTTCTCCATGCGCGCGCCGCATCTGCCGCAGAATTTCTGGGAATCATACCAGCGGTACAGGCTTTCGCCCGCAGCGGCGGCGAACAGCGCCGGACTCGTCCCGTCCGTCATGGCGCGCAGCGACGCGGCGGGGACATAGCGGAACGCGCCCGTCTCGCCGGGGTGGGCGGAGACGAGATAATACGCCGTTTCGTCGATGGAAAACACGTACTGCGCCGCGCCGCCGTCCGGGAGCTCGCGCATCCGGGGCAGCGTGAGCGTTTCGCCGCTCAAATTACAGTAAACTGTATGATCCGGCTCAAAAATCAGCGCAATATCATCCGGCGACGGTGCTTTCCACGACATTTCATTGTGATACATATGCGGATACAGATCCTGAAGCATAGCTTTCCCTCCTCAGCGCCCGGCGAAGAACACTTCGATCTCCGCCCGGCCTGCCTGTACGCTGCCCTGCGCGAAAAACGGCTTTCCGCCGCCGCGTCCGTGCAGCTGCGCGTTCAGCTCCTTTACCAGCTGCCGCAGATCGCCGTCCTGTTCGCCAACGGCGTATTTATAGCCATCGGCGTCGCTGCCGGCAAAAACAGCCGCACGACCCCCGCAGGCCGACATGACCAGATCGGTCAGCCGCCGCAGGCTGTCCGGGTTCATCGCAGGCTCAAACAGCAGGACGTTTCCTGCCCCGGCAAGTGCCTGCGCCTTCTGCGCAAACACAGCTTCCTCTAGCCCGGCTGCGCGCTGCTTCTGCACGGCCTCCGCGTCCAGAAGCCGCCGCACGGCGGCAGCCGTCTCCAGCGGCTTGGCCGACAGGAGGCCTGACACGCGCCGGTTCTGCTCGGCAAGCTCGCTCAAATAGGCAAGCGCACGTCTGCCGCACAGAATTTCCAGCCGCACGCCGTCATGGAATTTCACGCAGGAGAAAATTTTGATCAGTCCAATTTCCCCGGTGCTGCTTACGTGCGTCCCACAACAGGCGCAGATGTCCGCGCCGGGGATGGTCACGATGCGCACCTGACCGGTCAGCTCCTTCTTGCTGCGGTAGGGGATGGTCTTCAGCGCCTCGGCATCCGGGTATGTAATTTTGATCGGGACGTTTTTCCAGACCCACTCGTTGGCCTCGGCCTCGACGGCGGACAGGTCCTCCTGCGTCAGCATACCGGAAAAATCAATGGTCACAAAATCCGCACCCATATGAAAGCCGACGTTTTCATAGCCGAAGCGGCGGTGCACGACGCCGGAGAGAATGTGTTCGCCGGAGTGCAGCTGCATGAATTCGAACCGGCGCTCATAATCGATCTGCCCATCGACGGTCTGCCCCTCGGCAAGCGGCTGTTCACAGAAGTGGACGATCTCACCGCTGCGCTCATGCGTGTCGGTCACGCGGACGCCGGACAGGAAGCCGGTGTCGCCCGGCTGGCCGCCGCCCTCGGGATAAAAGCAGGTTCTGTCCAGCACGACATCATAGCCATGCTTTCCCGGCTGACAGGATACAACGCGCGCTTCAAACGCTGCCTGATGCGCGTCCTGATAATAGAGCTTTTCTGTTGCCATTTTGACACCTCTTGTCAGATTTTCAACTATCATAGCACACAATCCGTCAAAATTCCACTGGAATTCGTTCGGATTTTGGTTGACAAACCGGGGAAATCAACCTATTATATAAGTTGGGCGATTTCAAAAGCGCCCGATATTCTGAAACAAAAAGGGGGAAGAACAAATGGACGCAGGAAGTAGTAGCGGCACATCCGCAGGCCGAAGTCGGCCCGAGCACCAGCCGCCTTTGTGCGTCCGGTGCTTGCAGCCCCTGTCATTCTTCGATTGATGTGCCTGCGTTGTGTCTTTACCTTCCTATTCTTTACATTTAGGAGGAACAAGACATGGCAGAAAGCAATTTTTCCCTGCAAAAGACCCTGACCATGCTGCTCGACGAGAAGAAGTATCATTCTCTGCGCGACATCCTCAGCACCATGAATCCCGCCGACATCGCCGCCATTTTTGACGATCTCGATCAGGCGCGCCTGCCGCTTCTGTTCCGGCTTCTGCCGAAGGAGCTGGCCGCCGAAACGTTCGTCGAAATGGAGCCGGAGGCGCAGGAGCTTCTGATTCAGGGCTTCTCGGATTCCGAGCTGAAGGAGGTCATCGACGAGCTTTACGTCGACGACGCCGTCGATATCGTGGAGGAAATGCCCGCGAACGTCGTGCAGCGCATCCTGACCCAGGCCGAGCCGGATATGCGCAAGCAGATCAACGAGATCCTGCGCTACCCGGAGGATTCCGCCGGCTCGATCATGACCACCGAATATGTCTCCCTGCGCCCGAATATGACGGTCGAGGAAGCGATTTTGCGCATCCGCCGCACGGGCATCGACAAGGAGACGATCTACACCTGCTACGTGACGCGCGGCCACAAGCTCATCGGCCTTACAAGCGTCAAGGACCTGCTTCTGTGCGAGGACGACGATGCGACCATCGAGTCCATCATGCAGGAGCACGTCATCACCGTCGGCACGCTCGACGATAAAGAGCAGGTCGCCCAGATGTTCAGCAAGTACAACTTCCTCGCTCTGCCGGTCGTGGACACGGAGAACCGGCTGGTCGGCATCGTGACCTTCGACGACGCCATGGACGTCATGGAAGACGAGGCCACGGAGGACATGGAGATCATGGGCGGCATGACGCCGTCGGACAAGACGTATCTCCGCTCGTCCACGTTCGACCTCTTCAAGCACCGCATTCCCTGGCTCATGCTGCTGATGGTCTCGGCCACGTTCACGGGCCTGATCATCACGCATTTTGAAAGCGCGCTGGCCGCGCAGGTCGCACTGACGGCCTTCATCCCCATGCTCATGGACACGGGCGGCAACTCCGGCTCGCAGTCCTCCGTCACGGTCATCCGCGCGCTGTCGCTCGGCGAGATCGAGTTTTCCGACCTGCCGCGCGTCGTGTGGAAGGAGATCCGCACGGCCGTGCTCTGCGGCATCTCGCTGGCAGCCGCCTGCTTTGCCAAGATCATGCTCGTCGACCGGCTGATGCTCGGCAACAAGGATGTCACCTGCCTCGTTGCGCTGGTCGTATGCGCCACCATGGCGCTGACGGTGCTTGTGGCTAAGGTGATTGGCTGCGCGCTGCCGATGCTTGCCAAAAAGCTCGGCTTCGACCCGGCCGTCATGGCAAGCCCGTTCATCACGACGATCGTCGACGCCCTGTCGCTGCTGATCTACTTTGGCATTGCGAGCGTCCTGCTGCTGAACTGAAAAACACGATCCCGGATGCAGCCGCATCCGGGACTTTTTGCACCCGAATGTGCAAAAGCGCACCCCGGAAAACTCCGGAGTGCGCACAGACTGTCGAAAAAGCCTCGCAGAGTTTGCGCCCGCAGGCGCAAAGAAAATGGAAATCATTTTCTCCGGCGGCGTGTACGTCGGAGAAAATACCGCTCGGCTCGCAAACGTGCGAAGGGCGTGCCCTTCGTGCGCTGCAGCGAGCCGCAGCCCTTTCAAACGAGAGCCCAGTGAAACGGGTCTCGTTTGAGAGCTTGTCAAAAATCCTTTTTTGACAAGCTCAGCGCTTGATGTGGGCGAAGTTGCCCATGGTCTCCTTTACGGAGCTGAGGTAGGCAAATGAGCCGGGGAACTGCTGGATGATGCGCTGGAACGCCACGATCTGGTGGCGGTTCACGACGCAGATGAGCAGCGTCTTGTTCGAATGCGTGAAGCCGCCGACGGCCGGGATCTCCGTAACACCGTGCTTCATATGCTTGAGCAGCTCGGCGGAAAGCTCCTCCGGCTTATCCGTGACGATCTCGAATTTCACGGCCTCCTTGAAGCCCTTGATCATCGTATCGCCGACGTGGCTGGACAGGAAGCAGTAGATCAGGCAGAGAATGACCGGCTCGATCTTGAAATCATAGACGAAGTAGGACAGGGCCGCGACGATGGCGTTGATGGCAAACACGATCCAGATGATGTGCATCTCCGGGCGGACATGGTGGACGAGCGCCGCCAGCAGGTCCGTGCCGCCGGTGCTGGAGTCGCGGCGCATGACCATGCCATAGCAGAAGCCGCTGATGACGCCGCCCGCGATGGGCGCAAGGATCGTGCTCGTGCCGGTAGTCGTATGGTACTCAAACGGCGCGAGGTTGACATAATCCAGCGCCAGCAGCACGACGGAAAACACGACTGCAAACGTCGCGGACAACACGGCATAGCGGTGGTCTACGATAAAATACGTCAGCAGGACGAGCGGGACGTTGATGAGGATCGTCATATAGCCGACCTTAAAATGGAACACATGCTGGATGATGGTCGCGATGCCCGGCAGGCCGGACGGCGCGAACTCGTTGGGGAACACGAAGATGTGGTAGCTCAGGGCAAGCAGACAGGCGCAGAACACGATGACCAGATAATCCTGCACAGTATGCCATTTTTTCATTGGAAAAGCCTCCCGGGGTTAATTTCACAAGCAAGAACACCTATATCTTACTAAATTTTATCAAAAAGTCAACCTCGGTTTTCCGATCAGCAGCACAGAAAGGTCGTTGACGTTCGTGCCCGTCGGGCCGGTACGCAGCAGGCCGCCGGTCTGCGCCAGCGCATGCCAGGCGTCGTTATCATCCAGCCACGCCTCCGCCGTGCGGCCGAGAGCGCGCAGAATGGCCGCCGTCCGGCCGTCGGCATAGCCGCCCGCGGCATCCGTCGGCCCGTCCGTGCCGTCGCTGCCGAAGCTGAACACGGCGGCGTCCGAAAGTCCCTCCAGCCCCGGCGCGGCCGCGAGCGACAGCTCCTGGTTCCGCCCGCCGAGACCGCTGCCCGTCACATGGACGACGGTCTCGCCGCCCGCCAGCAGGGCAAGCGCCCGTCCCCGGCCCGCATGATACTGCGCGGCCGCCGAAAGGAAGCGCCCGGCCTCCCGCGCCTCGCAGCTCAGGCGGTCCGTCAGCACGAACGGCGCATAGCCGAGCCTGCGGCACGTTTCCTCCGCCGCGGCGCACAGCAGCCGCACGCCGCCGACCACATGCCAGCGGGCGTTTTCCAGCAGCTTGGGCGTCTCCTGCCGGAGCAGGGCCTCCAGCGCGGCATCCGGCAGCAGGCGCGCCTGCGCGGCGGCCTCCAGCGCCTCTCCGCTCGTCGAGGGATCCGGCACGGCGGGGCCGGAGCCGATGACGTCCGGCCGGGCGCCCAGCACGTCC
>ERZ773181.1431-NODE-1431-length-19134-cov-3.721841_pt1 | contig 19134 bp, 13 predicted proteins | sample MGYA00581001_ERZ773181 | MGnify/ENA primary metagenome ERZ773181 (study PRJEB29015, sample SAMEA2737780) | human gut metagenome | biome: human gut; feature: human-associated habitat; material: faeces | place: China | collected 2012 ... | reverse complement strand
GGTCGTGCCTCTGGGCGCTACCATGCACATGGACGGCTCCTGCTTCTCCTGCGTGTTGAAGATCGCCTTTGTTTGGGGCGTATTCGGTCAGGATATGAGCTGGGGCAAGCTGATTCCCATCGTTCTGGTGGCTGTGCTGTCCTCCGTCGGTATGTCCGGCGTGCCCGGCGGTGGCTACATCGGCGAGTACATCATCTGCTCCATCTTCTTCCCCAATCAGATGGAACTGGCATTCCCCATTCTGGTGGCCATCGGCAACCTGGTCGATCCTCCCGCCACCATGATCAACTCTGCCGGCGACTATGTGGTGACCTACATCGTCTCCCGCTTTGCGGACGGCAAGGATTGGCTGGAAAAGGCTCTGGCCAAGAAGAAGGAAGCTGCTGTCGCCGAAAAGGCTGAGTAATCTATTTCGGTACCTCCTCTGCTCTCGGCAGAATGGGCAGGGGGCTGTGGTGTGGTTGAGCCGCAGCCCCTGCGCCCAATTTCACTGACACATTCATACAAGATATTATCCACCTTAAATACAAACAAAAGCCTTAAATTTGTATATCCGGCTCACTGTGAGCCTTACACATACATTAGAATCGAATCAGTGGGAAAAAGAAAGGATATCGCTATGATCTGTGAGAATATTACTATCGGAGCCAATGGCCACCTCCACTTTGCCGGCCAGGATACAGTGGCCCTGGCTAAGCGGTACGGCACACCGCTGTATCTGCTGGATGAAGACTATATCCGCCATCAGTGCCGCGTGTATCAGAATGCCTTCAAGAAGCATTTCGGCCCCTCCAGCCGCCCTCTGTATGCCAGCAAGGCCAACGCCTTCAAGCGCATCTACGAGATCATGAAGGAGGAGGGCATGGGCATCGATGTGGTATCCTCAGGCGAGATCTACACCGCCCTGCAGGCGGGCTACGACCTGTCCCACGCCTACTTCCACAGCAACAATAAGACCGATGGGGATATTGTGTACGGTATGGATAACCATATTGGCTACTTTGTAGCGGACAATGTGGAGGAAATCAAGGCCATTGAGGCCGAGGCCGGCCGCCGGGGCATCAAGCAGAAGGTGCTGCTGCGCCTGACCCCGGGCATTGATCCCCATACCTATGAGGCCATTTCCACCGGCAAGGTGGATAGTAAGTTCGGCTCTGCCGTGGAGACCGGACAAGCGGAGGAAATCACCGTGTTTACCTTGGCCCAGCCCCATGTGGAGCTGATGGGCTTCCACTGTCATGTGGGTTCCCAGGTATTCGGTGAGGATATTTTTGAGCGTGCGGCCGTCATCATGCTGGAGTTCATTGCCGCTATGAAGGAAAAGCACGGCTATATGGCGCAGCAGTTGGATCTGGGCGGCGGCTATGGTGTCCGCTATGTCGAGAGTGATCCCTTCCTGGATGTGGACACCAAGGTGAGTCAGGTGGCAGCAGCCATCCAGACGGCTTGCAAGCGGCTGAACATTGAAATGCCTGAGATCCATATGGAGCCCGGCCGCAGCATCGTGGGCGCGGCAGGCATGACTCTGTATACCTGTGGCACGGTGAAGAAGATCCCCGGCTATAAAAACTATGTCTCCATTGACGGCGGCATGCCGGATAATCCACGCTATGCGCTGTATAAAGCCAACTATACCTGCCTGCTGGCTAATAAAATGAATGAGAAGTGCGACTTTGAGGCCTCTGTGGTGGGCCGCTGCTGCGAGAGCGGCGATATTATCCAGGAGCATGTGATGCTGCCTGCCTCCGTGGGCCGCGGCGACACTGTGGCAGTGTGTACCACCGGTGCGTACAACTACTCTATGGCCTCCAACTATAACCGCCTGCCGCGGCCCGCCACCGTAATGCTCAGCGGCGGCAAGAGTTATATAGCCATTCGGCGGGAAACCTTCGAGGATCTGTGCGCCTGTGACCTGTAAGCCAAAGCAATAAAATCAAGGCCCGCCCAGGCGGGCTTTGATTTTATACCCATTGAAAACTTTGCGGTAATCGTGTAAAATTATTGTGTAAACTGCGGATACAGCAGGGCAGAGAGGAACGAACACCGCAGAAATGGGTGAAAAGAGGTATGCAGGATGGATATACTGCAAAATGTCATGGACTCATCCTCCCACGCCATGTTCACCATGGATCGACAGGGGATTGTAACTCATATCAATCAGCAGGCCAAGGAACGCTTTGGCCTATTCAACCACAGCCTGTACGCCCATTCAGCCGGTCGGCTGGAGCCGGGTGATCTGGTGATTCTGGCCACCACCGCCATGGGCGCCGATGACGGCAATCTGACGCCGGAGGATCTGGCGGTGATTGGCATCCGGGATCCGCGCCTGCGGCCGAATGACATTCTGGCGGCGGTGGGCGTATACAAGGGGCCGGGCGTCAAGCCTGTGTACAAATATCTGCGGGGCGGTGAATCCGTGGGGCTGCACCTGGATGTAACCTTTCAGGGCGTTCCAATTTCCGTACACATTGGTGACAAGCAGATTGCCGTGGAGGTGCGGGAGAAGGTATACTCCATTACATATTTTGTTTCCATCTGTCAGGCGGTCATTTTGGACCACCGGACCCGGCAGGTGAAGTTTTGGGAAGAAAAAGGCTACTCCGCCCGAAAAGAAGGCCTTGGTAGTCTGCTGCGGGGCAGCACCTATATTGCAAAGGGCCCGGATCAGGAGATCTGCGTGGTGGGTTACCACTTCAAGGATTTTTTTGAGGGCGAGCTTTTCGAGGAGCACCTGCGGCAGGTGCTGGACGGGCAGGCTCCCGGCTTCTCGGATGTTGCCTATGAAATCAACGGATTTGCCCTGCTGGCCTCCATCCTGCCCATTCGGGATGGGGAGGAGATCGCGGGGATCATCGTCAAGTTCCGCAATATTGAGGACATACGCACCACGATTATGGAGCGCAACACAGCCATTGCCGCGGCGGAGCGGAAATACCGGGAGTCCTCCGAGCGCAGCCTGCCGGAGGAAGAAGGCTCTCTGCAGACCTACGGCAGCTCCGCCGCCATGCGCGCCGTCCGGCGGCGGGCCTATAAGCTCAGCCAGATGGATTGTAATATTTTCATCACCGGCGAGGTAGGCACAGGGCGGACGAAGCTGGCCAAGAGCATCCAGCAAGTGCAGCCCAGGGGTGGTCCTTTTCTTCGAACGGATTGCTCTGCCGTGGCGCCGGGTCTGCTTGAGGAGCAGCTGTTCGGCAGAGAAGGCGGCGTACCCGGCTCCTTCCTGGAGGCCGACGGCGGTACGCTGCTGTTGGACGAGGTGGGCGGCTTGCCTATGAATGTACAGGCCAAGCTGCTGTATGCCATTCGTCGGCGGGAGATTATGCCGGTGGGCGCCTCTACTCCGGTTCCTGTGGATGTGCGGCTGCTCTTTATTGCCGGGCCGGAACTGCGGGACGAGGTGGATTCCGGTCGGTTCCGCCAGGACCTGTATTACCGGCTCTCAGCCTTTTCGGTGGAGATGCCGTCTCTGCGTGACCATAAAGAGGACATCTATCTGCTGGCCAACCAGCTGACAGAGCAGATTTGCCAGCGCTATCATATATCTGAAAAAACACTGTCCGGAGAGGCTTTCAGCAAGCTAATCAACTACGATTGGCCCGGCAATCTGCGAGAGCTGGAAAACGTGCTGGAGGGAGCGGCGGCGCTGTCAGATTCGGACATCATCTATCCGGAGCATATCCACCTGCCCACAGAGTCTGCGCCACTGACGCTGCGGCAGCACCTACGACAGGAGGAAAAGCGCTTTATCCAGCAGGTACTGGCTCAGTGCGGAGGAGATCGGCAGAAAGCTATGAAGCAGCTGGATCTGTCTCGATCCGTGTTTTACGAAAGGCTGAAGGAGTACGGCCTGCACTGACAGACCGAATCCATATATATTTTGATACCATGAAAGGAGAACAAATATGAAGAGTTTACAGGAGTTTCCCCGGATTCCCCTTGCGGTGCTGCCCACCCCCATTCAGAAGCTGGAGAATATTAGTCGTCTGCTGGGAACCAATGTGTGGATCAAGCGCGATGATCTGACCGGTATCGGCTTGGGCGGCAATAAGGTGCGCAAGCTGGAGTTCTTGCTGGCAGACGCCAAGCGACAGGGCGCAGAGATCGTGTTCACCACCGGCGGCGCACAATCCAACCACGCAATGCTGACGGCAGCCTGCGCCAAAAAGCTGGGCATGACACCCATTCTAATTCTGAAAAAGCGCGGCGTTACCGAGCGCAAGGGCAACCAGCTGCTGGAGTATCTCATGGATACCGACGTCAGGTTCATGGACACGGACAGCTATGACGACATTTACGCCGAGATGGATCGCGTGGGCCAAGCCAGTGGCAAGAAGTATTATAAAATCCCCTGCGGCGGCTCCAACGCCATCGGCGCCCTGGGCTATGTGAACTGCATGAAGGAAATTGCCGACACAAGTATGCATTTCGATTACGTCTGCTGTGCCGAGGGCAGCGGCGGTACCCACGCCGGCGTGGCACTGGGAGCTAAGCTTTTTATGCCGAAGACCCAGGTGGTGGGCTTGATGGTGGACAGCGATCCCTTTGAGATAATCACTACACGTATTATGCAGGAAACAGCCAAGCTGCTGGAGCTGGACTTTGTGCCCACCGAGTCGGATGTGCACCTGGTGAATATGTGTGGCCCCGGCTATGCCATTCCCTCCCCGGAGGGCAACGCCGCCATCCGCATGATGGCGGCCAATGAGGGCCTTTTCCTGGATCCCGTATATACCGGTAAGGCCTTTGCCGGCTTAATCAAACTCGCCCGGGAAGGGAAGTTCAAGCCTGATGATAACGTGTTGTACCTATATTCCGGCGGTGCTGGAGGGCTGTTCGCCATCGACGTGGACCTGGGCTGAAGCATGATTCGGCCCGCGCGACAGGAATAATAAACCCGCCCCTATGCAGCTTATCCACACAGGGGCGGGCATAAAAAAGGATCAGAGCCTTCTTGGCCCTGATCCTTTTTCTGTTTTACTGCAGCAGCAGCAGGCTGAACACCAGGGTGAACAGAGCCACCGTTTCGATAATACCGATGACGATGAAGTAGTTGGCCGTGCCCTTTCCGGTTTCACCCAGAGCATCTGCGGAGGCCGCGGCCACCTTGCCCTGGAAAAGGGCGGACAAGCCGATGGCCAGACCCGCAAAGATACCGGTGAACATAGCCAGCAGAGAGTCACAGCCGCCCTCCACAGCGCTGCGGATGAAGTTCATCAGCAAGAAGCCATAGATGGTTTGGGTCAGGGGAGCACCGGAGAAAGCCACCATGATAAAGGGAGCGGGCTTGCCGTTGGCGTAGCATTTTTTCCACGCGCCGACAGAAGCTTGTGCGGCAAAGCCGGAACCGAATGCAGAGCCCATGGCGGACAGGCCCAGAGCGCACGCCATACCAATAAATGCGATATTCATAATTAATCTCCTATCCGTTTATTTTTTTATTTTGTCACCCTTTTTGAAGGGATCGTATGCGATACCGGCCCATTCCATGCCCAACTGACCGGAGAACTCCAGCAGATTCAGCCGGACGCCGTGGACCACTACGGAAAGCAGGCCCATAACAATGTTCAGCCCGTGGCCGATGAGCAGGATCAGCACGGCGGCCACCACCAGGGGGCCCTTGAAGCCGAAGGCCATGTTGTTGAAGCTCTGCGCAATGGCCAAGGACGCCATGCCCACAGCAAACAGGCGGATATAGCTCATGATGTTGCCGAAAGCGCTGATGGTGTTAAGAAACACCGTGAAAGCATCGCCAAGCCCTGCCTTGAGGCCCTGACCGAAGCTCTTACCCGGCGCCATGCCGCCGAAGCACACCACCAGCAGGAAGCCGGCGATGACCACGCAGGCCACAGGAATCAAATTAACCTCCTGGCCGATGACCAGATACAGCACCACGAAATATAGCGCATCAATGGCAGCCAGCCAGCCCAGATCGGCCACCCAGCTCAGATCCTTCTCCTTCAGCTTGCGCCGAATGTTCATAACGCAGGCCAAGGACAGCTGCACCGTGCCCAGAATAAAGCAGAACTTCATAATGGCGTTTTGCTGGGTGGTGGTGGATACATCGAAGTATGCCGGATAGTTGGCAAAGGTGGGGATCACCAGACTTCGCAGCAGCGGCACATCCATGGCCTGCTCCAGGCCAAACCAGGTACCTGTGAGCGCACCCCATATAATGGTGGCAATGGACAGCACCCACAGCAGCTGCACGGCATTGGATTTTTTCTTGCCCTTCAGCGTTAGGACCAGGGCCAGCAGCAGGAACAGGCAGCCGTACCCTGCGTCACCGATGATCATGGCGAAGAAAAGGGTGAAAAAACCCAGGAACCAAAAAGAAATATCGTATTCCCGGTAGCCCGGAACAGTGCCCAAAATATCAAACACCGGGATCATCAGCTTGGTCACTTTATTGTATTTAACCTTAGTGGGAACCTGGTCGTCATCTGCATCCGGATCCTCAAGAGCCCATGCCCAGTGGGCCTGAGCGGCGGCCGCCTTGAAGTCCTCTACTTGGGCGGCGGGCAGATAGCCCCGCAGCCACACCAGGCCGTCTTGACTTTGGGAGGTATTGCTGACGGCAGAATACTCGGCATCGTTCTGGGTTTTGAGCATTTGTACACGGATGCTGGGCAGGTGGGAAGCCGCCTGACGGAGGGCAACTTCACAATCGGAAAGGCCCTTGGCACAACGCTGCTGCTCCTGCTCCAGCTCCTCCAAACCCTTATCGGGTATGAGAAACTCTGTGGCAGAATACTCGCCTGGTAGAGGGGAAAGGGTGGCAAAGGTCTGCATCTTGCCCACAGGAGACAGGCGGATGATCTGCACATCCGGGGCATTCAGCAGAGCGGCCATGGTCTTTTTATCCGTGCGGTAAATGTGGATGTCCCAGCCTGCGTCCTTGAGGGAACGCAAATCCGTCGGGGAGAAGCGGCCCCACTCGGCCAGCCTTTCCGCGGCGGCATGAGCGGCGGTCTGCTCCTCCTGCAGCGCTTTTTTGCGCTCTATGCAGGCGGATAGCTCGGAGAAAAAGACTTCAAATTCATCATTGGACAGAGGGACCTTCTCCGGGGGAACATTGCCGTACTCCTGCAGCACAGTGACCATCCGGGACAGATCGGCAAAGCGCTGGAGATGCTGCTGATCCGCAGAGGCCTTTTCGGAGAAATGGACGATACCCAGCTGCTGCAGACGATCCAGTAATGCAGTTTTTTCGGCCGCAGTGGTCACAATGTGGACCACCTTCATTTTTTCGATCATTGGCCCACCTCCTGCAGCTTTTTCTTGGCGATCTTACCCCGCACCACGGCGGAGGTCTGCTGATCGCCTAGATAGATGCCGATGACACGGATATTTTCCTTGGCCTCAGGAATCTTTACCTTTTCAAACAGGTTTACCCGCTGGGCCGTGGAGCGCAGCTCCTTTTCCAGCAGCTCCACCTGGCGGCGGAGAGTCTTGGCCAGGGCGTCCAATCGGGCAATCTCCCGCAGGCGGACAGCGGCCGTATCGACCCAAAGGGGATAGTCCGCCACATCGTATCGGATCTCCTCAAAGCTTAAATCTCGGAAAACAGGTACAGTGACGCCGGCGATGTTCTCTTGGCCGCATTCCACATGGCTGGGGCGGACGAGAGATTGAAGCTGCTTGCCCTCCGGAAAACTCTCATTTTCCGCAAAGACGGCCACCCAATCGTCCAGCCCGTCTACGGCGGCCCGGCGCTGCCGCTCCACCTCCTCCAGCTGGGCGGTTACATGCATCACCACAGATTGGAGCTGCTGCTTTTTCAGCTGTAGGGTGGGCAGATAACGCTGAAACTGCTTCAGGCGGTCCTTCTGCACCTTCAGCTCATTTTTTGTGAGTTTAACAGCCATAGGCGCCTCCTCACTCCTGGGCGGAGGGCTTAGGCCATCTCTCCTGAATGAGACTGGTTTTCAGACCCGTTTCATTGGGCTCAAAGCACTCAGCCAAGATCTCCCAGCCCAGATCCAGAGCCTCCTCCAGGGGGATGTTCACGCTCAGATCCATCAGCTTTGTTTCAAACAGATGGCCGTACTTCAGGAGCTTTTCATCCCACTCGGACATGGCAAAGCCCATGGACTTCTTCTCCAGGCTCTCCTTATAGGCGCTGTACAGGCGGATCATGCCGTCCATCAGCGCCCGGTGGTCGCTGCGGGTCTTGCCGTTGACGTTCTGCTTCAGACGGGACAGGGAGCCAAAGGGCTCAATGTGGCCGTTTTTCAGATAATACTGGCCCTCGGTGATATAGCCGGTGTTATCGGGGACGGGGTGGGTTACGTCATCGCCGGGCATGGTGGTTACACCAAGGATGGTGATGGAGCCGGCATCCTCAAAGTCAACGGCCTTTTCATAGCGGGCAGCCAAACAGCTGTAAAGGTCACCCGGATAGCCACGGTTAGACGGCACCTGCTCCATGGTGATGGCCATTTCCTTCTGCGCGTCTGCGTAGTTGGTCATATCGGTCAGGAGGACCAGCACCCGCTTGCCGTCCAGCGCGAACTGCTCGGCCACGGCCAGAGCCAGGTCCGGCACCAGTGTACATTCCACCGTGGGGTCGGAGGCGGTGTGAATAAACATCACCGTGCGGCCCATGGCACCGCTCTTTTCCAGGGTATCCCGGAAAAACAGATAGTCATCGTACTTCAGGCCCATGCCGCCCAGGACAATCACATCCACCTGCGCCTGCATGGCAATGCGGGAGAGCAGCTGGTTGTATGGCTCTCCGGACACGGAGAAGATGGGCAGCTTCTGACTCTCCACCAGGGTGTTGAATACATCGATCATGGGGATACCGGTGCGGATCATTTTATTGGGAACGGTACGCTTGGATGGGTTCACGGATGGGCCGCCGATGGGGATCATATTCTCGGTCAGGGCGGGTCCGCTATCGCGGGGCACACCGGCGCCGTCAAAAATGCGGCCCAGCAGATGATCCGAGAAGGATACCATCATAGGCCGGCCCAAAAAGCGGACCGGATCCGTGGTGCTGACACCCTGGGTACCACTGAAGACCTGGAGTGTAACCAGGTCCTTATTCAGCTTGATTACGTTGGCATAGCTTTTGCCCACCAGGGCCAGGTCACCCAAACGGACGCCGGAGGCCCGGACGGTGACCACGTTTCCCACAATGGATTCGATTTTAGTGTAAACTTTCTGCATATTGCTTCCCTCCTCAGCCCTGGACCTTGCTCAGGTAAAAGTCCTTCAGCTTCTTTTCCTGGGCCTCGAATTCCGGCGAGCGGAAATGGGTGTTGTGCCAATCCAGAAACTCCTGCCGAACCTGATTGAAGAAGGAGCGAATCTCTTTCTTGTCCTCCAGGTCGAAATCCCGTGTCAGCACATCGTAAAGTATATCGAACTCGTACACCTGGCGCTCGGGGTCGCAGGCGGCATCGATGGGATCAAAGGAGTTCTGCTGCAGATAGACCGCATCCAGCAGCTCACCCTTTTGGTAAATGATGTAGTCCTCGGCGGAGGTACCCTCCTCACCGATGACCTTCATCATCTGATTGATCTCGTTACTGCGCTTGAGGATGGACCGAGCATGTTCTACTCGCTCCATATCCACCACGCCCTTGTACTTGGACCAGGAATCGATAGGATGGATGGCGGGGTATTTGCGGGCATCGGACCGCTCACGGGACAGGCCGTGGAACGCGCCTACCACCTTCAGTGTGGCCTGGGTCACAGGCTCTTCAAAGTTACCGCCGGCAGGGGAGACGGTACCGCCGATGGTCACGGAGGCAATCTCGCCGCTCTTGAGGCGGACCTTGCCAGCCCGCTCATAGAAAGAGGCGATGACGGATTCCAAATAGGCGGGGAAGGCTTCCTCGCCGGGGATCTCCTCCAGACGGCCACTCATTTCACGCATAGCCTGAGCCCAGCGGCTGGTGGAGTCTGCCAGCAGCAGCACATCCAGCCCCATCTGCCGGTAGTATTCCGCCATGGTCACAGCGGTGTACACCGATGCTTCACGGGCGGCCACGGGCATGGAGGATGTGTTGCAGATAATAATGGTACGCTCCATAAGGGAACGGCCGGTGCGGGGGTCTGTAAGCTCCGGAAACTCCGTCAGCACCTCCACCACCTCGCCGGCACGCTCGCCGCAGGCGGCCACGATGACGATGTCCACATCGGCATTCTTGGCCTCCATGTGCTGCAGAACAGTTTTTCCGGCGCCGAAGGGGCCGGGCACACAGAAGGTGCCGCCTTTGGCTACGGGCAGGAAGGTGTCGATACAGCGGATCTGAGTCACAAGCGTTTCATCGGGCCGCAGACGCTCCTCATAGCAGCGGATGGGCTGCTTTACAGGCCAGGAAAAGACCATGGTCAGCTCCCGCTGCTCGCCCTTTTCGTTTTCCAGCACCGCCATGGTGTCGCGTACATTGTATACGCCCTTTTCCCGGACGGATTTGACCGTCCACTCGTCTGTCAGGTCAAAGGGGACCATGATCAAATGGGTGAACAGACCCTCCGGCACGCTGCCGATGGCATCGCCTGCGGTGACCACATCACCGGAGGCGGCCCTGGGGGTGAACTCCCAATCCCGGTCGGGAATGGGATCCAGATACACACCGCGCTCCAGGAAGAAGCCGCATTTTTCCGCCAGCTTGGGCAGGGGATTCTGCAGGCCATCGAACACCTGGGTCAGCAGGCCCGGCCCCAGCTCTACGCTCATAAGCTGGCCGGAGAGCTCTACCTTGTCGCCCACCTGGATGCCGTTTGTCATTTCATAGATCTGCATGCTGGCTGTGTCGCCGTTTATGCGGATGACCTCACCCTTAAGTCGTTCGTCACCCACCAGGACATAGCCCACTTCATTTTTTCGCACGGAGCCGGAGAAGCTGGCCGATACCAGGTTCCCGTTCACTCCGGTCACAAATCCTGTTACTTTGTCCATATTGATTCTCCTGTTTTGTTATAGGCTGGAAATCTGCTGCCGGATGTTATCCATCAGCCCGTCAAAGGCCTGCTTGCCCCGGTCATACCGGAAGGTGCGCTGGCGCTCCAGAAGCTGCAGCTTTATGGCGTAGCCATAAAGGGCATATTCGTCAAAATTGTGCAGGCCGATCATGTCATCCAAACGGCGAAATTCCAGGTCCAGTAATAGGCGCTCACCCTCCAGGGGATTTTCCGCATTTACTGCCGCTGTTACCGCCTGGACAATGCCTGAGTCCCGATCAGAGGGGACAGGGCAGACCCGGCCCAGCTTCACACTGCGCTGATAGGTCAGCTCCCGTGAGAGAGATTGGTAGAATTCGCCCCATTCGGACAGAAGCGGCCCCTTACCGGAGCGTACCGTCAGCTCCTCCAGAGTCTTATACGTCCCCTCACTCACCGCAGATCTGCATTGAGATAAGAACGTGGCATAGTCCATGGGCGGCTCACCCTGGGTGCGGAGCATGGGCAGACTTGAGATGAGATAATAGTAGGAAGCCATGAGGCACCTCCTTATAGGCGAGTATCCCGGAAGAAGGGCATGAGCATTTCAGCGATCTCCTCATCGGAGCAATCGAAATAACCCGAGCCGTCCTTAGCGGCCAAGCGGAAGCCGGCGCCTACCTTCTTGGAGGGACGGATTTCCAGGCCATTTTTCAGCTCCTGGGCAAGCTCCTGACGGATGGCATCTGTCACCTGACTTACCTCCACCGTGTAGGCGGACACATCCTCACCCTGCAAAGCGGCACGAATGAGGGTAGCCAGGGTCTGCTGATCCAGTGCCTTGCACACATCGGCAGCCAGGATCTTTTCAAATTCCTTTTGAATCTCCTGATGGAAAGCCAGTACGGCGTCACGCTTGGCCTGCTCCGCACTGAGACGGGCGCTGTTTTTGAACACTTCGATCTCGGCGTTTGCATCCTGACGCAGCTTGTCGACGTCGGCCTTTGCCTGGGTAATAATGGAATCCGCCTGTGCCTTGGCTTGCGCCACAATGGCGGCGGCCTCCCTGTTGGCGCTGTCAATGCCATCTTGCTTGATGGATGAAACGAGGGCCTGAATTTGAAGTTCCATAGTTATCACCTTCTTGATTATGTTTTTGTGCATATGTCTGTATTATAAAGCTTTTGCGTGCAGGTTGCAAGTGTTTTTGGCGTGGGAGTCATTGAATATGCTGATAAAAGGCATAACAATATAGAGAATCCACCGACCCCCTGGGGGATCGGTGGATCATAAAGAATGAGAGAAAAAGAGTTTACGCAGCGGATGCGGCTTGCTTTTTGCCGGAGATATACTGGAATACGACAATAGCGGCAACAACGGCCAAACCGATCAGATCGGAGGTCAGGCCGGGAATCATCATGCCGAGACCACCTGCCACAAGGGCAAGACGCAGCACCATGGGAATCTTGCGATATAGATGGCCGTTAAGGGCTGCGGCGATGCCAAACAGACCCAACAGGGCGGTAACGGAGATAAGCAGCACATCGTACCACTCAACATTGCCAACAAAGAGCATACTCGGATTATAGGCGAATATATACGGCACGATGAAGGCTGCTATAGCCAGCTTTGTAGCGTTAATACCGGTCTTCATGGGGTTAGACTTGGCGATGGCGGAGCCGGCATAGGCAGCCAAGGCCACAGGCGGCGTGATGTCCGCCACAATGCCGAAGTAGAACACGAAGAAGTGTGCCGCCACAGGGGAGAAGCCCAGCTGGATTAGTATGGGGGCGCAGGTAGAGGCCATGATGCAGTAGTTGGCGGTGGTAGGTACGCCCATGCCCAGCACGATGCAGCACAACATGGTCAGCACCAGGCCGACGATGGTTGCATTACCGGCCAGCTGCACGATGGCGTTGATGAGGATGGAGGCCAGGCCCGTAACGGTAATGCACCCGGCAATCATACCGGCCATGGCGCAGGCCACAGCCACGGTGATGGCACCCTTAGCGCCGGCTGCGAGAGCATCGACGGCGGAGAGAAGGCTGGCCTTCACAGTCAACCACAGGATCTTTCCAAAGCCCTGGCCGTTCATCTGACGGAGGTTGGTGGCCAGCAGGTGGATAAAGCCGATGATAAAGGAGGCCAAGATGGAGAGGGCAGCAGAGGTAGCCATGGTCTTTGCACCGGAGGACACCAGCCATACCAGCAGCACCAGGGGCAGTATCAGATAGAGATTTCTGAGCAAATAGCCCCACTTCGGCAGCTCTGTGCGGGGAATACCCTGCAGACCCAGCTTCTTTGCTTCCAGATGCACAGCAATGAAGATGCCGGAAAAGTACAGAATAGCGGGGAGAATAGCCTTTACGGCGACCTCAGCGTAGGGCAGATCCATGTATTCCGCCATAAGGAAGGCGGCGGCACCCATAATGGGCGGCATAATCTGACCGCCGGTAGAGGCGGCAGCTTCCACCGCGCCGGCAAACTCGGGCTTATAGCCGGTTTTCTTCATCATGGGGATAGTCACGGAACCGGTAGTCACAGTGTTGCCCACAGAGGAGCCGGACACCATGCCGCACAGGGCGGAGGAGATAACAGCCACCTTAGCGGGGCCGCCGCTGGACCAACCGGCCACGCGGTTTGCAAAGTCAATGAAGAAGCTGGCGATGCCGGTGCGCTCCAAAAATGCGCCGAAGATAATGAACAGAACGATGTAAGTAAAGCACACGTTAATGGGTGTGCCTATGACACCGGAGGTGGTGTAGAATAGCTTATACACCACATTTTTCAGCGCGCTGAAGAAACTGGGGTTATAGCTGAGCTGGTTATAGAAAGTATAGATCAGCAGCGCAGCCACAACACACAGGATAGGAATACCAACGCATCGGCGGCACAGCTCTATCAGCACCAAAATGCCGATGACGCCGATGATCACATGGATGGGCTCAATGCGGGTGGCCAGTTGAATCAGGGTAAAGGCATTGATGGCAAAATAGAAAAAGCACGCGGAGCCCACCAGCATCAGCACGATGTCGTACCAGGGCAGGGAATTGACCCTCACATGGCCCTTCTTGGCCGGGTAGGTCAAAAAGCCCAGGATAATGATGCAGCCCACAAACAGGGTCAGGCGCACCTCGGGCAGGGCAGTGGAGAACAGGGTCATATACAGGCAGTACAGGGAGAAAAGGGTCATAATCACCGTAATGATGATCTTGGGGGTGCCTTCCCAAATGCGAGTGGCAGATTCGCGGTCATACTTACGCATGACTTCGTCCAGATCGGTCTCCATGTCACTGCTGCTTTCAGCAGCGGGTGCAGTATCTACCGCAGGTGCCGTCTGGCTTTTCTTTTTAAAGATGCTCAACGTGAGCGTCCTCCTTTAGGCTTATTTTGTTATAGACAGTGAGGACTACGGCGGATAGCCTCCGCCGTAGTCATCTCACTTGACATTTTCGTTAAGAAGTCGAACAGAATTACTTGCCGGCCACGGTGATGTTGTGCTCAGCAAAGTACTCCACAGCACCGGCGTGATAGGGCACGGAGGTGATGGAGGAGGCATACTCCAGGTTCAGCTCGCCGTACTTGGCATGGCTGCTGACCAGGCTGGAGGCGTTATCGAAGATGTCGGCGCACAGAGCCTTGATGGCATCGGCAGGCACATCGTCACGGGCCAGGATCACAGCGCCCACGGCCACGGTGGTGGTGTCGGAATCCAGGCCGTACACGTCAGCCTTGATGGTGCACTTGGAGTAGTAGGGGGAGGACTTGAGCAGAGCGTCAATATGCTCGTCATCCAGGGAAACCAGGGACACGGGCTTGGTGGTGGATAGATCCACGATAGCGGTGGTGGGGGCGCCGGCCACGATGAAAGCGGCGTCGATCTTGCCGTCCTTCAGAGCGTCAGCGCTGTCGCCGAAGGACTGATAGGTGGCGTTGATCTTGGTGAACTTGCCGTTGGCATCCAAATCACCGATGCCATAAGCACTCAGAATGTCCACGGCGTTGAAGTACACGCCGGAGCCGGCCTGACCCACGGAGACATTTTTACCTTCCAGGTCAGCCACGGTCTTGATGCTGGGATCCACGGTGACGATCTGCACCTGCTCGGCATAGAGGGCGGCCACGGTGGAGAAGCAATCAATCTTCTTGTCAAAGATGTTGGTGCCGTTGTAGGCGTAGGCCATCACATCGGACTGGCAGAAGGCCAGCTCGGCATTGCCGGCGTCCAGTTCTTCAACGTTGGACTTGGAGCCGTTGCCCACCAGACCCACGACGTCGATGCCGGCGTTGTTGGTGGCATGCTGGGCGATGGTGCTGCCAAAGGCGTAATAGGTGCCGGACTCACCACCGGTGACGAAGCGCATCTTGGTCTTGGAGCTGCCGCAGGCAAACAGGCTTAAGGACATAACCAGGGCCAAAATCAGTGCGAAAAGCTTTTTCATAGTAATTCTCCCTTTACGTTTTTTTATCCTCTTTTCCGCGCAAGGCGGATCACACTTCCGCTATTGTATCGCACTTCCTGACGATTTGCAAGTTATAATTGTGATTTTATTATATTTTTTCTTATGACGGATTTGGATTAAAAGAGTTTTTTTGAACAATATTTTCGTATTTGTTATGAATTAATAAATGCTTCCGCTTAAATAACATAAATTGATGAAGAATAATATTAAAATATAAAAAAGCTTTTTGCGAAAAATCTTTCATTATTTTGCAACTGCGTGAAATGAATCCTGCAAAAAATGAGCATCATACGAAGAAAGGAAGAATAGCGCACTGCAAATAATAAAATATGGTATGATTTTTAGCAGCTGACCCAGGAAAAAGATGGCAGATATCCTCTGCGTGAGACAGGCATGGCGATGCATTTTCTCTTGACTTCTGGCAAAAGATACAGTAAAATACCGCTATATTGCAACAAACGATGATGGAGAGTAGTACTCCCGTGCGGGATGCCCAGAGAGGAAACGGTCGGTGTAAGTTTCCGTGACGGCAGGGAGGAAGTCGCTCCGGAGTTTTGCCGCCCAGCGAGAGCAAGCGGCAGCGGTCAGCCGCCGTTATCAGGTTTTGAGTGCGGAGGGATCCCCTCCGAACACAGGTGGTACCACGGACTATATTTATGGTTCGCCCTGTTTTGCTTTTGCGGCAAGACAGAGCGGGCCTTTTGTTTTGCCGAATTTCGGAAAAGGAGAGTTCACTATGAGAAAAGAATTACCCAAGGTCTATGACCCCCGGGATGTGGAGCCCCGGATCTACCAGATGTGGATGGACGGCGGCTGCTTTAAGGCGGAGCCAAATCCTGATAAGAAGCCGTTTTCCATTGTTATGCCGCCCCCTAACGTCACCGGCCAGCTGCATATGGGACACGCTATGGACTCCACCCTGCAGGACATCCTCACCCGCTTCAAGCGGATGCAGGGGTATGAAGCTCTATGGCTGCCCGGCACCGACCACGCCGGCATCGCCACCCAAATTAAGGTGGAGGAGAACCTGCGCAAGGAGGAAGGCCTTACCCGCCACGACCTGGGCCGCGAAAAGTTTTTAGAGCGAGTCTGGGAATGGAAGGAAAAATACGGCAACCGTATCGTGCAGCAGCAAATGAAGATGGGCGCCTCCTGTGATTGGGACCGCAGCCGCTTCACCATGGACGAGGGCTGCTCCCGGGCTGTGCGGGAGACCTTCTGCGAGCTATATGACAAGGGCCTCATTTATAAGGGCAGCCGTATCATTAACTGGTGTCCACACTGCCTGACGGCCCTGTCTGATGCTGAGGTGGAGTACACTGATAAGCCCGGCCACCTTTGGTATGTGCGCTATCCGCTTACCGACGGCAGCGGAGACATTGTCATCGCCACCACCCGACCCGAGACTATGATGGGAGACACGGGCGTGGCTGTGAACCCGGGAGACGAGAAGTTTAAGCATCTTATCGGCAAGACTTGCATCCTGCCTATTATGAACCGGGAGATCCCTATTGTGGGCGACGAATACTGCGAAATCGGCTTCGGTACCGGTGCGGTGAAGATGACTCCCGCACATGACCCCAACGACTTTGAGGTTGGCCTGCGGCATAACCTGGAGGTGATCCGGGTCATCGCCGATGACGGCACCATCAACGAAAACGGCGGTCCCTACAACGGCATGGACCGCTATGAGTGCCGCAAGGCGCTGGTGAAGGATCTTGAAGAGCAGGGCTACCTCGTCAAGACCGAGCCCTACTCCCACAACGTCGGCACCTGCTACCGCTGCCACAACGATGTCGAGCCCCTCATCTCCGCACAGTGGTTCGTGAAGATGGAGCCGCTTGCCAAGGAGGCCATCCGCGTCGTGCAGGACGGCACCATCAAGTTTGTGCCCGAGCGCTTCACCAAGACCTATATCAACTGGATGGAGAATGTGCATGACTGGTGCATCTCCCGCCAGCTGTGGTGGGGTCACCAGATCCCCGCGTGGTACTGCGACGACTGCGGCCACATCAATGTCAGCCGCGAGGACCCGAGCAAGTGCGAAAAGTGCGGCAGCACGCACCTCACCCGCGAGGAGGACGTGCTCGACACATGGTTCAGCTCCTGGCTCTGGCCGTTCTCGATCATGGGCTGGCCCAAAGATACGCCTGAACAGAAATACTTTTATCCGACCAACGATCTCGTGACCGGCCCGGACATCATTTTCTTCTGGGTGGCTCGTATGATCATGGCCGGTTATGAATACGAAGGGAAAATGCCGTTCAAAAATGTATATTTCACCGGTATCGTACGGGATAAATTAGGCCGTAAGATGTCTAAATCCCTGGGAAATTCTCCTGATCCGTTGGATTTGATCGACAAATACGGAGCAGATGGGGTACGGGTAGGGATGTTATTATGTGCTCCGGCAGGAGGTGATTTACTGTTCGATGAAAGTCTGCCCGAACAAGGCCGTAATTTCACTACCAAGATGTGGAATGCGTTCAAGTTGGTAAAATCCTGGGAGGTAGCCTCCATCGACCAACCGGCCCATTCCCGTTTGGCGTTGGAATGGTTCAACCACTTGTTGGGAAAAGTAAACGAAACGTTGAATACCCAATTCGACCAATACCGGATCTCCGAAGCACTGATGACGGTATACACCACGTTCCGGGACGAATTTTCATCCTGGTTACTGGAAATGATCAAACCAGCGTACGGCCAGCCTATCGATCGGAAAACGTATGAGGAGACGCTGAATGTCTTCGAGCAACTGTTGCAATTACTGCATCCGTTTATGCCATTTATAACAGAAGAGATCTGGCAAACCTTACGCGAACGGCAAGACGGTGAAAGTATCATGATTTCACGACTCCCGAAGGCGACAAGTTATGACGAGAGTTATCTGTTACGCTTTGAAGCGGTAAAAAATATCATCGTAGGTATAAGAAATATCCGGAAACAAAATAATATCGCTTTCAAAGATGTCCTGGAGCTGAAGGTAAAAAAGAACGAACGTTATCCGGCTTCCTTCGATAGTATCATCCGTAAAATGGGAAATATCGGTCAGATCGGATTGGTTAACGAACCGGTCAAAGGAGCCTGGAGTTTTATCGTCGATACCGTCGAATATTTTATTCCGGCACAAGGTGAAGTAAACACAGCCGAAGTAAAAGCCAAACTGGAAGAAGAATTAAACTATACCCGTGGTTTTCTGACTTCAGTGATGAAAAAACTCAGTAATGAAAAATTCGTCAACGGTGCTCCCGAACAGGTAGTAGCCAATGAACGTAAAAAACAAGCCGATGCAGAGGTTAAAATTGCCGCAATCGAAGCACAGTTAAAAGGATTGTGACTTTTTACCGAAATAAACTATAGCGAAAGGGGCTATCCGACTTTGAACAGCCCCTTCATTTAGGGATATTCAGTAAATGTCCCTATAAAATACAATGGCATATGAAGATGCCCCAGTATAATCACTTCATATGTCATTTTTATTGTCATTTTTCTGTATTTTCCCATATACTCTTATAGGCAGGACATGACGTTCCGGAAGAAGTCTGACGACCTCTTCTGATTTTTTCGTTAAAATCATATCATGCTGCTTTCAGCGCTCTGTTCCTGACCTTATCTATCATCAGTATGGCATTTGCCGTATGTATTCCAAAGAAAATCCAAAGGATTTCCGTCTTCCTGTTCCGTGCCTTTATCCTTGAGAGTGAGTAATGTTGCTTTTGAGTGCCGAAGCTGCCTTCAAGCCTGGTGGCCCTTTCTTTGGAGAGTTCACTTCTGA
>ERZ773181.1414-NODE-1414-length-19323-cov-4.031244_pt1 | contig 19323 bp, 10 predicted proteins | sample MGYA00581001_ERZ773181 | MGnify/ENA primary metagenome ERZ773181 (study PRJEB29015, sample SAMEA2737780) | human gut metagenome | biome: human gut; feature: human-associated habitat; material: faeces | place: China | collected 2012 ... | reverse complement strand
TTTGAAATACCGGGGGGTAGTAGAAGGATTTTATGGAACGCCGTGGTCTCATGAGGTGAGAATGTCTTTGATAGATTTCTATGGTAAGTTCAAGATGAATAGCTATTTGTACGGTCCGAAAGACGATCCGTACCACAGTAGTCCGAATTGGAGGCTTCCATATCCCGAAAAAGAGGCTGGGAATATCAAAGAGTTGATAGAGGCTTGTAAACGTAATCGGGTCGATTTTGTCTGGGCGATACACCCGGGACAAGATATTAAATGGAACGAGGAGGATTATCAAAACCTCGTTAATAAGTTTAATTTGATGTATGACCTCGGTGTACGGGCTTTCGCCCTCTTTTTCGACGATATATCGGGCGAAGGGACAAATCCGGTGAAACAGACGGAGCTTTTGAATAGATTGACTAAGGATTTTGTGAAGTCCAAAGGCGATGTAGCATATTTAACGGTTTGTCCGACCGATTATTCCAAACTTTGGGCAAATCCTACACCGCAAGGAAGTCTTGCTATTTATGGAGAAACTCTCGATCCGTCGATAGAAGTGTTTTGGACAGGAGACGTAGTATGCAGCGACTTAACACCGGAGACTTTGGATTGGGTTAATTCCAGAATTAAGCGTCCGGCATATTTTTGGTGGAATTATCCGGTTACCGACTATGTGCGCAATATTATTTTGCAAGGACCTGTTTATGGCTTGAATACTTCGTTGGATTCTAATGATCTTTGCGGAATAGCAAGTAATCCGATGGAACATGGAGAGGCTTCGAAATTGGCTTTATACGGGGTTGCCGATTATACATGGAATATAGCGGCTTATAATCCTATCGATAATTGGGAGAGAGGACTCGGCGAATTGATGCCGAAAGCAAGGGAGGCCTACCGGACATTCGCTATTCATTCTTGCGATACGGAGACCGGTTATCGCCGCGATGAATCGTGGGAAACCAAGACTTTCAGAATCGGTGATTGGAATGAAACGGAGGCTCAGGCTCTTTGGGCAGAATTCGATAAGGTAGAGAAAGCTCCTGCCGAAATAGAAAAAGGTTGCACTAATAAAGGTCTGATGAGTGAGTTGACTCCGTGGCTCCAAGAATTCGGGAAGTTGGGTACGAGAGGAAAACGGGCTTTGGAACTTGCCCGTGTTTATCGTGATGGTAAAGATGATGCCGATTTTTGGAATAAGTATATTCGGAACTTGATGAGTAAGAAGGATCGAGAAAATTATGAGGCTCATAAAAGCGGGACCATGAAACTGCAACCATTTTATGAAAATGTTATGGACGATATGGCATACGGCTTTTTAACTCGGTTGTCGGGCGAGACTCCTATCTGTTATAGGGGTATAGGTTCGTTCCATAATGCGAAAACCACGTTGAGCAAGTTAATGTTTGATCACGATACTACGACTTATTATACATCGGGAATCGCTCAAAAAGCCGGCGATTGGATTGGGGTTGATTTGGGAAGTGTCAAAGATGTGACCGAAGTTTCTATTTTGCAGGGGCGTAATTCTGTGGACGATGTCGATTATTTCGACCATGCCGTAGTGGAATATTCGATTGATGGTAAAGCATGGACTCCGTTGACGGAAGAGTTGAATAAACAGTATATCGTTCGTTGGAATGGGGAGCCTGTAAAGGCCAGATATGTCCGATTGAAAAGACTCGAATCTACTCGCACGAATTACGCATCGGTTCGTTCATTCGAAGTGAATCCTCCCAGAGTGGAACATTTGGGTTTCAGCTTAAAGTCCGACGATGTACAGCAAGCTCTTTATGCGTTTGATCAGCAAATAGGTACAAGTTATCGAAATAATGGAACTTTTTCTTTTGGGGTCGCTCCTCGGACCGAGGGATATACTTTGTTGGTGAATGAATTGCCGGAGGCGGGGAATGGAGCTCCTGTCGTGCATTTGAGACAGTTTAGGCCCGATGGTTCGTTGGCGGTTGAGTCGGTTATCGATTCGTCGTTTTTTAAGGTCGAGTTGGCCGAGGGAGTTTCCGAAGTACAAATAGAAGGGCCAGTGGAGATATTCGAGATAGTGCCGAAGTTTGATTAGTGTCGGATTTTTACGTTTAAAGAACAATTATTATTTTTGAACAGGATATAAAAAGAGCAGGTTTGCCCTGCTCTTTTTCTTTTGGAGAAAGGGAATTGCTTTTTTGCAGGTAATGGATAGAAATGAAAACATTGGGAAGGTGGCAGTGCTCTCTGACAAAAGTGCAGTTTAGGCTTGTTTGGCAGTGTTTTTGATACTATAATGGTGCTCATTGGTAATGATGATATGAGCGTGATGAAAATGAAAATGTAACGAAAGAAAAATTATAAATATGGCCGAAAAGAAAGAATGCGAAAAATCGCAAAATATTGTAGATGAGGCTTCTGAAAAGGAGAAGAAAGAGTCGTTGAACCAAGAACCCGAAGTTTCGGAAGAAACAGGTTGCGAGGAGGGCGGTGAAGAAGGCGAGGCTGATGAGGCTGCCAGATTGTCAGCCGAATTGGAAACTTTGAAGGCGACTATCGAGAAAATGCAGAAGGATTATTTGCTATTGATGGCCGAGTTCGATAATTTCAGGAAACGGACGTTGCGTGAGAAATCGGAGTTGATCAAGAATGGCGGTGAGAATTGCATGAAAGCTATTCTGCCGGTTATCGACGATTTTGAACGCGGATTGGCAGCTGTGGAAGAAAGTAATGATTTAGCGGCTGTGAAAGAGGGAATGAGCTTGATATATAATAAATTCAAAAGCTATCTAGAACAAAACGGCGTAAAGGAGATTCCTACGGAGGGAGCGGATTTCGATACAGAATATCACGAGGCTGTGACGATGTTCCCGGCTTCGGATCCGGCTCAAAAAGGTAAAGTGATAGATACCGTACAAAAGGGATATACGCTCAATGACAAAGTTATTCGCTTTGCCAAAGTCGTGGTAGGGGAATAAATTATAGGATAGGGAGCAATGGAAAAAAGAGATTATTATGAAGTGCTGGGTGTCGCTAAAAATGCGACGGCCGAGGAGATAAAAAAGGCATACCGTAAAAAAGCTATCCAATATCACCCGGATAAGAACCCCGGAAACAAAGAGGCTGAGGAAAAGTTTAAAGAGGCTGCCGAAGCATATGAAGTATTGAGTGATGCGGACAAGCGGGCTCGTTACGACCAGTTCGGGCATCAAGGGTTAGGCGGTGCTGCCGGTGGCGGTTTCAGTGGCGGCGGTATGTCTATGGAGGATATTTTCTCGCATTTCGGCGATATTTTCGGTGGTGGATTCGGCGGATTCGAAGGCTTCGGGGGCGGCTCACGAGGGGGACGTCGTCATGTCAATAAAGGTTCGGATTTACGAGTAAAGGTGAAACTGACATTGAAAGAGATCGCTACCGGTGTCGAGAAAAAAATAAAGGTTCCTAAGTATGTGAGCTGTTCTCATTGTAACGGTACGGGTGCAGAGAACGGTACGGCTTATACGACGTGTTCGAAATGTAACGGGTCGGGAGTAGTGACACGGGTACAACAGACTTTTCTCGGAGCTATGCAATCGACGACTACGTGTCCCGACTGCGGTGGAGAGGGCCGTATTATTACGAAGAAGTGTCCGCATTGTGCTGGGGAAGGTATCGTACGAAGAAGAGGTAATCACGTTGAATATTCCGGCCGGGGTATCCGAAGGTATGCAACTCTCTATGGCGGGCAAAGGGAATGCTGCTCGTCATGGCGGTGTGAATGGTGATTTGTTGATTTTAATCGAAGAGGAACCGCATCCCGATTTACTGCGCGACGAGAACGATTTGATATATAATTTGCTGCTCGATTTGCCGACTGCCGTATTGGGCGGTTCTATCGAAGTTCCTACTCTTGATGGTAAGGCTCGTATAAAAGTGGATCCCGGTACTCAACCCGGAAAAATATTCCGGCTTAGGGGAAAAGGATTGCCTTCGGTTAATCGTTATGGAGTAGGTGACTTGATTGTAAATGTATCGGTTTACATTCCAGAAAACCTCAATGCCAGCGAAAAGAAGCATTTCGAGGATTTGAAAACTGCCGTCAATATACAGCCTACACTCACAGCTAAACAGCGAATATTCAGTAAATTGCGTCATATGTTTGAGTGAAAACGACGATGATATAAAATGAAAGCACCGTATATCAATAATATACGGTGCTTTCATTTTATATTGGGGAATAGTTCTTTACATTCCTTGTATAACGTAATAGGTGTAGATTAAAAAAATGATTCCTACCGATAACCCGATGAATGACCATCGGGTGAATAATTTGTCTTTGCTTGTAATTCCATAACATAATCCGATTATGGAGCATAGGGTAATGCCTATCGGAAAAATGAAAAAACCTATTGTGATGAATCCTATGAGCATGATAATGCCCATTATGATTAGTATTTTACTCCTCGTTATTTCCATTTTTGTAAAATTTGAATGTTTCCTCTGTGATTTCGTAATCTAAGTTGAGGAGTATGGAGTCTTTTTCGCGGGGAGAGAGCGTAGAATCTTCTTCCCAGCCATACTCCTTAGCCAATTCTCGAATAGCTTTTATTTTTTCTTGATCTGAATTGAATACCCGTTTCTTCTTGTGTAACTTAGCTTCTACATATTTCCGGAGGGTTTCTTGTGCTCTGAATTGTTCGCCTCGGGTATAGTCGAATGACTTTAAGCTATCGATGTCTTGCAGTTCGTCATATAGCGTTAATGTCCAAAATAGGTTTTTGTCGGGCAATCGGGTGATGATACAGGGAATGATTTTTTTTCCCATGTTTAGCAATTGCGGAAATTGTTCCAATTTTTTCGCATCATTTGTGTTGCTGCTGAGGCGGGTTATCGGGTTGGTGTTGTAATTGTTTACCCATGCGTTGAAAAGACTGTCGAATTTTTCTAAGTCATTTCCTGTTAAAATCGTATCGGTATCGCAGTCTGCAACGATAATTTCGGTAGATCCGTTAGCCCCGCCGATAACAGAAGCGGATTTCCCGGAACAACCGATAGTTAAAAGATAAAGTAGAATGATGTATGTAAAAGAGCGTTTCATGTTTCTTATTTTTGAACCGCGGAATTGTAAATGATTCTTGCGATATCGGCGATAATTTGTGTATTGGTTTGGTCGCTCTCACGAGAGTCTTTGATGAAAATAGCGAGAAAGCATAATTTTCCGTTCGGGAGATAGATTACGCCGGTATCGTTGTCGCCGATTTTTGTTCCGTCGTCCAAACGGTCGGAGCTGCCTGTTTTGTGTCCTAAGACAATATTATCGGGCAATCCGGCTTTTATTTTATCTTTTCCGGTAGAAGTTTCTATCAAAATATTTTTTAGAAATTCGGTATGTGTTTCATTCAGTATCGGTTCGTTGTAGAGTTTTTCCAATAGTTGAAGTGTAGACGAAGGTGTGCTCCAATTGTTATAGCAATTGGATATGCGAGAGTGCATGGTTTCTTCGGTTTCGGTGAGATTGTAGTTTGTGATACCTAATTTGTCGATTCGGTCTTTCACGATATCGATACCGCCGAGATAGTCTATGAGAATGTCGCAAGCGTTGTTGTCGCTTTGAGAAACGGCATAGCGCATGAGGTCGGCGTAAGAAAGATAAAAGTTTCTTTCGGGGTATAATTCTCTTAGCGGGCTATAAGTGTCTTTGTGTATTTGAGACGATTCGATGAAGCGTAAAGAGTCCAGAGCGATACATTCGTTTTCCATTTTTTGAAGAGCTGCTATGGCAACATGGAGTTTAAAAATACTCATTAGCGGATACCGATGTTCGTCGTTAAACGTAAATAATTGTCCGTCGATCGAGAATGCTACGCCGACCGTTGCATTTTTCCCTTGTATGGCCTGACGAATCTTTTGTCCGACGGTCGATTGTTTTTCCAAGCTAATAGCAGCGATAGGGTGTAGTCCTATCCATGAAAACAGAAAACAGAATAGAATTATTTTGTTCTTGGGCATGATGTTTTGCTTGTTTTAAGTTGAGTAAAGATATAATAAATTTAATCATGTATGCCCGGCTTTATTTAATTTAACAGGGAGATAGGGTATCGGTGCGTGTTTATCGGAATATCTTGTTCGGGAGTATTTTTCATTCGATGTTGAAGAATCAGAGGTTAATAATGGAGATTATATTGTTATCCTTATTATAATTTTAAATAAATATATTGTATTAAGAAAATTTTTGTGTGTTTATTTATCTGAATATAAATAAAATAAAGATTAATAAACGTGGTTTTATTTTTCGTTTGTTCAAAAAAAAATAGAAAAAAATTACGAATCTCACTAGGGATATAGTTCGATTTAGGGTTAATATTATTGATACGGTATGTAAAAATGTTTCGTGAGATTTATTTACGCAAGGTATACGAGAGAGGAATGTTTAAATAGTATTATTTATGTTAAATATTAAATGGTTAAATCTAAAAGCATGAAAAAAAATCAGAAGTGTAAAATTGGGCTTTTGGCGTTTTCTTTGTCTTTTTTTGTTCCGTTTTTTGCTAATGCAATAGATCAAGGGGCAGGAAAGGTTACTGCAAATGTAACCCAGCCAAGCAAGCGTACTATTAAAGGAGTGGTTTCCGATGTTTCGGGAGAACCACTAATCGGTGTGAGTGTATTAGTGAAGGGAACTTCGATAGGAGCTTCTACTAATATAGACGGTGTTTACTCGGTAGAGGTCCCGAATAATAATGCCGTGCTCGAATTCAGTTATGTCGGGTATCAAAAGGCGACTTTGTCGTTGGCGAATGCTTCCTCATACGATGTCGTTATGCATGAGGAGACACGGGTTTTACAAGAAGTCGTAGTAACGGCGATGGGTATATCGCGGGAATCCAAAACGCTTACCTATGCTACCCAGACTATTAAGAACGAGGAAGTGACCCGTATCAAGGATAATAACTTCATTAACTCGCTGCAAGGAAAGAGTGCTGGTCTTACTATCGTTCCCAATAATTCGGGAGCGGGCGGTGGAGCTTCTAAAATTGTGCTTCGCGGTTCCACTTCTATTCTCGGAACCAATCAGCCGTTGATCGTTGTCGACGGTGTACCTATGCAAGACGGTATGGGTACGCAGGCGACCGATAACATGATACTCGGCGGCGGACGTAGCGGCGATGACCTCTTGTCGACGATCAACCCCGAAGATATCGATAACATGACGATTTTGAAAGGCCCGAATGCCGCAGCTCTTTACGGTAGCGCAGCCAATAACGGTGTGATCGTTATCACGACCAAATCGGGTGCTTCGGGTTCTGTCAAGGTGAATGTGTCGAGCACCACGTCGATCGAGACGATAGCCATGTATCCTCGTACCCAACAGATTTATGGTATCAGTGGCGGAGACCAATGGTCGGCGTGGGGTCCTAAGATCGGTACACGTTCGGCCGACGAGGTGGCTTCTGCCCCGTATCTGATGAATTCTGCACGCAATGCCGTAAAAGACTTTTTCAACAAAGGCGTGACTACGACCAACGGCGTTACGTTGAGTGGCGGTACGGAAAACTTCCGAACTTATTTTTCTTATAATAATACCTATCAAACGGGATTGATACCGAACAATAAGTTTACCCGTAATAACGTGATGTTCAAGGAGTCTTTCTCGTTGTTCGACAAGCGTATCAATATCAACACGAGCCTTAACTGGATACATCAGAAGACCGATAACGCTCCTGTCGTGGGTAAGGCATTGAGCGCTCTCTATGCTTTGTACCGTACTCCGGCCGATATCGATATGCGTTATTTCAAGCATAACTATAAACACCTCGGTACGGTGGCCGACAATATCGTGAGCGATCCGGAGAAAGGTAATCCCAAATTGATTGGACAACCGGTTCAAACTTGGTACTGGTATGACCAATATCTGAACAACCCCTACTGGGTGGCCAACATGTATAACGATTATTTGAAGCGCGACCGTTTGTTGGCAAATATTACTTTGGATGCCAAGATTTGGCAAAATATTAAATATCAGACGCGTTTCAATGTCGATTATGTGACTCAGAATAATCTGAACGAGGAGTATGCCGGTATGAACCGGGTAGGCTTCGATTATGTAGGTGGTAAATATTACAATGGAGATTCTCGCTCGAGCGACATTTATAATGACCACATGCTCACTTGGAACGACCGTTTCAATGATAAAATCGATGTGAATGTGGCTGTGGGAACCAGCTTTTCACGTCATTACGATCGTAACACGAGCATCACTACGGCGATAGATACTTGCGGTGTGCCCAATGCTTTCGTTCCTCAGAATAATAAACACAGCCGTCCCAACAACCCTAACGGAAGTGCTACATCGGCTTCGGACAGTTGGAATAACAAGGATTGGAGCACGGCACTCTTCGCTACGGCTTCGGTCGGATTATTCGATAAAGTTTACCTCGACGGTAGTTATCGTTTGGAGTGGGCACAGTCGTTCCAACAGTTCACGCAAGGGAGCGGATATAAATCGTTCGATTACTATTCGGCCGGTGTGAATGTGCTCATCGACAAGTTTTTGCCTCGCCGGGATTGGCTCAATCAGTTGAAATGGCGCGGTAGTTGGTCGGTGGTAGGTAACCCCATTCCCAACACCTTGTTCGCCCGTCAGAGCTACGATTTCTCCAACGGTACGATCAGTACTCGTCCTCCTTTGTTCGACGATCCTCAACCGGAGACGACCACTTCGTTCGAGACCGGTTTGGACGTTTGGATGTTCGAAAACAAATTCAACTTCGACCTTACTTATTACAATTCGACGTTACGTAACCAGTTTTTGTATGTCACCACTGCCAATGGCGAATCGAAGCCGGTCAACACAGGTAAGATACGCAACTATGGTTTGGAATTCCAAGCATCTTATCGCTGGAACATCAATAAGGATTGGAGATGGCAGACTGGATTCAATATCGCATGGAATGACAACCGTATCCTCGAAACTTACAAAACCGAGAGCGGTGCTCCCTACGAAGTGCAAATGGGTCCCAACGCTTTCAAGATTAAATACGTAGAAGGCGGACGCTATGGCGATATTTATGTCAACTCTTTCGCCCGCGATGAAAACGGCCATATCAAAATCAATGATGCCGGTAATTACGAGAATGCCGTTCCCGTGATGGCTTCCGGTAAATACGAGACCAAAGTGGGCAATATGACTTCGCCTGTCACTCTCGGTTGGAACAATACATTTACTTGGAAAAACTTCACGCTCTATTTCTTGATAGACGGCCGTATCGGCGGTAAGGTGATGTCATTGACCGAGGCTGATCTCGACCTGTACGGCCTTTCCGAACGTTCTGCACAAGACCGCTTGAACGGAGAACGGGTTATGCAAAACGGAAAGGAATATATTCTCAAACCTCTACCCGACGGATCGGGGAACAAAGTTTCGGTCGAGAACTACTATACGACCATCGGTGCTCTTCCCATGGAAGACCATGTATATAATGCCACCAGTTTGCGCATGCGTGACATCTCGTTGAGCTACGACATGCCCAATTTGTTCGGTAAGAATCAAGGTATGACCGCTCAGTTCTCGGTGAAGAATGCGTTCTTTATCTATAAAGATTCTCCCGTGGATCCCGACATCTCGGTATCGGCCGCCAACGGTTACTCCGGTATCGACTGTTATTCTTTGCCTACGACGCGTAGTTTTGCGTTAACATTGAAATTCAATTTCTAATGAAGAACGATTTAATATAAATAGTCATCAATATGAGAAAAACAATATATTCGATCGGATTCCTCGTTATCGAATCCGTGTTTTCAGTAGGTTTGTTCACTTCTTGCGGCGACCAGTTTCAGGAGGAGTATCCGTGGTTGATCGGTAAGCAGGAGGAGATGGACAACAATAACGAAGAGGGGGCGGGAGCTACCGATATTACTGTTCTCGAGAAGGAGCTAAAAGGAGCTATTCCGTTCATGATCAACTATTCGCACGAACCTAACGGATCGTGGGCGCCTCACAAATATCAATATTACAGGGCGAACAGTATTGACAACTATGCAGGATACTGGACGACTACCAAGAGTACTTTTGCTTTCGGTGGTCCGTTGCCTACGCTTTATACTTTCCCCAACGATTATTTGGGGGGCCCTATGGATAACCAGATTTTCACACAGTCTTACAATGCCATTCACCACGCTACCGAATTGGGTAAACCCGAATGGCGTGCTGTGGCGTTGATTATCCAAGCCTATCAAGGCCACGAAATCGTCGACTTCTATGGCGCGGCTCCTTTTAGCGACTGGCGTAATTTGAAACGTACTCCGCCGTTGACCTATGAAAAGGGCGAGGATATTTACAATTTGATTTTCGACGATCTCGACGAGGCTATACGCATATTGAAAGAGCGTCAGCCGTCCCGCGAGGAGTTCGCCAAGATCGAGGATTTGACTATCAAGACGCTCTCTAATGGAGATTGGCGCATGTGGGTGAAGTTTGCCAACTGTATTAAAATGCGTATGGCCATGAACATGGTGAAAATCAATCCGGGTACGGCTCAGTCCAAATTTGAACAAGCTGTCACCGACGAAATCGGTGTCCTCACCGACACTGATGCGAAGGATATAGCCTATTATCAGGAGCAAAACGCTTGTGCTTTGTGGCGTATCGGTAACGAGTGGCACGATATTCGTTTGGGTGCTTCGTTTGAAAATATTCTCAAACGTTACAATCACCCGCTGCTTACCCGCTGGTTCGATACCAATGCATATCCTATTAAAGAGAAGTCTACGGGTATACAGGCTCCCATCGATGTTTACGGAGTACGTACGGGTATCAGCATGCGTAACAGCAATACCACAGGCAAGGACAAAGGCGGTTATGGCCCATTCTCGACTTTGTCGGGCGAATTCAAATATATGCATCAGTCTTTCTTCAAACGCACCGAGAGTATCTTCTTGTTGGCCGAGGCTGCTTTGAGAGGCTGGAATGCGCTTGGCCGTGACGCTCAGAGTTGGTATGAGGCAGGTATCCGTCTTTGTTTCCAGGAGAACGGTATCACTGACGAAACAGTCATTAACCAATATATGGAACAAACCAAAGCCCAAGATATCGATTATGTAGATCCGTATAACAATGAGAACAACATTGCAGGTCGTGTGAAAGTGGGTGTAAAATGGGACGAGACCAATACGAATGAGGAGAAGCTTGAAAAGATTATTACTCAAAAGTATATTGCCAATTTCCCCATGAGTGCCGAGGCTTGGACTACTTTCCGTCGTACGGGATATCCCCGTATCTTCCCGGTCGATGTGAACAACATGAAAGACCAAGGCGTCGACACCGAGTTGCAATTACGTCGTATTCCCATCGAGGAGACAGCCAACAATACGTTGGAGATCGCTTCGCTCGTACAGGCTCTCGGGCAACCCAACACCGGCGCTTCGCGTGTTTTCTGGGATAAACAGACCGAAACCCGAGGCGAGCAAAGCCCCGATAACGAATTTACATTGGTAATTCCGGTAAACTTTTAATCTATAAAACATTTGAAACATGAAACGATATAGCTTTATATTCTTTTTGGCGAGCTTCCTCGGTGTGACTTCGTTCACCGCATGTGAGGAGGAAGCTACGCTCGACGGTGCGACCGAGGTGTATATTACCATCGATCCCATGGACATTAATTTGAAATTGGGCGATACGGTGAGGATTTCGGCGACGGTTACCAATGTGAGTGGGAAAGTGATCGAGACTCCTGTCTCTTGGTCGATAGAAGACCAGACGGTCGCTGCCTTGCTGGGTGATACCGCTGTGGTGGCTTTGGATGGCGGTCAGGAAAAAGAGACTCGGCTCAAAGCCATGTTGGAGAACGGCAAATATGCCCTTACTACCGTTACCGTGTCGCGCAATTTGCCCGACGGTGTGATGTGTATTCCCAACGACAGCACTTTCACCGAAATGACTTCGAAACGTAGTTACAATACGGCCCACGATTCGGTGCTGTTCTCTGTTTCTCCCAAAGAACTTCTTTATGATTATGATCCGGTTCCTACTCTCGAAGGGCTAACCGCTTTCGATCCGGTGATGACGGTCGACACCGTGAGAGGTCTCGTAGCCGTGCACTATGCAGCTCCCCGTGCCTCGGGGAAGGGAAAAGTCACCCTTTCCATTGGTGATGCTTCCACGGCCAAGTCGGCATCTTGCGATATCATGTTGGCTCCCCAGTTGTTGGCTACTTTCTATGGCAAAGGTTTCGAAAATATGCCCTATATAAATACCCGTCCCAGTAAGGAGGTATTGTCGATGTACTTTGCCTATACGTACGAGGCCGAAATGGACATCAATTCGGAAGATACCGTGCGTATCGCCATGAACGTGCAGTCGGGCGCCAAAGAGGATATCGAGGCGGGCTACGATGCCTATCGTTGGGAAGTCGTTTCGAGTAATGGGGTATTGATTACGGGCAAGACCGAGGAATATGTGAAAGGCGAGGGATTCGATGCCGTGCTTGCGTTGCGCTCGGGTTCGGAGGAAGGCGAAGCCGAATTCCATTGTATTACTCCCGACACGGTGTTCGTAGCGACGTTCCGTGTGCAGGACTTTAAGACTCGTTATCCGGTGGAGGAAATTACGGTCGACCACGATCCGATTTCCATGCCTGTGGGAAGTGTGTTGAGACTTACGACGGGAGTGATTCCCGCTTCGTCTTATGCTTATCACAAGCCGGTAGTCAAGGCAGTCGATCCTTCCAAAGTTCAAGTGGGTGAATATAACGGTAATGTCATAGAGCTGAGGGGACTCGCATTGGGCGAGACCGAGCTGGTTCTTACGGCCAACGGCATGGAAAAAAGGGTTCCGGTGAGTGTCACCGAGGGTATCTTGTCTGTTTTGTGGAAATCAGGTAATGCGCGTACTCTTTTCGAGGGACAGACTGTGCAATGGGGTATCGATGCCAAAACTTTGTCGGGAGGAGAGAATCCTTATGACGTGACTTGGACTTCATCTGCTACCGATGTGCTCACTGCCGAGCAAACCGGCGACGATAACACACAGGGGACGATTACGGGTATTAAGGCCGGTAAGGCAGACGTTACTGCCGAGGTGGCTGGCGTATCGTCCGAGAAGGCCGAGGTGAAAGTGATCGCTCTACCTGTCGATTTGGAATTGAACGCCTCCAACACCGTGAAAGAAAACTCGGTGGTTTATGACGAGGGCGGCGATTTGGTAGTGTTCATTTCGCCCACATCGGGTTATGGGCAAATCATGCTTACGTTGACCGATGCCTATAAGGGTGGCGGTTATGCAGGACATTACGATATTCCTGTCGGTACGGTAGTCGATATAGACGGAGCTCGGGCCGAGGTGACGGGCAGCATGGATATCTCGGGCAGCGGCGACGAGACAACCGTTTCGTTCTCGATTACGGGTAATGTGGGAAGTCGCACTCTCTCTATCGAAGCCGATAGTGTTCCCGTGGTGTTGTAAAAAAAAGAGTCGTTTCGGGATAGGAGGCCGCTAAAACGCCTCCTGTCCGCGGAACTTGAAGATAGAAAAAACTTTTTGAGAATAATTCAAATTTTTATTAACCAAAAAAAATTTTCCATGAAAAAAAATCTATTTTTATTATCTGGAATTTTAGTTCTTTCATTTTCTTCGCAAGCACAAGAATTGAAAGAAGATTACATGACGTGGCCGGAGAGTCCGAAACTCGGTCAGTATGTTAGTAGTTGGGTTCCCGGCGAAGATTTGTTCGAGGACGAGAATTTTTATGTTTCCCGTGTGAAACCCAAAGAACGTTTTCGCAATGCGGCCACGCAGATCGACGAGACGCTCACCGAGGCCAACGACAGAAAACTCGTTTTCTGGGTTCCGGTAGGAAATGCCAGCAATGGTAACACCAATGCGCGTCCTAACGGTAAGTTCGATTCCGAGGCTTTCAGTACTTGGTCATACGTTACTCATTACGGAGACTGGACGGCTCCACACGGGTGGGTCCCCGGTGGATTCGCCGATGTCGCCCATAAAAATGGTGTAGGTGTTTCGGGTGTGGCTTCCGTTCCTTGGGGAGGTATAAGTTCAGAGTGGTCCTCTGGTTTTTCCACGTTGGTGGGCATAGAGGCAGAGAAAGTGGCTAAATTCCTCCATTATCATGGTGTGGACGGTTTAGGCTATAACTCGGAGTTCAGTACAGGTTCTTCTTTTATTTTGTCGGGATTGCGTGCATTGCACGAGACAGTTCACAAATACCTTACGGAAAAAGGTAACCCGGTGGTCGAGAACTTCTGGTACGATGGAACCAATGATAATGGACAGATTACTTTCGATAGTGGTCTCGGTAATCATAACAACGATACCTTCGGCGATGGCGAGCATATCCGCACCTCGCTTTTTCTCAATTACAATTGGCATGGAGTATTGGGAGGGTTGACCCAGTCTACTGTAGATACCTATGCCCCCGGTCGCAGTTCGCTCGATCTTTATGCCGGCTTCAACATGCAGGGCGGTGATCCTTCTACGTGGAGAACTCTCAAAGACTATAATCTCTCTATCGGTCTGTGGGGCGCTCACGATTATAATATGTTGTGGGCCGACCGTGCCAATAACGGTAGTACAGATGTAGCCAAGCAAACATATTATCAACATCTGATCGAGCAGTTCTTTACCAACGGTAACCGCAATCCCATCGATAAAATCGAGGTTTACAATCGCGGTAACCATCACCCCGATGACAAGTGGTTCGGTATGTCGGCTTTCATGACGGCACGCAGTTCGCTCAAATGGGATCTTTCCGAGGAACCGTTTATTTCTTATTTCAATTTGGGTAACGGTCGTTTCTTGAACTGGATGGGCGAACGTCAGAACGATAACGAATGGTATAACATTGGTGTACAGGACTATTTGCCTACTTGGCGTTGGTGGTTTGCATCCGATTTCATGGGTAAAACGGCCGACAAGGTAGTGGAAAATGGCTTGGAGGCCAAGTTTACTTACGACGATGCTTATGTAGGCGGTTCGTGTCTGCGCCTCTTCGGTTCTGTGGACAATGAGTATTTGCATTTGTTCAAGACCGAGTTCGCTTTGTCCGCAGGCGATGTGATTACGGTTCGTTACAAATTGGTAGGCGGTCAGGCCGATGTTAATTTGGCACTTTCTGCCAAAGGCGACGAGCAAACGATTTTGCGCGAGAGCGGTTTCAAGGTATTGACTGTCGCCGATGAGGCCGACGATGAAGTGTGGGTGGAAAAGACGTTTAAAGTGAGTGGATCTTTGGCTATGTTGGCCGGTAAGGAAATCGCTATGGTTGCCCTCCATTTCGAAAATGCCGAGAACCTCGACTTATACCTCGGTGAATTTTCTATCACCCGCGGTGCTATGCCTACACCGGCGGCTCCCGAGATTAAGATTGCCAAAGTTCTTGCATCTCACTACAAAGGTGTAGATGGTAAGGTGATATTTAACATGGATAACGACAAATTGCCGGGCGAGCCGGTTTATAACCTCGACGTGAATGCTTCGATGTTCAAACTGTATGCTCAACAAAAAGGCGGTGAGCCTCAATTCATGGGTATCACTACTTCTTGGGCCGGTATGTATTTCTCTGTTCCTACCGATTTGCAGGGCGAACAGGAGATTCGTTTCGGTGTCGCAGCCGTTTCGGTCGATATGAAGTCCGATTCCGAGATCGCATGGAGCGATTATATGAGTATGGGTGAGTATACGGTTACCGACGATATACAGATAAATAAAACTACCATCAAGCCGGGCGAGAGCTTCGAAATTTCGTATGTCGATCCCCGTCACGCCGCTGCCGACTGGAAATTGCTCAACAGTACCGGTGAGGTCGTAAAAGAGGCAAGTAATACGACTGTATTTACCGTATCGGAAGGTATTGAAGAAATAGGCGGTTATGATCTGCAAGTCATTTGCGACGGCGAAACGACCACTTATGGTTACTATGTGCAGATTACCAGCGAAGCCGTGGGTGCGTTGCCCGAGATTCAATCGCTGACTATCGGCGGGGAAGCTGTGGCAGAAGATGAAGTGAAGATCGACGTGGACGAGGCGCTGACGTTGGGCTATACCGGAAGGAAAGCCAATGGAGCTTCTTCGCGCGGTATCGAGATCAATGAAGGCTGGGTAGGCGGAAGAATGTCCGATTTGTCTATCGGTGACGGTCAAACGTTCTCCGTGTCGGCTTGGGTTCGTTTCACTTCGATACCCGAAGGGTCTTGTTTCTTCAGTGTGGAAAATCGCGCATCGAGTGCATGGCCGGTGAATAACTGGGGCTGGATGTGGTCTGACTTGTCATCTACGGGTAAACTTAACAGTTATACCTTCCGGACCGCTACGTACAATGGCGCTCCCGAGTTGAAATATACGTTCCCCAACGCAGTCGTAACACCCAATGCATGGAATCACGTGGTATTGACATTCGAGTATAACGACCAGTCGCAATTCCGCTCCAAATTTTATCTGAACGGTGTGCTCCAAGAGTCAACGTGGGTTTTAGATGGAGCTTCGGGTACGACCGAAACATGGGCTAATGTGAATTATTCTATCACGACTTCAGATTGGTTCTGTTTTGCCGGAGGCCGTGGATCGGAACCTGTTTTCAATAATGGTATTATCGACGATCTGTTGGTTTGGAACGGAGCCATGACTCCCGAGCAAGTGCAAAACGTGAAGAACGGTCTGGATGCCAACAGCCTTCCCCAAGAAGTGATGGCTTACTGGGATTTCGAAACCGATGCCGATGAAGACCACTACTTTGCAGCCAAAGGTTCGGTTGCAGGGGCTAAAGCCTGTTCGTTCAAGACGGAAGCTCTTGGTAGTGAAGGCGCCGGTCGTCAAGTCGCTCAGAATCCTCTGTATATCTCAGGTTGTCCGTTTGTGCCGGGATCCACTTTCAAGGTAGAGACTCGTCCGACTTGGACAGCCAAACGCGGTGTCCTCAGCGAATCGACCGGTACCGACCTCGAAGGTTCCACGAAACTGACTTATAGCAAACCGGGCGATTATACGGTTACTTTGACTCTTGAAAATACGCTCGGGGCCGATACCAAGAGCTATCCTGTATTCAAAGTAGGCGATGTAGACGGTGTAGAAGAGAGCATGGCCGGTGAGTTGCGCACGTATACCGTAGAGGGTATTCTCTTTGTAGAATTTGCCGAGGACGGAGACTACCAAGTGGGCGTGTACAATGCCTCGGGAATGCTTGTCGCACAGAAAGATGCCGCTGTCGTAGCCGGTCAAAACATGAGCATCTCTCTCGGAGCCAAAGGCGTTTATGTGGTGAAGGTGATGAAAGAGGGCAAGGTGGTTCGTACGGTCAAAGTGTTGAATCGTTGATGTAATCTCTCACTTTCTTTTTAAGAGGATGATCTCAATAGCGGACCGAGCCCTATCATTTAGGGTTCGGCCCTTTTAACAAATTTTTAATCGGTAGAAAATTTATTTTTTTGCGATTATTTTTAATATTAATATATCATGAAAAAGAGTTATTCGATTTTTTTATCTACACTGTTTTGTTTTTTGTTTTGTAGTTTGAGCGCACAGGATGCGCAGTTGAATGCGGCGAGTCGTAAAGTGATTATCGAGGCTCCGGCAGAGCCCGGTACTCATTTGGAGGTGGCTTATAGGCCTGCGGGTTCTTTTTTCCCGAGTTATGTGCAGTCGGGGCAGCAAGTAGACGTGGGTACTACGCTTATCATCGATGCTTATTCTGATAATCCGACCAAATTGCCGTTGGTTGCCGTACGGGTGAACGGGGAAGAGATCGAAAAATCGGGATCGGGATATACGTATGTTATACCCGAAGGCGAAGGGGATATTGTGATTTCTGCGGAATTCGGTCTTCTTTACCAAGTAGATTTCTCTTATTCCTTGAACGGGCGCATAGAACTTTATGCGGCGGGTTCGGAAGAACCGTTGACGACGGGAACTCGTGTGAACGGGAATGTGGAGATAACGGTGAAAGTTATTCCGGACAGCGGATGCGATTTGCTTTCTCTCGTCGTGAACGATGAAAATGTAACCGACCAACTTGCGAACAATGAGTATAAGTTCGTATTGAAGAAAAACACTTCAATTACGGCGGCCTTCCAGAAAGCCTATCGTCTGACGGTGGAACCGTTCGAGCATGGTAGTATGCGGGTGGCTATTTCTGATAAAGGAGATTTGAGCGATGTACCGTCGGACGGTAAGATTTTGGATGGGCAAACGCTTATCTTGTGGTGGCCGACAGTCGAAGAAGGGTATGAAGTAGGTTCCGTATTGATGAACGGGACAGATATAACGGAGCAGTTTTTCTCAGGAACGTATAACCATGTGGTGAAAGGCGATGTGAACGTTACCGTGACGATCCGAAAAAAAACGTATGGATTGACGGTTAAGGATTTCGTGGGAGGTACGATAAAAGCGGAATTCGAAGATGAGGGGGTAGTGACCGATGTGTCGGCCGGTGGCAGAGTACCGGAAAATGCGACCTTGAAAATTTATGAACCGGTACTTGATGAAGGATACGAATTGGTTTATGTGTCGCTGAACGGATCGGATATTAAGGATCAGTTTAAAGATGGTATCTATTCGCTGACGATGAAAGAAGATGTGATGCTTGTTGTAAAAGCCAAAGAAATCGATAAAATGTTCAAACTGACTATCGATGAAATCGAGGGTGGCAGCATAGATGTACAAGTGTATGTCGGTGGAGATTTGGCCGATGTCCCGGCCGATGGGAACATCAAGAACGGAACCATGCTGATGATTTCCGAACCGGTACTCGAAGACGGCTACGAATTGGTTTCCGTCATGTTGAACGAAGAGGATATAACCGCTTTGTTCGAGGAAGGCGTGTATTTCCATACCATGCGTCAAGATGTGACGATCTCCGTAAAGACCAATTATGTTTCGGGCGTGGAAGAAGAACAGGCCGACCGGGTGAGAATTTATCCTAACCCGTTTGCAGAAAGTTGCGTGGTGAGCGGTGTTGCCGCAGGTACATCGGTTCGCGTGTTCAACATGACGGGAGCTTGTGTGTTCTCGAAAGTCGCCGGAACGGGTGAGACCGAAATTCGTTTGTCGGGACTTGCTTCGGGTGTCTATATCTTGAAGTTGGAGAAAGACGGCGACAGCTCTTGCCATAAACTGATTCGGAAGTAAGAGCCGATTTCTCGGTCGATAGTAGAATTTTTTATTCGATAAACTTGTAAATAGGGAAGGGGAGTGCAACTATGGCACTCCCATTTTTTTGACGGAGGGGTTGAGAAGATTACATAAGAGTTTTTTGATTGTTTTAACCCCCTCGCCCTATGGGCACTCCCCCTATATTTTGCTTTGCACCACCCCGTAATGCTACGGGGCACGGCAGGGGGAGAGGATTAAAAGTGACACTTCGATCAGCC
>ERZ773181.1407-NODE-1407-length-19421-cov-4.663276_pt1 | contig 19421 bp, 18 predicted proteins | sample MGYA00581001_ERZ773181 | MGnify/ENA primary metagenome ERZ773181 (study PRJEB29015, sample SAMEA2737780) | human gut metagenome | biome: human gut; feature: human-associated habitat; material: faeces | place: China | collected 2012 ... | reverse complement strand
TCGTCCGCGACGACAAGGGCCGCAAGATGTCCAAGTCCCTCGGCAACGGCATCGACCCGCTGGAGATGGCGGAGAAGTACGGCGCGGACGCGCTGCGCTTCAACCTCATCACCGGCAACTCTCCCGGCAACGACGCGCGCTTCTACGTTGAGAAGTGCGAGGCCATGCGCAACTTCGCCAACAAGATCTGGAACGCGAGCCGCTTCGTGATGATGAACCTCACCATCGACCATGTCGAGCTGCCCGAGCAGCTGGAGCTGGAGGATAAGTGGGTGCTGAGCAAGCTCAACACGCTCGTGAAGGAAGTCACCGACAACATGGACGCCTTTGAGATCGGCGTCGCGTCCGCAAAGGTCTACGACTTCATCTGGGACACCTACTGCGACTGGTTCATCGAGCTGTGCAAGGCTCGCCTGACCGGCGACGACGAGTGCGCGAAGATCAACGCGCAGAACGTGCTGTGCTATGTGCTGATCGAAACGCTCAAGTTGCTGCATCCGTTCATGCCGTTCATCACCGAGGAAATTTATCAGGCGCTGCCGCATACGGCAGAGGATAAAGGCGAGTTCATCATGCTGCAGAAGTGGCCGGAGTACCGCGACGAGCTCAGCTTCCCGCGGGAGGAAGAGGCGATGGGGCTCATCATCGACGCCATCACCGCCATCCGCGCCCACCGCAACGAGATGAATGTCGCACCCTCGAAGAAGGTGCATTACACCATCGCCACCGCGCACGCGGACACCTTTGCGCGCGGCATTCCGTTCTTCAAGCGCCTCGCTTCCGCGAGCGACGTGACCGTTGCCGACGCGAATATCCCCACGCCGGACGGTTCGATCGAGGTCGTGACCCATGCCGCGCGTGTGCTGATGCCGCTCGCTGAGCTGGTGGACTTCGAGAAGGAGCTGGCCCGCATCGCCAAGGAAAAGGCGAACGCGGAAAAGCAGCTCGCCGGCATTGAGAACAAGCTCTCGAATCAGGGCTTTATCGCCAAGGCGCCCGAGGCCGTCATCAACGGTGCCCGTGAGGACGCGGCCAAGCTCCGCGCTCTCATCGAGAAGCTCGACGCCTCCGCCGCCGCGATGAAGAAGTAAAAGGTCATGAAAAAGCACCGATGCAGGAGGTCCTGCGTCGGTGCTTTTTCCATACAGATGGAAACTATTTCTTTTTCAGCTCTCGGATACACATGACAACGATATAGATCAGATAACCCAGGAAAATAACGACTGCGGGAAGGATCATAACGGCAAAAAAGAAGGCTGCGACGGATTGCATGAGCGCCTGATAGACGAGCTCTCCCATAAAAGTTCCTCCTCTCAAATTCCGGATTGTCTATGATATTTTTATGGTAGCAGAGAGATGTGAGATAGTCAACGGCAAAGTGAGGGCTTTTCAAGTCCCCGTTCTTTTGTTATACTTACCTTATTATCAAAGGAGGGTGACATCTATGCAGAAGATCGAATTCGGCTCCACCGGCCTTGTGATCGAAAAGAACGGCTTCGGCTGCCTGCCCATTCAGCGCATCAGCGAGACGGAGGCGGTGAAGCTGCTGCACAAGGCCTGCGACGGCGGCATCAACTTCTTCGACACCGCCCGCGCGTATTCCGACAGCGAGCAGAAGGTCGGCGCGGCCTTTTCCGGGATGCGCGACCGGATCGTGCTGGCGACCAAGACCGGCGCGCAGACCGCCGAGGGCTTCTGGCGCGACCTTGAGACCAGCCTGCGCACACTCAAGACCGACTACATCGACATTTACCAGTTCCACAATCCGGCCTTCTGTCCGAAGCCGGGCGGCGAGGACGGTCTGTACGACGCGGCGCTTGAGGCAAAAAAGCAGGGGAAGATCCGCCACATTTCCATCACGAACCATCGCCTTGCGGTGGCGCAGGAGGCCATCGACTCCGGGTTATACGCCTCGCTGCAATTCCCGTTCAGCTATCTTGCCGGGGAACAGGAGCTCGCATTGGTCGAGGGCTGCCGCGCGCACGGCATGGGCTTTATCGCGATGAAGGGCATGGCCGGCGGCCTGCTCCGCGACGGCTTGACCGCGGCGGCCTGGATGGCGGTGCAGGAAAATGTGGTGCCCATCTGGGGCGTGCAGCGGGAGAGCGAGCTGGATCAGTTTTTGCAGTGCATCCGCGAGGGTGCGGAGCTGACGGACGAGCGCCGCGCAACGATCGAGCGCGACCGCCGGGAGCTTTGCGGCGAGTTCTGCCGCGGCTGCGGCTACTGTATGCCGTGCCCCGCGGGCATTGAGATCAACCAGTGCGCGCGTATGTCGCTGATGCTGCGCCGCGCGCCGGCGCAGGCGTGGCTCACCGAGGAATGGCAGGCCAAAATGCACCAAATCGAGCAGTGCAGGCACTGCGGACATTGCATAGCAAAGTGCCCCTACGGCCTCAACACCCCGGAGCTGCTGCAGGCAAACTACAAGGATTACTGGGAGGTTCTGGCACAGAGCCGGAAGTAAAACCACCGTACCGTCAGAACAAAGAGCATATCGGGAAAGCGCAGGGAGACTCCCTGCGCTTTCTCAATGCTTTTTTGCCTTTGCGCTCAGCGACCTGACTCGGATGGCGAGAACCGCCACACCGCGTGCCTGCTCTTCCGTAAAGGTATCCTCACGGCCTGCCATGTGGCGCATGAGCGCGGAGAGCGCATCGAGCTTTTCCGCACCCTCAATGAGCTCTGCCGTGCCGCTGCCGATGACGGAGGCATAGTAGTAGCCGTAGCCGCAGGCGTGGTCGGCGGACTGCAGCTCGCCGCGGCAGTCCATTTCAAAGGATACGCGCGGGTCGCGGCGCAGCAGCTCGAGCTTGTGACCTTCCCTGGCGCTGTGGCAGTAGAAGGTAAAAACGCCGTCCGCAAAGCGGTAGCCGAAATTGAGCGGGATGATGTAGGGGAGTCCCTGTTCATCAAGCATGGCAAGGCGAATAACTTTACATTCATTGACAATGGAGAGGATCTCCCGGCTGTCGGTGATCTCGCGGTCGTTTCTGCGCATGGCACTGCCTCCTTATATCAGGCCGTTCGGCCCTTGATATGATAGCAGCATTTTACAATGTCCGATGGGAAAAGAGCAAACGAAAAAAAGACAGAACAGGCAAAAAGAAACGGAATGGCACATTCTTTCGACAAAAAAACGGCCGCGGACAGGCTATACTGAAAGCGCACAGAGGTGCAGAACGAGCAAGAGGAGGTCGGGACATGGAGGTTCTGACAAGAACAAACGGAAGAGAGATGACGCTTGCGATCAGCGGAGATCTGGATCACCACGGCGCGCACGGCGCGATGCAGCAGATCGACCACGCGCTCGACGCGGCGCTGCCGCTGTCGCTGACGATGGACCTTTCGGGAGTGTCCTTCATGGATTCCTCCGGGATCGCCGTGGTGCTGCGCGCACACCGCCGCATGGCGGCGCTCGGCGGAAGTCTGATCGTCACCGGCGTGCCGGCGCAGGCCCGAAAGGTTTTCGACGCGGCGGGGGTGCCGCGTCTGGTCACAATGCAGTAAGGAGGAAGGATATGAAAAAGAGCAGCAACTACATAAAACTGGAGTTTCTCAGCCGCAGCACGAACGAGGGCTTTGCCCGCAGCGCGGTCGCGGCCTTTGCGTCCCAGCTCGACCCGACGCTCGACGAGCTCGGCGACATCAAGACGGCGGTGAGCGAGGCGGTGACAAATGCCATCGTTCACGCCTATCCCGATACGCTTGGAAAGATCGTGGTTCGCGTGCGCCTGCTGGACGGCGGTGTGCTGGAGATCGCAGTATACGACTGGGGACGCGGCATTGCGGACGTGGAGAAAGCACGCGAGCCGCTCTTTACGACCGGAGGCGAGGAGCGCAGCGGTATGGGCTTCACCATCATGGAGAGCTTCATGGATACGCTCAAGGTCCGCTCCCGCCCGGGCAAGGGGACCGTCGTGACCATGCGCAAAAGGATCGCGCAGCGCGCGGGCCGCGCATGAGCACAGCCGAGACCTTTGCCCTGCTCGAAGCGGCGCAGAGCGGCGACGAGGAAGCCGGCGAGCGTGTACTGCGGGAGAATACCGGCCTGATCTGGAGCGTCGTGCGCCGCTACAATGGCCGCGGCGTGGAGACGGAGGACCTCTACCAGCTCGGCTGCATTGGATTTCTAAAGGCTGTTAAGGGATTTGACCTTACATATGGAACGCAGTTTTCCACCTACGCCGTACCGAAGATCGCGGGAGAGATACGGCGATTCCTCCGTGACGACGGCGCGATAAAGGTGAGCCGGACCCTGCGCGAGCGGTCGCAGAGCATCTATAGTGCGCGGGAGAAGCTGCGGGTGCAACTCGGACGCGAGCCTGTCCTCTCTGAGCTTGCGGAGGAGACCGGCTTGAGCGTCGAGGAGATCGCGGATGCCGACCTTGCCTCTGCCGCGCCGGAGTCCTTTCAGCAGGAGATGGGCGACGGGCTAACGCTGGAAACGTTTCTCGGCACGGAAAGCCCGGAGGAGAGCCTGATCGAGCGGCTTTCCCTTCGCGCGGCGATCGACCTGCTGCCGGAGCGGGAGCGCATGACGATCCTGCTGCGCTTTTTCAAGGCGCTGACGCAGGAGCAGACGGCGCGGGTGCTTGGCGTGTCGCAGGTGCAGGTATCGCGGCTGGAGCGTCGGGCGCTGCAAAAGCTGCGCACGGCGATGGAGACGGAGGGATAGCGTCCGGATCGGACTGAAGCTCCGTCAGCAGCGGCCAGAAGCGCTTCGGCATGTGCGACATGCGGAGCTTCGGATTTTCCCGTTCGCGGATGGCGATGGTATCGTAAAAGCAGCGCCAGAGCCGGCGATAGCGCTTTTCCGCCTCGTCGGGCGGAGCCATGACGAACTCCTCCAGCGATACGATGGCAGAATGACCGTCGGCATAAAAGAGCGCCTCGCGGTGCGTGCGGTCATAGAGGAAAAAGGTCTCATCGTGGCAGCGCTGGCAGAAGTGACCGCGCAGAAGCGGCAGAACGCGGTTTTTCGGTTCGATCTCCGCGGCGAGCACGCCGCCGATGTCGGAAAAGCGCACGAAGCCGCGGTATTGCTCCAGCTCGCCGTTCAGCTGCCGCACAGCGCGCAGCAAGGGATGGTACGTTTCATCGGAAAGGCGCTGCAGCAGCGGCTTTCCCTCGCGGTAGAGCTTGGCGGCAAAGCGATAGATGGCAAGCTCTTTTTCGGGCAGGCATGTCCAGTACGCGCGGCGCAAAAATGGTCCGACCTCCGGCGAAAAGCGCCGGAAGCCTTCGTATACGCGGCGTGCGTGCGCCGCATCCGTCGTGACGGCACGGACCTCATACAAGCATGGCTCGAGCTCTCCGGTGCGGAAAAACGCGGCGGGGAGCTGTTTTTGCGTGTAGCTTTCGTAGATGCAGCACAGAAGTCCATCGAAGCTGCCGTCGTATTCATAAACGACCTCGCGCCATGTCATAAATAACTCCTCATTATGCCGGCTCAAAGAGTGAGAGCTGGTCGAGCGGTCCCGCCGAGAGCGAGGCACGCTCCGTGGCGGTCAGATTGCGCCGGACCCCCTCGAGCGAGAGCCGCAGCGGTGCGGTGCTTCGGCCAGAGCAGGTGAGAAAATACTGCGCCCGCTTGAGCACGACGCCGAGCTTTTTGAGGTCCTCGGCGCGCAGCGCCCCGCCGCGGCGCGCGACAAGGATGCGCTTCGCGCTGACCACGCCGATGCCGGGAACGCGCAGCAGCGCTTCGTAATCCGCGCGGTTGACCTCGACCGGGAAGAAGTCGGGGTGCCGCAGCGCCCAGCAGCACTTGGGATCGAGCAGCGGATCAAAGTCCGGCTGGCCTTCGTCGAGCAGCTCGCCGGCGCGAAAGCCGTAGAACCGCAGCAGCCAATCCGCCTGATAGAGTCGGTGCTCGCGCAGAAGAGGCGGCTTGGTATCCAGAGACGGTAAGAGCGTATTTTCCACCACCGGCACATAGGCCGAGTAGAAAACACGCTTGAGGTGATAGGTGTCATAGAGCGATTGCGTCAGCGTCAGGATGTGGCGGTCGCTCTCTCCGGTCGCACCGACGATCATCTGCGTGGCCTGCCCCGCGGGGGCAAAGCGCGGCGCGTGACGGTATTTGACCAGCTCGCGCCGGTTTTCCTGTCCGCGGTCCGCGATGAAGCGCATGGGCCGCAGCACGGCGGCTTTTGTCTTGTTCGGCGCGAGGGCGCGCAGCGACGCTTCGCTCGGCAGCTCGATGTTGACGCTCAGGCGGTCGGCGAGCATCCCGAGCTGCTCGACCAGCTCCGGCGAGGCGCCGGGGATGGCCTTGGCGTGGATGTAGCCGTTGAAGCGGTATTCGCGGCGCAGGATGGACAGTGCGCGGATCATCAGCTCCGTTGTGTAATCCGGCGAGCGCAGCACGCCGGAGGAGAGAAAGAGCCCTTCAATATAGTTGCGCCGGTAGAACTGGATGGTCAGGTCGGCAAGCTCCTCGGGCGTGAAGGTCGCGCGGCGCGTTTCGTTCGTGCGCCGGTTGACACAGTATTTGCAGTCGTACATACAGTCGTTCGAGAGCAGTACCTTGAGCAGCGTGATACACCGTCCGTCTGCGGAAAAGCTGTGACAGCAGCCCATGACGCCGGATGAGGTGCAGCCGATCTTGCCATGCTCAAAGCCGCGCTTGGCCCCCGAGGAGGTGCAGGCCGCGTCATACTTGGCAGCGTCCGCTAAAACGGAGAGCTTATCCAGAAGCTCCATACCGTTATCCGCGTGCACGGACGCGGCGCGTCTTGCGGCGCGGCTGGTCGAGATAGGTGATGACCTTCATCAGATTCGCCGTGACGGCAGTGATGCCGAGCAGCACAAAGATCGTCGTGGAAGCAGCCATGTTCATACCCTCCGAATCGTTCTAAAACTCTTGTTCTAATCGCATTATAAATCGAACAAACGTGCTTGTCAATAGAAAATAGAACAAATTTTTTATTTCTTTGCAAAATTCAGGGAAAAACGGTTGACCGGGGAGGGGAGATGCGGTAGAATCAAGGAGAATTTTGAGAAAACAGGTGGAACGCATGAGTGATTTTTCTTCCCGCTTCTGCGCGGCGCGCCGCGCGTGCATTGCGCGGGATTTTGCAAAGCTGAATCCGGAGCAGCGGCGCGGCGTCCTGACGACGGAGGGACCTCTGCTGCTGCTCGCGGGAGCCGGCAGCGGCAAGACGACCGTGCTCATCAACCGCATCGCAAATCTTTTGACCTATGGCCGCGGGAGCGACTGCGGCGAGGTCCCCGCCGGTGCGTCGGAGGACGATCTCGCTTTCCTTGAGAATTATCCCGCTCAGCCGACCGCAGACGAGCGCCGCCGGATGCGGCAGCTCTGCGCGGTGGAGCCGCCGGCGCCGTGGCAGGTGCTCGCCGTGACCTTTACGAACAAGGCGGCGAAGGAGCTGCGCGAGCGCCTGGAGGCGTTCGGCATCGCGGGCGCGGGCGACATCTGGGCGCTGACCTTCCACTCGGCCTGCGTGCGCATTCTGCGCCGCGACATTGATAAGCGCGGCTTCTCCAACGACTTTACCATCTACGATACCGACGACTGCAAGCGCGTGGTGAAGGATATTCTCAAGGAGATGGATCTGGACGAAAAGACCTTTTCTCCGCGCGAGGTGCTCGCGGTCATCTCCAAGGCGAAGGACGAGCTGCTCTCGCCGCAGGACTTCTCGAAGAAGTGGGCGGGCAGCGGCGACTGGAAGCGCGAGCGCGTCGCCAAAATTTACGAGCGCTATGACCGCATCCTCTGCGAGGCGAACGCGCTGGACTTCGACGACCTCATTCTCCACACGGTGCGCCTGCTGCAAAACGAGCCGGATGTACGAGCGTACTACCAGCGCAAATTCCGCTACATCCTCATCGACGAGTATCAGGACACGAACCGGATGCAGTACGAGCTGGTGCGGCTGCTTGCGGACGGCCATCGCAACATCTGCGTGGTCGGCGACGACGACCAGAGCATCTATCGCTTCCGCGGCGCGGACATCTCCAACATCCTGAATTTTGAAAAGGAATACAAGGGTACGCGCACGATCCGTCTCGAGCAGAACTACCGTTCCACGCAGAACATCCTCGACGCGGCGAACGCCGTCATTAAGAACAACGTCGGGCGCAAGGGCAAGACGCTCTGGACCGACGCGGGCAGCGGTGAAAAGGTGACCATCAAGACCGTGTTCAACGAGCAGGACGAGGCGAACTTTGTCGTCTCCGGCATGATGACGGACTTCAACCGCGGCAAGAGCTGGCGCGACAACGCGGTGCTCTACCGCATGAACGCGCAGTCGAACGCGCTGGAATACGCGCTCAAGCGCAACGGCATCCCGTATCAGGTCGTCGGCGGCATGAAATTCTTTGACCGCGCCGAGGTCAAGGATATGCTGGCCTACCTCGCGCTCATCAACAATCCCGCAGACGATCTGCGGCTGCGGCGCATCATCAATACACCCGCCCGCGGCATCGGCAATGCGAGCGTCGAGCGTGTGCAGGCGCTGGCCGCCGAGCAGGGCGTGCCGATGATGACGGTCCTCCGCGCGGCGGGGGAGTACGCGGCGCTCAAGACCGCCGCGGCGCGGCTGGAGAAATTCGCCGCCATGATCGACGCGCTGCACGACGCGGCGGGAGACACGGAGCTTGCGGACTTCTACGACCTCGTGTGCGAGCAGTCCGGCTATCTCCGCGCGCTGGAGGACAAGGGCGATATGGAGAGCCGCGGGCGGCTGGAGAACGTGCAGGAGCTCAAGTCCAACATCCTCGCCTTCCTCGACGGCGAGCCGGAGGACGCGACGCTCGCGGGCTTCCTCAACGAGATCGCGCTCTATACCGACCTTGACAGCGCCTCGACCGACAACTGCGTGACGCTCATGACGATGCACAGCGCCAAGGGACTGGAATTTCCCTGCGTCTATGTCGTCGGCATGGAGGAGGGTATTTTCCCGGGAAATCGCGCCGTCGGCGACGAGGAGGAGCTGGAGGAGGAACGCCGCCTCTGCTACGTCGCCATGACACGTGCCAAGGAAAAGCTGACGCTGACGAACGCGCGGCAGCGTATGCTTTTCGGCCGCACGACGCCGAACGCGCCCTCGCGCTTTTTGAACGAGATCCCCGCCGAGAACGTCAACTGGCTCTCGAAGCCCTCGGCGGAGCCGCGCAGCCGCTACGACGAGGACTATGCCGACGGCTACGGCAGCTTCGGTCGAAGCTCCGGCTTCGGCAGCGGCTACGGCAGCCGCGGCGGCTCGGTGACGACCGGCTTTTCCGGCACGGTCGCGCGCCCGACGCACCCGAAGACCGCGGTCAGCGCCGCGGCAAAGCCGGCCGCGGGCAAACCGATGCTGCAGCTTTCCGCGGGCGATCAGGTCAACCACAAGACCTTCGGCGACGGCATGGTGATCTCGGTCACGCCGATGGGCGGCGACGCGCTCATCGAGGTGGCGTTCGAGCAGGTAGGCACGAAAAAGCTGATGCTCAAGACCGCCGGCGTCCACATGACCAAAAAATAACAAGGAGCGAAGCACAGAAATCTCCTGTGCTTCGCTCTTTTCAACGATTGTAATGCAGTTATGCTTTACAGCATTTCACCAAAGTCGCGGATGAAGCGGTCGCAAACGAGCGGCATTTCGTCCTTCGTGCCCTCGAAAAACGGGTCGTACACGCCGATGACCGTCATGCCGCTCGCCTTGGCGCTGCGGCAGGACTTGACCGAGTCGTCGAAGAAAATACACTCCTGCGGCGTGACGCCGAGCAGCTCCGTCGCCTTGGCGAAAATGGCCGGGTCGCTCTTGTCCATGCCCAGCTCCTGCGCGAAAATGACGCGCTCGAAGCAGCGGTTCAGGTCGTGGACGGCGAGCGCCGTTTTGCAGTGCGCGGGGACGCAGCTCGTGAAGACCGCCATACGCTCGCCCTGTGCGCGAAGCTTTTCCAGATACTCGCGCACATGTGGCTTGAGCGCGACGTGGGCGTAGTTGTCCTTCGCCAGCTCCATCCACTCCGCCATGATCTCATCCGTGCTTTCGGAGAGATGGCAGTATTCCTTGGTGAACACAGCGGCGAGGGGGAAGATAGTGTGCGCCACGCCCTCGTAATACTCCTTGGTATAGGGGTAGCCGCGGCGGGCGAGAAAGGTGCGGTCCACCTCTGCCCAGATGCCGTTGGAGTCGATGAGCGTGCCGTCAAGATCGAAGAGATACATGGAAAGGCTCCTATTAAAAAATATTTTCATGGGGTACTTGCCAAACGCGGCGCTTTTTGCTACGATAGGCGATATTCTTGTTTCGTTAAGAATTATACCATCTTTGAAAGGGGCAGGCAAGTGCTATGAAAAAGAGAAATACAAAGCAAGTGATCCTGCCGCTCATCACTTCATTCATTTGGGGCAGCTCGTTCGTGGCACAGAGCCTCGGCGCGGGAAAAGTGGGCGGCTTTACCTTCACGGCGGCGCGTTCGATCCCCGCCGTGCTGGTGCTGGGGGCGCTCGTGCTCATCCTGCGGCGCGTGCGGCACGAGGAAAAATACACGCCGCAGCAGAAAAAGGATCTGCTGGAGGGCGGCCTCGTGTGCGGCATTTTTCTGACGCTCGGCACGAACCTGCAGCAGTTCGGCATTGCCGATACCACGGCGGGCAAGGCGGGCTTCATCACAGCGCTCTACATCGTGCTCGTGCCGCTCGCCGGCATGTTCCTCGGGAAAAAGGCAAACAAACGGCTGTTCCTCTGCGTTCTGATCGCGGTGGTCGGTCTTTACTTCCTCTGCTTCACGGGCAGCGAGGGCGCGATGAGCTTCGGCCGCGGCGACTTCCTCGTTTTCCTGTGTGCCTTTGCCTTCACGGGGCATATCCTCTGCGTGGACCATTATGTGCAGAAGGTGGACGGCATCGCGCTCTCCTGCGTGCAGTTCGCGGTGATGATGGTCCTCTCCACCGTCTGTGCCTTCACCTTTGAAACGGTCGATTTCGCGGCGCTCGGCGAGTGTACGTTCTACATCCTCTACATCGGCATCCTCTCGAGCGCGGGCGGCTACACGCTGCAAATTCTCGCGCAGAAGGACGGCGACCCGACGGTCGTCTCGCTGCTGCTGAGCCTGGAGTCCTTCTTCGCCGTGGTCTGCGGGGCCATCATCCTCCACGAGCGCATGAGCGGACGGGAGTACCTCGGCTGCGCGCTGATGCTCACGGCGGTGCTCCTCTCGCAGCTGCCGGAGAAGACAGCCGACGCAGCGGAGCCGCAGAAAAAATAAGATAGAGAAAGCAGAAAAAACGGCTTGGGACACGATGGCATGTCTCAAGCCGTTTCTTCATGGAATGTCAGGAGCAAAGGATCAGTTGTTTGCCTTGCTGCGGACAAAGTGGAGGATCAGACCGATAACGAGTCCCAGCAGCGCGGGGCAGAGCCAGAACAGCCCGAGCTTCGCCAGCGGCAGGGTCTCCCGCAGCACCGCGAGGACGCCGTCCAGCCGGCAGGCGGCGAGCAGCGGCGCGGGCAGCGCGGCGGCAAAGTCATAGAGCGCGCCGACGAGCGTCAGCGCGGTCGTCCAGACAAAGACGGCGCGGTCATAGGCGAAGAATTTCCCGAAAAGGGAGAGCGCGATCAGCGTGATGGCGAGGGGATAGAGGAACATCAGCACGGGGACGGAGTAGCCGATGATGGAGCTCAGGCCGAAGTTGGCGAAGAGCAGGGAAACCAGACTGAAAATCACCGCCCAGACGCGGTAGGTCGGACCCTTGGGAAAGAGGCCTGTGAAGGTCTCCGCGCAGCTGGTGATGAGGCCCACGGAGGTCTTGAGGCAGGCGAGCGTCACGGTCGCGGCGAGGATCAGAAGGCCGACGGAGCCGAGGTAGTGCTGCGCGATCTGCGCGAGGGCGATGCCGCCGTTTTCCGAGGTCTCGAACAGTCCGCGGCTCTGCACGCCGGCGACGGTGACGGCGACGTAGATGGCGGCCATCAGCAGACAGCTGAAAATACCCGCGCGGACAGTGCTGCCCGCCACGGCGTCCGGCTCGGTCACGCCGAGGCCACGGATGACCTGCACGACCACGATGCCGAAGGCAAGGCTTGCCAGCGCGTCCATGGTGTTGTAGCCCTCGAGGAAGCCGGTGAAGAAAGGCTGGGCGGCGTAAGCACCCTCCGGTACGACCGCGCCGACGGCGGCGCCGGGGCGGAGCATCGCCACGATGACCAGAATGCTGAGGAACAGCAGGAAGCAGGGGTTGAGCACCTTGCCGACCCAGACGAGGATCTTGCCCGGGCGGAGCGAGAAGAACAGCGCCGCGGCGAAGAAGGCGGCGGAGAACGCCAGCAGGTAGAGCCGCATATTGCCGCCCTGCGGCAGCACCTGCTCCAGTCCCACGGTGAAGGAGGTGGTGGCGCAGCGGGGGATGGCGAAGAACGGCCCGATGGTCAGGTAGAGCAGGCAGGTGAAGAACATGGAGTAGGGCTTGCCCACGCGGCTGCCCAGCTCAAAAAGGCCGTTCGAGCGGCTGATGCCGAGCGCCGCTACACCGAGCAGCGGCAATCCTACGCCGGTTACACAGAAACCAATAATCGCGGGCCAAATGTTGCTGCCGGCCATCTGACCCATGTGAACGGGGAAGATGAGGTTTCCGGCGCCGAAGAACATACCGAAGAGCATACTGGCAACGTAGGTGTAGTCGCGGCCGCTGAGCTTCTGTTTCATTTTCATTTCTCCTTTTTCATTTCCACCCGCCGGGTTCGATCCGCGCGGTGCAGAATGTATGAGAATCAGTTTACCACAGCGGCGGAGAATGGGCAATCGGCATAAGCGATAAAAAACCATGCGGGGAGCTTGCCTTTCTTCAAAAAACGAATAGACCTTCCGTGGACGGGCGGCGGAACGGCGTGGAAAAAGATTTTTCAAAAAGTGTTGACAAATGTAACCAACTATGCTACATTGTGTTTACATCAGTAACCAAAATCCGGAAAAAGGAGGACGGCAAATGGAACGGATCGACTTGGCGCCCGCCGAATGGAACATCATGGAATGCCTGTGGGAGCGCGCGCCGCAGACCGGCCGCGAGCTGACCGAGCAGCTGGAGGCCAGCATGGGCTGGAGCCGCAGCACGACGCTGACGCTGCTGCGGCGCATGGTCGGCAAGGGCGTTGTGACGTGCGACACGGAGGGGACGAAGAACACCTTTTCCCCCGCGGTGCGCCGCGAGGACGCGGCGCTTGCCGAAACAGAGACCTTTTTAGACCGCGTCTATCAGGGAAGCCTGAGCATGATGGTCAGCGCCATGACGCGCAGGCAGGCCATCTCCAAGGAAGAGATCGACGAGCTTTATGAGCTGCTGCGGCAGATGGAGGAGGGAACAAAATGATGCAGTGGATCGTTTCATCCAGCGTTTTGATCCTGGTGGTCATCGCGCTGCGCTATGTGCTGCGCGGAAAGCTCAGCCTGCGGATGCAGTACGCCCTGTGGCTGCTGGTGCTTGTGCGCCTGCTCGTTCCGGTGAGCTTCGGCGCGAGCGATCTGAGCGTGATGAACGCCGTGCCCGAGCGCGCGCCGACCGTGCAGCAGGGGACCGATCGGCAGGACATCATCGGCGAGCGGAACGACGCGCCCGCGAACGCCGGTACCGTCGGCATTCCGGCGCAGAGCATGAGCGAGGCGGCCCCGCCGAACCTCGTGCAGAACGTCACGACCGCGACGGTGACCGCGCCGACGGTCGAAAAGACCGACTGGGCGCGGATCGCAAAAACCGTCTGGCTCGCCGGCGCGGCGGCGCTGGGACTGGTGTTCCTCGCCGTGAACCTGCGCTTCGGCAAGAAGCTGCGCCGCTCGCGTGAGCGCGTGGAGGAGACCGACGCCTGCCTGCCGGTCTACGAGAGCGGTGAGACGGATACGCCGTGCCTGTTCGGCGTGGCGAAGCCGAGCATTTACGTCACACCCGACACGCGCACGGAGGCGGAGACGCTGCGCTACGCGCTCGCCCACGAGCAGACGCACTACCGCCACGGTGACAACCTTTGGGCGGTGCTGCGCGGCGTGTGTCTGGCGCTGCATTGGTACAACCCGCTCGTGTGGTGGGCGGCGGAGCTTTCCCGCCGCGACGCGGAGCTGGCCTGTGACGAGGCGACCATCCGCCGCATCGGCGAGAGCGAGCGCGCCGCCTACGGCCGCACGCTGATCCGCATGACCTGTGAAAAGCGCCCCGCGCTGCTCGTCACCGCCACGATGATGACCGACAGCGGCAAGGGGCTCAAGGAGCGCATTTCCCTGTTGGTGAAGAAGCCGAAAACGGCGGCGTATACGGCGGTCGCCGTGCTGCTCATCGCGGGGCTTTCGGTCGCCTGCACCTTCACCGGCGGCAGGGAGAATGCGGAGCTTGCCGAGCCCTTTGGAAAGCACTATGTTGAGGAAGCGACCGTCGCCTGCGCACCCGGCTATATGAATGATCCCATCGGGGGCGAGCTGGAAGTCGTTGCGGACAGGGACTTGGACGATGTGCGGACGCTGCTGCTCAAAAGGATGGACAACGAGGAGGAGCAGCTTTACGAAACGGTAGCGGAGGTCACACTCACGAAGGAGGAATTTGATGTCCGTTTCAACAGCAAGACGGACGGACCGACTGAATGGCTCGTCGACGGGCTTTCTGCCGCGAAGCTGCGCCGCGAGAACGCGAAGGCATGGCTGTGCACCTCGTCCACAGCAGATGAAAACGGTTGGGCAAATCGGGTATACTTCCTTCAGCAGAAGGACGGCACGCTCTATCTCGTGATGGCGGCTGAGCAGCCTGAAAATCAGAATAGGAACTTTGTCTGCTGGGTCTTTCGCCTGACCGAAAAGCCCGTGCCGACCTATGACAGCATGGAGGCCTACGCCCTCTCCGTCATCAACGCGCTCAAGCAGCCGAACGGCTACACCTACATGGTCATCGGCGCGGACGGTATGCCGCTTGAAGTCACCGAGGCGGCGGCCGATGTGCGCGTGACCGAGCTGGAGAAGCGCGGCGACTGCGCGGACCTCGCGCCGGACGGCGTGCTGGAGCTGTGGAGCTTCAACTATGAGGTCAAGCCCGAGGACAAGGCGGGGGCGCTGCCCGACCGCTTCTTCTGGGTCGGCGGCAATTACATCAGCGACGACGGCTACATCTCCGACGGCTTCTATTACTACCTCACCGTGCTCCGCACAAACGGCGAGCCGGGCGTCTACAAGCTGCTCGACAGCCGCATGGCGAACGACGGACTGTGGTACAACGGCTGCGGCTACACGAGCGCCTATGAATACCTCTACGACTTCTACGCGGACTACGCGGGCCTTGACGTGCCGCGCTGCCTGATCACCGACTTCCTGAACGCGGACGACCTGATCCGCGAGAACACGGCGACGAGCAGCGATGACTGCACGGCGCGGCGCTACAACGGCAACGGCTGGTATCTCTACGTTCCGACCGTGGCGGTGGAGAAAACGATCGGTCAGGACAGCTGGTACTCCGCTTACTGCGACGGCAGCACGCTGTGCGTGGACAAGAGCTACGACAGCGTGGAAATGATGGAGACCTTCTACCGCGATAACGGCTTCACGCTTGAGCAGTACCGCGAGGGCGCGGCGCTCAGCGGCCCGTGGACGCGCTACGACGCGGAGAGCGGCACGCAGTTCGCCAACTACCTCGCGCCGGATCCCGATTATGGCGGCTGCTACATCATCTCGGCCTACTGGAAGCCGACCGACGATACCTCCGTGAACGAGTGGGGCTACAGCACGCGAAACCGTATTCTGAACGAGGCGGTCAAGCTGCGCGCAATGGCGCAGAGCTTTGTGGTCAGCGGGAATGCCGGCTCCATGGTCTCAACCTTCCAAAACGATCTCGACCTCGCCACCGAGGGCAGAGCCGCGTGGCTGTATCTCGTTGAGAACGGCGAGACCGTCGGCAGCTACAATGTAAGCAGCGCATGGAATGTCCCCGCGCTCAACTCCTATCATTACAGTACATGCGATGCACCGGAAAATACCGACAGACAGCTTATTCTCTGGCTCTCGGACAACGACAACTCGTATTTTAGTCTCAACAAGAATACAGACACGCAACAGCCCGGTTTTACCCCGCACAATAAAACCTCGTATTTAGGGTTCTACGAAGGGACGAACATCGTGGCGTATCACCGCAGCATGACCGATCCGGTGTACTACTACAAGGCGCAGGGCGATTTCGGCATCATCGACAACGACGGACGCACGCTCTACGACCGTATGCTCCAGTGGTACGACGAAGCGGAATTCAGCACGCTGTGCGATGAGGTCGATGAGACCGCCATTCCGAACCGCGGCCAGTCGTGGGAGGAGGCCGCGCAGGAGTATCTCGACGCCTACGAGGGCGTGCATCTCAAGGTGCGCAGCGGCAGCCTGTTCAAGTATACATGGGTGAAGAACCTCGTTGAGCCGGCAGAGGAGACAATGCAGACCTTCCGCGAGCGCGGCGAGCTGGACGAGAACGGCTACTGCTTTTATTCCACAACCGAATTTGTGCCGGAAAGCGAATGGGCGCTGGGATTTGCGATGGCGGGCAACACCGGAGACTGCGACGACCCCGACGCGCCGGAGGGCGCGTATGAATACAGCCGCTGCTGCATTATCACGCTCAAAGAGGACGGTTGGCACGGCGAGGTACGCGGCACCGGCTGGTAAGTCGAGCGAAAAGCGAACAGAGGAGCCGCGGGCATTTCTGCCCGCGGCTCTCTTTCTGCGCCGAAAAAAGAAAAGTTTTCAATTTACCCCCTATGCAAAACGGAAAAAATACGCTACAATGTAGCTGTTAAAATATGAACCGTTCGCAGGGAGGAACAGACAAACATGGAGAAACCGAAATATCGGCGCGTCCTGCTCAAGATCAGCGGCGAGGCGCTCGCGGGCGACAAGCACTTTGGCTTGGACTTCGGCGTCATCGGCCAGGTGACGGACGTCATCAAGGAGTGCGTGGAGGCCGGCGTACAGATGGGCATCGTCATCGGCGGCGGCAACTTCTGGCGCGGCGTGAAGAACGGCGAGGGCTACATCGAGCGCACCCGCGCCGACCACATGGGTATGCTGGCTACGGCGATGAACTGCATGGCGGTCGCCGACGTGCTGGAGCAGAAGGGTGTGGACGTGCGCATCCAGACCGCGCTGGAAATTAAGGAGGTCGCGGAGCCTTATATCCGCGCCCGCGCGATCCGGCACCTCGAGAAGGGCCGCGTGGTGCTCTTCGGCTGCGGCATCGGTTCGCCGTTCTTCGGCTCGGTGGAAAGCGTGGTGAGCCAACTGGCGTTTTCCGTGCCGGCGGTGAAGGCGATTGCGTTCGGCGACGGCATGGCGCTGGCAGAGATGCGCGGCAGCGAGGCGAACGACGCGATGCGCATGGACGGGGACGACGTGACCTGCGAAAGCAACCACAACGGCGGCGTGACGGGCGGGGTCACCAACGGCATGCCGGTGATTTTCCGCGCGGCGATCAAGCCCACGCCGTCCATCGCGCGGGCACAGCGGACGGTTGACGTGGCCAAGCGCGAAAACGCGGTTTTGGAAATCGCGGGGCGGCACGACCCCTGCATCGTGCCGCGCGCGGTCGTGGTGATGGAGAGCATACTGGCGATTGCGCTTTGCGAGCTTGAAATGGACGACGCGGCGCAGCGGGCTTTGACGGAAGGAGTTTGCACATGAGGGAACTGGAAAGCTGCCGACGGGAAATCGACGAAATCGACGCGGAGCTGGTGCGCCTGTTTGAGCGGCGCATGGGCGTCTGCCGCGACGTGGCGCTCTACAAACAGGCGCATTATATGGACATCCTGAACGCGGCGCGGGAGGAGACGGTGCTCAAATCCCGCGCGCAGCAGGCGGGCGATCCGGCGCTGGCGCAGAGCGTGATGGCGCTGTTCACCGAGATCATGCGCCTGTCCCGCGAGGAACAGCGGCGCTATCTGGAAGCGCAGACGCAGACGCGGCTCATCGCCTACAGCGGCGTGCCGGGGGCATACAGCGAGTGCGCGGTGGTCGGCTTCTTCAGCGAGGACTGCGAGCGCGTGAGCTTCAAGACGTTTGACGAGGTCTTTGCCGCCGTGGCGGACGGCAAGGCGCGATACGGCGTTGTGCCGGTGGAAAATTCCTCCTCCGGCTCGATCAACGACGTATACGACCTGCTGGGCAAATACGCCTGCCACATCGTCGGCGAACAGCTTGTGCGGGTGGAGCACTGCCTGCTCGGTGTGCCGGGGGCGAAGGTTTCGGATATCACGCAGGTGTTCAGCCACGAGCAGGGCTTCGCCCAGTGCCCCAAATTCCTCGGCGAGCACCCGGATTGGGTGACCACGCCGTATTTCAACACGGCGATTGCCGCGCGCCACGTCGCTGAAATGGGCGACAAGCGATATGCGGCCATCGCGTCGCGGCTGGCGGCCAAGCACTACGGCCTTGACGTGATCGCGCCGGACATCCACACGTTCGACGGCAACCACACGCGGTTCGTCATCGTCAGCGCATCGCCCACGCCCATCGGGATTCCGGATAAGGCGACCGTCACCTTCACCCTGCGCCATGAGCGCGGCACGCTGATGCGCGCGCTCTCCAGCTTTGTCGCGATGGGGATGAACATGACGCACATCGAATCCCGCCCGCTGCATAACTCCAACTGGGAATACTGCTTCTACGTCGATCTGACGGGCAACCTGCGCGAGAGCAACCTCGGCGTGCTGATGGGCTCGCTTCAGGGCGACTGCGAGAACTGCCGCCTGCTCGGCGCGTATCAGGCGGCGCGGGAGGATGCGCATGCGTAAGCCGATACTGCTCATTGGCATGATGGGGTGCGGCAAGAGCACCGTGGGGCGGCTTCTGGCCGAACGGATGCGCCTGCCGCTGATCGACCTGGACGAGGAAATCGCGCGCGCGGCGGGAAAAACCATCCCCGAAATCTTTGCGCAAGAGGGCGAGGCGGGCTTTCGCGCGCGCGAAACGGCGGCGCTTGAGCGCGCGCTGGCGCGGGAGGATGGCGTGATTGCGACCGGCGGCGGCATCGTCACGCGGGCGGAGAACATCCGCATGATGCGCGAAAAGGGCTTTGTCGTCTGGCTCTGCCGCCCGCTGGAGGATATGATCGCCGACGTTCGGCAGGATACGCGCCCCAACCTCGCGGGCGACAAGGCGGAGCGCATGCGCACGCTGTAAGGGCGGCGGGAGCGGCTGTATGCGGCGGCGGCGCACCTATCCTTTGACAACCGCATGCCGCCGGAAGAATCGGCGAAAGCGCTTCAAAAGCTGTTGACGGAGTAAAAATTATGTCTTTATTCATGCTGGCCGCCTACGGCTTTGCCTGTGCGGCGGTCTACCATCTTTGCCCGGCCAAAATCCGCTGGGGTGTTTTGCTGCTGGCCAGCTATGGCTTTTACGCATCCAGAAGCCTTGCGGGGCTGCCGTTCATTTGGGTGACGACGGGCACGACGTGGCTG
>ERZ773181.1395-NODE-1395-length-19521-cov-9.070071_pt1 | contig 19521 bp, 22 predicted proteins | sample MGYA00581001_ERZ773181 | MGnify/ENA primary metagenome ERZ773181 (study PRJEB29015, sample SAMEA2737780) | human gut metagenome | biome: human gut; feature: human-associated habitat; material: faeces | place: China | collected 2012 ... | reverse complement strand
TAGTGTCTTTACATTAGATAAATTCAGAGGAACCACTGTATCCAGTAGTCTTTCTGTATATGTATTATAGCTATAAATAGGGGATTATGCAAACGATATAGTGGAAGTTCTTTTAATTAGCGTTTGTTAATTAATAAAGAAATTAATTATAAAGGCATTTAAATATAAAAAGTTTGAAGTACATATGAATAATGAAATAATTAAGTTTGTGAATGATGATTTGCAACTAGATGTAACAGTTTCTCCAAATGAGGAAACTGTATGGCTAACTCAAAAACAAATGGCAGAATTATTTGACGTTAAGTCACAAGCAATTACTAGATATCTAAAAAACATATACAATGATGAAGAACTATTCAAAGAAGCAACTTGTTCCAAAATGGAACAAGTTCAAATGGAAGGTAGTCGTAAAATAACTCGTAAAATGGATTTTTACAATTTAGATGCGATTATTGCAGTTGGCTATCGTGTAAATTCTAAAAAAGCAACTTCATTTAGACGATGGGCAACTTCCATTTTAAAAGATTACATGATCAAAGGCTATGCAATAAATTAAAAACGTTTAGATGTTTTAAATAAAACCATTGCGATTCAATCTAGAATGCTTGCTTCCACTCTCAATATTGAAGAGAAAGAAGTATTGAGTGTTGTTGAAGCCTATTCTAATGCATTAACTTTATTAGATGATTACGATCATGGAACCATCCCTAAACCGGATGGTATTGCTTCTATTTATTATTTTAAGCTATGAAGAATGTCGTTTCCTGATTGATTCTATGAAATATGGTAACTTTTCATCTGTATTTGGTGTTGAAAAAGAGTATGGAAAGCTTAATGGAATTTTGGCAGCTATCTATCAAAATGTTTTTGGAACTGAATTGTATCCAAGTATTGAAGAAAAGGCTGCAAACTTACTTTATTTCTTGATAAAAGATCATCCTTTTGTGGATGGTTGTAAACGCATCGGTGCTTCTATTTTTCTTGAATTCTTAAATAAGAATAAACATCTTATTATAGATGGAAAACAAATAGTTTCAGATAGTGCTTTAGTCGCCATTACATTGATGATTGTAGAATCTAGACCAGAAGAAAAGGAAACGATGGTCAAACTTGTAATGAATTTTTTAAAAAGTGAATTTTGTGTAAATTAGGATCTTTTGATATAGTGGAGGATTGTTCAATGTTGACAACGAGTCTTAAATTCAGTAGAATAATCATCGGTTAGTCATCTCTAACAAGAGATGACTTCTTTTATGAGAAATGAGTTAGGATGATCTAACTGCGGAGGTATAATGAAAAAGATTCTATATATTCTTATTGGATGCATATCATTGGGATTGGGTATTATTGGTGTGATATTACCAATTCTTCCAACGGTTCCATTTGTGTTGCTTGCAGCCTTTTGTTTTGCGAGATCAAGTGAAAGATTGGATGGTTGGTTTAAGAACACGAAGTTGTATAGAGAGAACAATATGAAGAATGGTATGACGAAACAGGTCAAGATTCGTATTATGTGTAGTGTTACTCTACTTATGAGTATTGGATTTATCATGATGGGATTAAAGATATTTGTTTAGTTAAGGAGATTAGATTTATGGAAGTAAAATATGAAAATGTAAAATTACCTGAGTGCGATTGCACAAATGTTCCAGTGCAGTTAACTGATGAAACAATGCAGGAACGATTAAATAAAGTGCTAGATAGAATGAATCGTGAAAACTTTGATTCATTAGTGATTTATGCAGATTTAGAACACGGTAATAATTTTGAGTACTTGACAGGATTCTTACCTAGATTTGAAGAAGCATTATTAGTTTTGAATTCAAATGGAAATCATTATATGGTTCTAGGAAATGAAAATTTAAATAAAGCTTCAAAAGCGAGAATTAAGAATACACCTATTCATTGCCCACACTTTTCATTACCTAATCAACCTATGGATGTTAATGAAGGAATCAAAGATATCTTAAAACGTTGTGAATTTAAAAACGGTGATAAGGTAGGCATTGTTGGATGGAAAAACTTCACTAGTAAGTATGAGGATAATGCTCAATTATTCGATGTTCCATATTATGTTGTAGATACAATTAAAGAACTTGTTGGAAGTAATGTATTTAATGCAACAAGATTATTTATTGGAGAAGATGGTGCTCGTTGCACAAACAATGTAAATGAAATTGTTCACTATGAATTTGGAGCTGCCCTTGCGAGTGACTGTATTTTGAAGGCTATGAATCACTTGGATGTAGGTGTTTCTGAAATGGAATTGGGAAACATCTTAAATGCATATGGACAAAGAAATAGTGTAGTTACAATTGCGGCATCTGGACCTAGATTTATCAAGGCAAATATTTATCCAACAACGAACACAGTGAAATTAAAAGATCCAATCAGTTTATCGATTGGATATAAGGGTGGATTCTCATCTAGAGCTGGCTATGCAGTGCATGATAGTAGTGAATTGGATGAAGCTCTTCAAGATTATTTGGATGTATTAGTAAAACCATATTTCTCATCCGTAGCAGTATGGTTAGAAAAAGTTCATTGTGGAATGTTTGGTGGCGAAGTTTATGATTTGATTGAAGAAACAATGCCGAAGGCTGAATACAATTGGAGTTTGTGTCCTGGGCATTTAACAGCTGATGAAGAGTGGATGTCATCAAATATTTATGAGAATAGTAAAGAATTGGTACAAAGTGGTATGTTGTATCAAATTGATATTATTCCATCAAAATCAGGTTATGCAGGTACAAGTGCAGAAAGTACAGTTTTATTAGCAGATGAAAATCTACGAAAACAGATTGCACAAGAAGAACCGGAATTGTGGAATCGAATTCAAAAGAGAAGAAATTATATAATTAATGAATTGAATATTTCATTAAATGATGATGTTTTGCCAATGTGTTCAACAGTCGCGTACTTAAGGCCATTCTTATTAAATAAAGAAAAGGCGATGAAGTTATGAGTCGCAAATTGAATTCTTTAAAGAGCTATATCATAAACGCTTTGGCATTTGTATTTTCTTATTGTATGCCGGTTGCAGGATTCTTTATTCTTGGCTATGCATTGAAAAAGGATTTACCTCAAACAAGAATCTATGCGTCTTGTGGAGTCCTTCTTGCATTTTTAACACAAATCGTAACAAGATTAGTTTAAAATCTTGTTTTACTTAGGAACTCGAATATGGGTTCCTTTTTTTAATTACAGTTTTATAACAATTTACGCTTGTGTAATTTTTTGGAAATGGTGTGGTGTAGTAGGAAATGTAGAATGCAGCGAAACTTAAACTTGCCACTTTAAAATTTGTTCAATGATGCAGTTTGTGTGTTAATAAAATTGTTGTGAAACCGCAATCATTTTAAATTAATTGTTAAAAAAAGTGCCACATTGCTGGTTTATATTTTGTATTGAGGTAAAATTTTAAAATGATTAAATTATAGATGAGGTAAGAAATATGATTGCATTAACTTTAAGACAGAGAAACATTATTGAATATTTATTAAGCCGCGATTCGTATGTGACTAATGATGTGATTGCGTCTAATTTTGAAGTGAGCAATCGTACGGTGCGTAAAGACTTAGAAGTAATTTCTGCTTACTTAAAAGAACAAGGAATCTCTTTGGTTCGAAAGCCTGGTAAGGGTGTATGGATAGAGAATAAACAAGAAGTATTGTTTGATGATTTAAGCTGTTCTTATTCTAAGAATGAGCGAATTGTTATTTATGTTACATCATTGTTATTGAATGATGTGAATACATTTATGACTCTTGCTTCTAGTTGTGGTGTAAGTAAACAAACAGTAATTAATGATTTAAATACTATTGAAAAATTTCTTGATGGATATCATCTTTCATTAATAAAAAATCAGGGTGTTGGTACAAGCCTTGAAGGAGATGAGACTGATATTCGGCGTTTGTTTATTGATTTGTTGTTTACAAATGATCATTCGAAAATTGTTTATGAACTATGCATAAATAATGATGGTATTCAAAGAAATCTAGAAGTTTCATTTGAGCTGATAACAGTAATTGAAAATGAATTTCGATTTAGATATGTAGATAGAGATCGAATTTCCATTGTTTTAAGTTTTTTGTTGAATCGATTGGGGTTAATGAAAACAAAAAATTCGACAATTCAAAGTCCAGACATGGAAAGAATCAATTCTATCTTGTCTACGAAAATTTCGGATAGTAATGATCAAGAATATATTAGTTCGTTCTTATTAGGTGAACGAGTGGAGGGGTCTTTAACTTTGGATTCAAAGGTTGAAGATGAGGCAAATGAAATAAGTGAACATTTGATTTCATCTTTAAAGAAGATACATTACTTTGATTCTGAAGATATGAAAGATATCATACGCAGTTTAACAGTACATGTTCGAGCAGCAATTTATCGATGTAGGAATAACATTCATATTCGTAATGAATTGGATGAGCAGGTGCGTTTTGCGATTGGTGTTATGTATGAATTCACAAAAAAAGAATTGAATGTGTATGAAACTAAATACAATTTAAATTTTGATCAAAGTGAAATATCGTATATTGCATTATATCTTGCTTCTATTTTTGAAACAGGAGTACAAGAAGATTTAAAAGTAGTTATTATGATTGTTTGTACTTTTGGGTTGGCAACAAGCTCTATTTTAAAATCTCGTATGTACCAAATTTTTGGAGATTGTTTTATTGTAGGACCTTATTCGATTGAAGAGGCGGAGAAATATTTAGAGAGTCATGAGGTGGATTTGATCATATCAACAAATCATATGAGTGTGAAATCAACGAATGTGATTTATATCAATCCATTATTAAAACAGAATGATATTGAAATGATAAGAAATACATTGTTTCAGGAATCCTTTATGAAAATGTGTTCTTTGTTCTTTAATAAGAATAAAGTTGTAGAACATGATTATCATTGTTTAGGTGAGTATATTTCGAAAAATGATGTTTCAATTTCGAAAGGAAAAATATCTTGGGAAGATGCAATACGAAAAGCAGCAGCGCCTTTAGTTGCTAAAGGAGATATTGAATGTAAGTATGTAAATACGATGATTCAGGCAGTAAATGAATTTGGAACTTATATGGTTATTACTCCTAAAGTTGCTTATGTGCATGCTGGCAAAGATGATGGAGTGAATAAAAATTGTGTATCATTATTGCTTTTGGAAAATGAAATACCTTTTGGGTCATTTAATACAAAGTCGGTTATTGCGATTGTTGTTTTAGGAATTTGTGATAAGGAAGAATCACAATTGTTAAATATTGCCAATATATTGGATATACCAGAAAACATAGAGCTATTAAAAAATAGTAAGAATATAGAGTCGATTTTGAGTTTACATGATTGAGGAGAAAATAGAGATGAGTACAGGAATAAAATTACAAAATATTCAAATTGGTTTAGAAGCAAAGGATTGGAAAGAAGCAATCCGTATAGCTAGTGTGCCTTTAGTTAAATGTGGTTCAATTGACGAACCTTATGTTGAAAATATGATAAGTAGTGTAGAAACATTAGGACCATATATAGTGATTATGCCTCAATTTGCGTTGGCTCATGCTGCTCCGTGTGAGTATGTAAAAAAATCAGATATTTCAATTGCAACGTTTAAAAATGATATTGAATTTCATTGTGATAACGATCCCGTAAGAATTGTAATGTGTTTGGCTTGTACAGATAAAACAAGTCATATAGAAATGTTACAAAGTGTTGCCACTACATTAATGGATGAAGAGATAGTGGCAAAGATGGTTGCCTGCACAAGCGAAGAAGAACTATATTCTTTGTTTCAGGATAAATAGAGAAAGGAGTGAGAAAGAATGAAAGTACCAAAGATTCAAACTGTTTGTGGATTTGGATGCGGCTCTAGCTTGATGCTTCGTATGAATGTAGAAAAAATCGCAAAAGAACATAATTATGAAATTGAAGCATTTTGTGGAGATGTTGGTTCATGTTGTGCAAACCAGTGTGATGTAATTTTTATTTCTGAGGAATTGGCTGACCGAATCAAAGATCGTGCACAGGTTCCTGTTGTGGCTATTAAAAATTTCATGAACAAAAAAGAAGTAGAAGAAAAAACTTTAGCTTACTTAGAAGAAAATTGTAAATAAGGAGAGTATGTATGGGAGTATTAAATTTTATTATTAATGAAATCTTCAATCAAGGCGCTATATTCCTTGCCTTGATTGCTTGTATTGGTTTGATTCTTCAGAAAAAATCATTTTCTGAAATTGTACGTGGAACATTAACTACGGCAATCGGTTTCTATATTCTATCTTGTGGTACTGGTTTAATTACTGGTAATTCTATTGATGGAATTTCGGCTGCTTTTAATGCAGTAACACCAAGTGCAGTTGCAAGTAAAACAGTGGATATTGGAGCTGAATTTGGAACACAGATTGGTATTGTAATGATCATTGCGTTTGCTGTTAACGTATTAGTGGCTCGTTTCACAAAATGGAAATCTATTTTCTTAACTGGACATATGTTATATTGGTTCCCATTTGTATTTATTGCTGCAGGTGTAGATGCTGGATTAACTGGTGGTAAATTAATTGGATTAGCTGCTGTATTTACTGCAGTATATATGATTGTTTCTCCAAATTTGATGAGACCATTGGTAAAATCTGTTACTGGTGATGATTCATTCACAATTGGACACCCAACAACATGTTTATCATTGTTATCTGCAGGATTGGCAACTTTATTTGGAAATAAAGAACATTCTACAGAAGACTTAAACGTACCTAAATCATTAGGATTCTTAAGAGAAATCTCAATTACTGGATCAATTACTATTGCGATTACTTACATTGTTTTATATTTTATCTTAGTAGCTAACGGAAAAGATCCTGGAACTATTTGGGGATATGCAGGTGGAACTACTGGTATTTTCACATATATCTTTACACACGCTATTTACTTTGGTGTTGGTATTACTGTAATGCTTCAAGGTGTTCGTATGATGATTGCTGAAATCGTTCCTGCATTTAAAGGTATTGCGGATAAGATTGTTCCAAATGCTATTCCAGCATTAGATGTTCCAGTTATTTTCCCTTATGCACCAAATGCTTTATTAATTGGATTTATCGTTGCTATGATTACATCAATTATTACTTTATTACTAACTAGTGGAATGTTCCCAACAGTTGTAATTCCATTGATTTCAACTTGTTTCTTTGAAACTGGATGTGCTGCTATTATTGGTAATGCCAAAGGTGGAGTTCGTGGATGTATTATTGGAGCCGCTGCATGTGGTATCGTAATGGTATTCTTAGTTGGATTTGGAGCTTACTTCTTCAATAACACAATTCAACAATGGATGTTAGTTTATGGTGGTCAGGACTTCTCTTTATGGGGAATTGTAGAAGGATTTATTGCTCGATTAATTGCATAGTATGGAATTCAAATATTTAGAACGCATTCATGAGTTAATGGATGTCATCGAAAAAGATGAAACAAAGTCCATGGAAGAGTGCGTTGACTTACTGACCACATGTATCTTAAATAAACATTCTATATATACTTTTGGTGCAAGTCATGCAGGCATTTTGAGTGAAGAATTGTATTATCGTGCTGGAGGATTAATGTTGTTTAACCCAATATTTGGAAGAGAAATCATGCTTGATACATCTCCAATTACTTTAACGAGTAAAATGGAAAGATGTGTTGGTTATGGAACAAATCTAGCACAAAGTAAAGTTAACTTTAAAAAAGACGATGTATTAATTGTTCATTCTGTTTCTGGAAGAAATCCAGTAGCCATTGAAATTGCAGCAGAAGCGAAAAAAATGGGCACCAAAGTAATAGCTATCACAAATTTATCTTATTCTAAAAGTGTGACTTCTCGTCATCCATCAAAAAAGAAATTGTATGAATTTGCTGATATTATTTTGGATAATCATGGAGATGTTGGTGATGCTTGCGTAAAAATTGATGGATTAGAACAAAAGGTTTCTCCAACTTCAACTGTAATTGGAGCAATGATGCTTAATTCGATTGTTGCTGCTGTGGCACAAAAATTAGTGGATTCAGGCATGAAAAAACCGCCAATCTTTTATAGCGCTAACTTAGATGGCGGCGATGCATTGAATCAAAAATTGTATGAAGAGTATAAGGAAAGTATTCATTATCAATTTTGATTCAGCAGAACAATTATAGCATAACAAACAGGAGCTGTAACGGATAAGGAAGTTTCAGCTCCTTTGTAAAGATATGTGCCCTATTTGGCGCTTACAAAAAAACGGTTTGGCTGTTTATGGTCAAACCGTTCTTATATTCCACCCATATCAGAATAATAGTGTTGTAAGTCCTCCTGCATTTGAGACTTAACTCTATCCCAATCTTCTTTATTCATCTTACTATATAGAGCATGATTCATTGCGATAATGCTTAAATCTTTTGAATAATATAAGAATCTTTTACGTTCAAATTTTTCAAATGGATTTGTGAGCATGTTTTTGCAGATTGCTTTTCTATCTTGTAGAGTGGTTTCGTTATATGGACAAGTGCTGCGATCTACTTGAAGTCCTCTATCAATTCGATTTTTGTAGAATGCAATATAATCATTTAATACATCGTCTATTTTAGCATCGCCAATAGTATTAACATTTTTAATAAATGCTAACAAGAATGGCATTTTATAAGATAATGAATAATCTCTTTCTTCTAAGAATTCAAAGAAGTCTTGTTTGATTGTATCGTTGTTGTGTTCTTTGATTCCTAGTTCATTTCGATATTTTTCTACATCATCAGGACTAAATAAGTATAAGGATTTGCTACCAAATTTATATTCTACACTAGGTTTTATTTTTCTTTTTTTAATCCAGCTTGTAACAGTTCCGGTATTGACAAAATATTCTCTAGCTAATTGTTCCTGACTTAGATAATCACCATACTTATCTTCGAATGTAGTAATATCTACTTCAGTGATACGTTCAATACGTTCTTCAATACCATCAACAACTAACATGTCTCCAGGAGTGTAATTTGTTATTGTGATATCACCAAATGGTACATAATATGGATTGGCAAATATTGTATGCATATTGCAAGCTTTGATCATAGCTCCATATTCATCAACAACATCAATCACAATTACATTTTTCTTAGTATCTGTTTTTCGTAGTCCTCTACCTATTTGTTGCAGATAAAGAACTTTAGAAAGAGTAGGTCTAGCCATAACTAAAATACCAAGCTCAGGATAGTCCCATCCTTCAGAAATCATGTTACAAGTACAAAGAAATCGAATTTTCTTGTTCTTGAAATCTTCCATAACAGATGCTGGATTTTTAGTCTGTCCAGTATAGCTAGATGCAACAATGCCAGCTTTATTTAAAAGTCGGGCCATTTCATTTGCGTGAGAAACATTAACGCAGAATATAACACCTTGGCGTAAATTTGCTTCTCCAGCAGTAAAGTATTCTTTTAGTACATCTACAATTAATTCGTTTCGAGAAGCTACTCTGATTCTTTTTTCTAAATCTGCATTCACATAGTCTTTACCATTAAAACGCACTTTAGATAAATCAATATTTGTTTCAATTCGATATACATTTGCCTTGGCAACGATACCTTTTTCCATAGCTTCTTTTAAAGACAATGAAGTGGAATATGTACCAAATACAGTTTCTAATTTTTTCTTATCCGGCCTTTGATCGGTTGCAGTCAAACCTATTGTGAAGTCTGTATTATAATATTGAATGACTCTTTTTAGTATGGGAGCCACCGCATGGTGAGCTTCATCAACAACTAAATAGTTATAATAATTAGAAGATAATTCTGTATAGTGTCTTGCCATATATGCATAGGTTCTTATATCAATTTTATCTTCTAGTTCAGGTAAAGAATTATGAATTCTTTGGATCCAGTCTGCAAGAATATTAATTCCTGGAACTAGTATCAATCCTTTAAAATCTTTCTTATTCTTGGCAAACTCACGCAAATCTTCTTCAACAATTTTTGATTTACCAGCTGCTGTTGGTAATACAATTAAAAATGCTTTAATTCCAGCAGCCCTTCTTTTTTGGATTTCTTGTAAACTGATAGATTGGTGTTCGTACAATTCTACCGATCTATTTATTTTTAAACCATTATCAATAAAATTAGATGGATCATTTCCAAAATATTGTTTAATATCATCTTCAATACGATTTTCAAATGCACAATCCTCAGTTGAAAAACGGAATAATTTGATTCCCCATGAAGCACATGTATTTTGTTTTCTTAATTGGTTTTTATATTTTTGTTCACCAATGATTTGAGGGTGATGATACGTTACACCATTTTCTTCAACTGCATATTTTTCATCTTTTGTTCGTACAAAATAATCAAGAAAATAATTCTTTCCATTTTCATCACAAATACCATATTCTCGCGAAATATATTTGAGTGCATTCATACCATACGCATTTGAAAAACTCCTTTCGAAATGTAATTCAAGTGGAGAAACATCAGATTGTTCGCTTCTGTCTCCAACATTTCTTGTATGATTTATAGGCATTATAATTTCATTTTTTGAAAGATATTTATCAACTTCTAAATGAGAGTATCCTAAGAAACGGAAAACTCTGTTGAATTGATGCATATAGTTATTTTGTTTATCTGTAATCAGCATATATGAAAATACAGGATCATTTGAATTATGTGCACAAATATCTTCATCAATAATAACCATGTCTTTTCCGTTATCATAGAAATTAGATATCCCACCATTTGGATATTCAATTTTTTCTCTTAGAGAAAAATCAGTATGTTCAACTAAGAAAGCATCTTTTGAAGGAGTAGGTTCAACCATTTTTCTTCCTCCCTTCCAGGTCTTACATCTGTTGTGATCCAATATTCTTTAATCATTAGATTATCTACATCTTTAATGAAGTTTTTAAAAATATCCAAAGTGAAATCTGTAAAGAATCTTCCATTTCTTTCTCCTTCAAAATCACCATATTTAAATGATGTATAAATAATTCCATCATCCTTTAAAGCTCTATTCATTTTTGATAAGACATCTTTTAGTTCTGACTTTGGTAAATGTAATATGGAAGAACATGCCCAGATTCCATCATAATAATTTTCTTTATCCAAATCTTGAAACAACATGTGTTTTACCTGAGTACCTGTATATGCACTGGCACTTTTACATAATTCTATAGATCCATCAATCGCATCCACGTCATAGCCAGCTTCAATAAAACATTTTGTATCTCTACCAGATCCACATCCAAAATCTAGTATTTTATTTCCGTTTAGTTCATTTAAAAATTTATTTTGCAAGTCCTTCAAATCGGCAGATATTGTACCTTGAATGAATGCTTCTGAGTTTTTATTATAATAATCCAATGTTTTGTTTGTCATAAATACCCTTAATGTAGTTATAAATACTAATCTAATACTGTGTATATAATATCTTGAAGTTGTATTCAAATCAATTTCAAATGACCATTCCGCAAAATCTGCGAAATAATACTCTTTTTTGCGCACTCTTTTATCTGTAGGAAATGCTTTTATCGAATTATGATATAGATGCTTAAAGATATCAAGAAGCAAGAAATAAATAAATTGAAACATAGATTTCAAGAAGGAGAAAAAAGAGTATGAAAACATTATTAAGCATTTTAAAAGGAATTAAAAACGGACTTTCTACAGCATTTAGAAAAGTTAAATCGAGCAAGAGATTGCAGGGAGCTCTAGTTCTAGTTTTTATTGTGGCAGTTGCATTTGGCGTTTGGTTTAGTGGTTATTCTAAGGGTACTAAAGAAAATGAAACGATTCAAGAAACTGTTGTAAATTATCAGGATATTGAAGAAATCACATTTCAAGAAGCAACAGTTCCTGAGATTGGAGTTATTCATAAACCAATGGAATTAGGAAAACTTGAATTTGATAATCCCCTAACAACTAGTGATTGTATCTTTACATATAACATTACTGTTAAGGCTGGATATGATTTGAAAGATATTAAGGATGATGGTGGTAATGAATTAACTCAGACTATTACAGTAACTTTACCTAAGGCTACAGTTTACGAACCATATGTTGATGAAGATTCATTTACTAAATATTGGGATGATGAAAAGATCACTGCCAATGTTGGATTAGATGATATTCATGATAAGAAACTTGAAATGATTGAACATGCTAAAGAAGCAGCAATCAAAGGTGGCTTGTATGAGAAGACTGCTGAACATGCTAAGGTAGTTATTACTGATTATATTCACTCGCTTAAGGGTTATGAAAACTACAATATAGTATTTAATGAGGAGGCGTAATACTATGAACAAGGTAATGGTTGTTAAGAATTTTGCTTTACGAGGATTTAATGATGTGAGACAAAATCCTCAAAAGTATATATTTAAGCTTAAGAAAGCTAAATTGGTTGCTATTATCGCATGTGATGCGGGTGTTCGTATTATTAGCATAATGGCTCGTTGATAAGGCTTAGTGCCTTGTCATTCATCTAAGTATAAAAGATTTATATTTAGATGAATGATTCTAGTTGAGAAAAGAGAGATCTAACTAAAACCTCCAACATATAGCCTATTTCCATAGTTGGATTTCAAATTTCTTAACTTTGCATAGAGTGCTTAAGGGCACTCAAATAAAAAGACTTCAGAATAGTAATCTGGAGTCTTTTGGTTTATATGGGTAAAAAAAATTAGAGCTGGATTTGAGTGTGTTTGTGAAATGGTACCAGCTCTAGAAAATGGATGTTGATTAGTTGGTTAATCAACACTCATAGTTTAACATGAATCATTTTTGTTGTATATAATTATTTCCATTAAATGGATACGCTTTCATCACTTAGTTGACTTTTGCTTGCGGCGAGAAAATATTTAAAAATGAAACGATTACGAGGATTTTTTGCATCAACTATCAATGTTTTCTTTTGAATGTATTTACATGCAAATAAGAAAATTTTGCCTGTTTTTTTAAACTTTTCTAAAATTTGTTTAATGAATTTCGTATAAGAGTATGTAGGAAAATCCTACTAGAAAAAGGAGGTGCGTATGAGATACGCAAATTTATTAAATGATTTCGCCTTTAAATATGTGTTTGGCGAAGATTGTAAAGAGGCTAATGATGCCTTAAAATCATTACTTACGGTATTTTTAGAAAGGAAGGTCAATCATGTTGTTGTAAAGAATTCAGAAATGGTAAAAGATTTCAGTAAAATGAAAAATCCAAGATTAGACTTGTTGGTTGAATTTGATGATCGAACGACGGTTGATTTAGAGATGCAGTTAAGACAAACACAAGACTATCTGCCGATTCGCTTTAGTTATTATTTAGCTAGACTTCATGGATCCCAACAATTGGAAGGAAAATACTACAAACAATTAAAGGAAACGATTGTCTTAGTATTCTTTAATGTGAATCTAATTGAGAATGATAAAATGTGCAACACATTCACATTGAAAAATGAGGATGGCTTACCATTTGTGAAAGAAACAGAAGATCGTATGAAGATACGAACGGTTGAAATGGCCAAATTGGATGTAACCAAGTCGCTTGAAGAAATGAATGAACAGGAAAAGATGATTTATTATTTTTTGAATTGCCACAAGGGAATGGATGATAGTAAAATTAAGGTAATGATAGAAAGTGATGGGGTGATTCAAATGTTAGAGAAGCGTGTAGAAACCATATCGGATGATGGTTGGAAGAAAATAATAGAAGATTTTAGAAAACTACATGAAAATGAAGAACGAATGGAACGACAGCTTGAAATTGAAGAGCTTCAAAAAACAAAAGAAGAGACTCAAAAAGCGCAAGAAGAGCTTCAACGAGCACAAGAAGAATTTCAACAAGAACAAAAAGAATTTCAACAAGCACAAGAAGAGGTTCAAAAAACAAAAGAAGAGGCGAAAAAGACAATGCTTGAAGCTACAAAAAAATCAGAAGAAGCTGATAAGAAAGTAGAAGAAGCAAATAAACGGGCAGATGAAGTGGATAAAGAGATTGAGAAGATGAATCAAGAAAGATTCTTAATGATTCAGACTATGCTTACAAATGGAGTGAGTGTATCTCAAATTGCGAAATATTTGTCTAAGAGCGAAGAAGAAATTTTAGAGTTATTGAAATAGCTAAAGATAAATGATGATACAAAGCAGGTTTTTGAAGCCTGCTTTTTTTGGGATAACAGTTGATATAATTACTTACATTTTGTGACATTATACATAAAAAAGGAAGGGTAGGACAAAAATGAAAAATCAAAATTGTGCTTATGGCATGGAAGGTGAGCTTGTAGCTGCTTTCGAAATCAAAATTTGTGAACTAGAAAGTTCAAAGGTGTAGTTGTTTAAGGAACAAAGTCATCCGGGTCGTGTGATTGTTGCCCATAAAAAACATGTGAGTGAAATTGTAAAAAAAAGAGCTATTCCTATGGGAGACATTAATAATATAGCTTGTACTATGCATGAAATTTTTTCATCCTGATAAAGTAAATTATGGAGCATATGGAGATACGGTACATCATCACTTGCATGTAGTTTCTAAGTATAAGGATGGATATGAATGGGGTGGTGTATTCGCTATGAATCCTGGTGTTAAGACTTTGCCTGAAGAAGCTTATCAAGAAATGGGAAGTATTATCTAAATAACTATTCGTGACTAGCATCATATAATTTTTGAATATCACTAGGAAGTTTGTCTGGAAGCATGGCTTGAATATTTTCTTCAGTTCCATCTTCTATGGCCTTTTGGTAGTACCAACATTTGAATTCTAAAAGGGAAAGTGCTTTTTGAAGATTTTGAATTTCAGTTTCTACAGCTGATTTTCTAGCTTCAAATAATTCTTTCCTTTTTTCATAAGTTTCACTACCTTTTTCTACCCATAAAAAGAATTGATTGATTTCTTTTATACCAAGACCCGATTTCTTTAGGCATTCAATGACTTGTAAGGCTTCGATTTCATTATGACTAAAGTAGCGAATATTTCCTTTGCGCACAAGATTAGGAAAGAAGCCTTCTTTATCATAATATCTAAGTGTAGAAATGGGTAAATCAAACATTTGTGAAACTTGTCCTATTGTGTAATACATAATTTCCTCCTTGACCTAAAGTCAACTTCAGGTAGTATAGTAATACCAGGAGGATTGTATGTCAATGAAGGTTTTAATTATATCAACAAGTCTAAGAACAAATAGTAATTCGGATATTTTAGCTAGAAAATGTGTTAGAGGTGCATTGGATGCAGGACATGAAGTAGAGTATGTGTCATTAAAAGGAAAAAACATTGAGTATTGTATCGGATGTTTATCTTGTATCAAGAGTGGTAGTTGTGTATTAAAGGATGATGTTAAAGACATTATGGAGAAGGTAAAACAGGCAGAAGTCATTATATTTGCGACTCCTATATACTATTATGAAATGTGTGGTCAAATGAAAACATTACTAGATCGTTTGAATCCCCTATATGCAAGTGAATATGCATTTAGAGATATCTACATGATCGCAACGGCTGCAGAAGATGAGGATAGTACATTTGATAAAGCTTATAATGGACTTCAAGGTTGGGTTGATTGTTTTGAAAAGGCTACTTTAAAAGGGATTGTGATGGGTGCTGGTATAAGTGAAGCAAGTGATGCATTAAATCATAAGGATGTTTTGAAGAAGGCTTATGAGTTGGGTAGGAACTTGTAATGTTTTGTTAAAATGATGATTTTACTGATGAAAGCTGGATATCCACCTATTGATATTAAATTTGCAGATTGAATTGTTCATTATAATGCGTTTAATGAAAGACATATAAAACATAGTTTTTTGGTATTGGAAAATAGGTTACAAGATTAAGTGGACTCAAATGTCCACTTTGTTTTTGTGATATAATACTTTCTTGTAGAGGGCATAAAATGAATTTTAATAGGGCATTAAGTAAAGAACAAACAACATGCATCAATGGAATTTTTGTGATGTTTGTGTTTCTATCCCATTTTGGACAATATGAAATGATGCCATGGAATAATCTCTTGTTGGCAATTGGACAATTGATGGTAGCACCATTCTTGTTTTATTCGGGATATGGCATTATGGAACAAATTCAAAGAAGAGGTGTTGCGTATATTGACGGTATGCCTAGAAAAAGAATATTGAAGTTTTATATTCACTTTTGTATGGCATTATGTATTTACTTGTTTTTATCATTCTTATTAGGAAAAGAGTATTCCTTTGTTCGTATTGTATTATCATTTACGGCTTTAAGTTCGATTGGAAATAGTAATTGGTATGTGTTTGCGATATTGACAATGTATAGTATTGTATATATTTCGTTTAAACAATTTAAGAAACATAGTATGACTTCATGCGTACTATTTACCATTCTTTATATAGTTATGATGGATATAATAAAGGATCAAGCTTGGTGGTATAATATCATTCTTTGCTTTCCAGCAGGCATGATTCTATCTAAATATAAAGATCGAGTTTGTTCCATCATTCAAAAGCCAGTATTCTTTATTTTCTTGGTGGTTTTAGCTTTTAGTTTATATTGTCTTCACTTACCAATACTCGCATATGAAATAATTTCGATTGCGTTTTGTTTCTTGATTGTGGATTTATGTGCATATAAAGAAATTAAAAATGATTTGTTTCATTTCTTAGGTCAATATGTATTTGAAATCTATATTCTTCAAAGGATTTCTATGAACTTATTTGATCGATATTTAAATGACTGGATCTATCTAATTGTATGTATACTTGTCACTTTCATTCTTGCCTATAATTTTAAAAAGCTAGAGGCAAAAGTGGATGGGTTACATATTTTTAAAAATTTTAGTTGACAAAAAATATCATTTTCCTGTATATTTTTTTGCGTACAAATCGTACAGAAATTGACCGCCTAGATATAGGCTAAGGCTACACGGACGGTCGGGTCAAATGCCGAAGACTTGTTGAAGAAGCAAGAACCGTATTTAGGGAATACGGAAGGGTGTTTACCCTTATTGATTGAGTTAAAAGCTCAGTTTTGTAAAGTACAATATACCTTATGAAATGGTCAATAAGCTGGAGTTTCTGTTACGAAAAGTATGCAGATAGATGATGGACGAAGATAGGTGTATATTGTGCGCCTATCTTTTTTTGTGTTGGTAAAGGAGAAAAGGAATATGAAAAAGATTTTACGAGCAAGCCTTAGTGCAGTATTAGTGTTGAGCCTAGTGGGTTGTGGTTCGACAAAAGAGAAAGCAGTTTATCAAGATTCGATTGATGCCTATGTGAATGAAATTGATATGGACTATGCGTATGACTTCACAAAAACATTGTCTACAGATACTTCATTACATGATAATTCACTTGGTTTTAGAACGAGTGGGTCCGATGCAGAACATAGAACCGCAAATTATTTGGCTAAGGAAATGAAGGCCATTGGATTAAAAAATGTAGAAAAGATACCTGTGAATGTGGATAAGTGGCAGTATAATGATGCATCACTTACGATTGAAGGTACAGACATTGATTTGATGCCCGTATCGTATATGGTGAATGGTACAGATGAAAATGGGATTACAGCTCAAATTGTAGATTGTGGTACTGGTTTTGCGAAAGACTATGAAGGTAAAGATGTTGAAGGTAAGATTGCTCTAGTCGGTGTTGATCAATTTAATGAGTCTTGGATTGGTGGATATATCTATGAGGCGTATGAGCATGGCGCAAAAGCATTAGTCACATACGATTTGGATGGATATGGAAGATTTAGTGATGATGATCATCAAATTCAGGATGTTTGTGCAGAAGATATTATGCCTACGACAATCATCACAATGAGTGAGTACAAACAAATCAAAAAGGCTTTAAAACAAGGTCATGATATGGCTACTTTAAAAGTGGATAGTGTGATGGAAGAAGGCAATGGTACAAGTTATGATGTGGTTGGGTATATTCCTGGTAAGTCACATGATCAACAAATTATTTTTGCCGGACATTATGATATGTATTTTACTGGTTTTCAAGATGACTGTAGTGCCATTGGAACCATTATGTCGATGGCTAAGACAATGATCGATAGTGGTTATGTTCCTGAAAATGATATTGTGGTTGTTGCGCATGGTGCTGAAGAATGGGGTGCAACAGGCACTGAATTTGACTGGACAAGAGGTGCTTATGAATTGATCAACAATGTACATCCTGAATGGGCAAATAAAACTTTAGCTTTATTTAACTTTGAATTGGATGCCTATGATGATGGTGCAGATACATTCATGGTGACTTGTGTTCCTGAATATGCTTCTTTAGTAAAAAACTTAGTAAAATCAGGTGCATTGGATGGTGCTGTAAAAGAATATAAGAATGGTATTTCTTCAAAGACGTATGATACAACGACAATGGAAGATGGTGTTTCTTATCGTAATGCGGGAGTGCCTTATTTCTTAAATACAACAGATACTTGTTCTGGGGAAGCAAAGGATGATGGTGAATATACTTGGACACAACTTCATTATCATACAGAATCCGATAATACGGATACGTATAGTGAAAAGGTGATGAAGGCTAATATTGCGGTATTTGGAAGTATGGCTATCGCCATCGATCAGCTTCCAGCTATGTCTTTAAATATGCAGGCAACAATTGATGATTTAAAGGAAAGCTTTAATGAAGATTTAGCTTTGGAAGCTGGTGTTTCTAAAAAGGATTGGGACAAGGCTTTAGCTGTGTTTAAAAAAGAAGTAGAGTAATTAAATGCCGAGGGTCAAGATATTAATGATCGTTATGTAAAGGCGGTAAACTCTAAATCGGATGTAACTTCTATCCAAAAAGAAGGAAAAGCCTACAATAAGAAAGTATTAGACTTATTTAAATATGTACAGGATAACTTTGTCGGAATTGTATTCTCGAGTGATGTAGTAATGAAACACGTGGGATATCAAAACAATATTGAATATATGGATGAAATCATTCAAGATTTAAAGAAAGACAAAGTAAAGGATGCCCTAGATGTGGCATATCAATTAAATGGTTTGTGTGAATACAATTATTACTTATTCTCACCAAATGCGGCTGCTAAAATTGATGCACATGCAGATAAGGCTGTTGAAAACAATAAGTGGTGGGGCAATGATAAAGGCTACTATTTCACAGACACAAAAAATGCTACAACATCTTTATTAAATAAAGAAGATGGAGATGATGTAAGTGAAGAAATCAAAGTATATGAAAGTGCTAGAACAAAACAGTTAGATTATTATAAAAAAGTCCTTGAAAATGAAATCTTGGCAATGAACAATATCAACCAATAAATACAATTTACCGAAAATTAGATTGTTAGAACTAATGGAAACATATATTGAGATAAGCCGTAGTAAATAGATACTATGGCTTTTATAAAAAAATAAAAAAATCCGGCCTCCATCTGGTTCTTGTCCAGGTAGGATTCCGGTTTGCGCATCTCGCGCCTTCGTCATATGTAATATACCATATTTTTTTTTAAATAATACAAAAAAAGAATTTATAAATTAAATGGTTTGTGTGAATACAATTATTACCTGAATTATTCATGAAAAGAAAATAAAAGAAGATTAGCCTTGTTGGTGGATC
>ERZ773181.1387-NODE-1387-length-19584-cov-4.457730_pt1 | contig 19584 bp, 19 predicted proteins | sample MGYA00581001_ERZ773181 | MGnify/ENA primary metagenome ERZ773181 (study PRJEB29015, sample SAMEA2737780) | human gut metagenome | biome: human gut; feature: human-associated habitat; material: faeces | place: China | collected 2012 ... | reverse complement strand
TCCCACTTCTGTATTGTCAGAAATGCCCATCGTTTCTTTGTCTGCCTGATCTGTAAGTCCATCTTCCGTAACATCCGCTTTATCGCTGTCATAGCTGATAACTTCGGCATCCGCATTTGTCTCCTTTGCCTTTTGGCGCAACAGGTCGTCTCTTTTCCCTGCATTGAAATTCAGATAACCTGCAACTCCGATCATAACCGACAGGGCAAGTATCACCAGACGGTTTTTCTTAAAGATCTTTTTCTTCATCCATATCCTCCATGCTTTATTCTTGTTCTAATACAACTATCTTATGCGCCGGAACATCAAATAATGCCTGAACCGCTTCGGTTATTTTTATCGCAATCGTCGGATCGGAAGCCCCCGTACAACTGACCAGAACTCCCTCAATCTCCGGTTCCAGTGTTTTGCTCACATAGGGATATTCGCCGCTGTCTGCATTTGTCATAACAGAAGTCTCACTCCTGCTCTTCTGACTGCTGCCATCTGACTCACTATCGGACTTCGTCACATCCTTCTCTATGATCTTCTCGCCTCCATCTTTTAATGTGATCATGACACTTACCGTTCCGACGCCTTTCACCTGAGACAGTATCCCTCGCAGCTTCTCCTCCTGAAATGCTATATAATCTTCATAGCCGCTGTTTGCCGATGATTCTTCTCCTGAAATTCCCTGTCCATTGTCTGAGGCATATTCTCCGTTCTGTTGTTTTCCGGTCACTCCACCGGACGTTTTGTCCTGTTTCGTTCCGGTTAAAGCATCAAGTCCGGAAAATCCGTTTTTCTTATCAGACGGCCAGAGAATGACCAGCAGACAAATACCTGCAAGCAAAATTCCCATGCACTTTCGAAGTGCCGCATTTTTATCTTTTTTCAGTTCCTGCAGCTTTTGTTTGATGTTATTCCATATTCCTTCCATGCTCTCTCACTCCATTATATGTAACATGTCCGCTTTTAGTACATGTTATTTTGTCTGATATCCATTTATAAATACTTTATCATTTGTATTTAATTTGCTATAAGCAAAATCTGCAAGTTTATTATATGCCTGTACTCTTACTATTTGTTTATCGTTCGTTTCTATTTCAAAGCATGCTATTGCTTTATTTTTTGAATTTATTATAAATTTAAATTCTATATCACTAATTATTTTTCCTATTAAAAATGCTTCATTCATTTTTTTATTTTTCCTTACACTATAAATAAATTTCAAAAAAAATTTGCTTTAAGTCGTTCTTTTATAAAATTCTGCTTTTAATTTTCACCAGAATTTATTATTATTTTTAAGCCAGTAATCTATTTATATTATTACTGGCTATTTTTCGTAAAACACATGTATTCCAATTTTTGTACTAACATATGTTTTACTGATTCATGTTTACCTGAATTAGGACGGGATAAATCTCTTTAATACTAATACCTTCATTGTATATATTCCGTAAAATATGTAATCTAAAAATTGTATTAGAGTGAGCCTGAAACCATTGTTATCGTTGGCATTGTCAGAATTGTTATTGCGATTACCGGCTGGATCATTCGCGAAATTGTTGTTGTAATTGCCTCCACGTTTAGCGTAAGGATTGTTCGTGTTCGAATAGGACTTTCGATTTATCCCAGTAGATTAATGTCAATTTTGTTTTTCTTTTATTTAATTTTTATTTTATATTATGTTTCTTTTTTATATCATTTTTTCAATTAATATGTTCAAATTTATTAAATGAATTTTTAAACATTTTTGCTATTAGCACCTAATATATTCATATTTCTGTAACAAACAGCTTATTTTCTAAGTTTTTTGTGTTTGCCACATTTATATATCCTAAATGACCACTTAAATATTTATGTGCTTCTATGCTGGTCATTTTCCCTTGTTTTACTTGCTTTTCTAAAAATTTTACTTTTTTCTTTAGCTTTCGTTTTCCTTTATCTCTTATTTTTAGTCTATATTCATTTATTTTGTAACCACAAAAGTTTACTCCTTGTGTACTTTTAAATATCTGTGTTTTTCTATTTAGTTCTAAACAAAGCTTTTCTTTTAGAAAGCTACGTATTAAATTAAGTTTTTCTATTGCTTCTTCTTTAGTATTTACCAGTACTACAACATCGTCCATGTAACGACATGTGTATTTTAGCTTTAATTTATGTTTCATATATTGATCTAGTTCGTTTAAATATATGTTAGCAAAACATTGGCTGGTGTAGTTTCCTATCGGTAAGCCTTTATCTACTCCATTTGAATATAGTATTTCTCTGGTTAGCCATAGTAGATTTTCATCTTTTATTTTTCTGCATAAAATTTCATATAAAATTTGTTTGTCTATATTTTGAAAATATTTTGCTACGTCCATTTTTATTACATAGTACTTATTCCATATACGTTTGCAATGTTTCATCATTTCTTGTACATATAAACATGCATTGTGCATGCCCTTGCCTTTTAAACAAGCAAACGAACTATAGCTGAAGCTCTTTACAAAATGTTCTTGCATAAAATTGTCTACATACCATCTATGTACTATTCTATCTATATATCTACTTTTTTGTATTCTACGTACTTTAGGCTCTGTAACATAAAACTCGGTATAACCTCCATGTTTATATGTTTCGTTTTTTAGCTGTTCATATAACCACATAATATATTCTTCTTGTTTTAAATTAAAAAGTATTATTTCTTTTCTATAGCCTTTACCTCGTTTACTTAAATTATGTGCTTGCATTAAATTTTCGTAAGACAGCTTTTTTTCAAACTGGTTTCTAATTGTTCTTGGCATAGTATTTGCTTAGACCTCCTACTATTTTGCCTATTTCATATATTTTGCTCATTGCCACTTCAAATTTCTTTGTATCTATCCAATGTTGTCTCCACATTATTCGTAAAAATATTCTCTGGCAATTTAATTCTGCATCTATATTATTTAGTAATTCTAGCTCTTGCTTTCCATTGTAGCTTTTGTTCAATTTATATAAATGTAACACATTATTTATCATTTTATACATGCTCACCTTTTTCTCTGTTCCAATGCTAAATTTTTCTGTTCTTGGTATTTTTATTAACATTACTATAACATATTCTATGTAATCTTCTATTTTCGGAATTAAGCTTAATTTTCTGTTTTCTTGTTCTTTCTTTTCTTCATTACTAATTTCAGTCATGTTTTCCTCCATTACTATTTAATATCTTTCTTTATTATTTTTGTCTTTTCATTTTCTTCATTGCTTAATTTTTCATAGTAATTACATAGTGCTAATATATATTCATCGTCTTTATATGCAGATATTCCTTTGCATATTAAACAATTTAAATTTTTGCTTGTTATTCTTGTAGCTCTTCCAGGCTTTGTTAAAACCTCTGTTAATTCAGCTTTATCTTTATTATAATTATAAATTACATACCCATAACCAGTTTTGTCTAATTTTTCTATATATTTATCAATTGCAGTGATTGGTACTCCACTTTACACACATTATCTGTGAAGCATGTACATTTTAAATTTAACTTATCATGCAAGAGTACTGCATCTCTACCTGTTGCTATGTAGAACATGCCTAGCCTTATTAGTACAATTTTCTTTTCGTTTCTCTCTTGCAAAATTTCTAGCATTTTGCTAAAACTCATTTTCACCACTCCCTTCATAAAATGTGGCGGCTTTTTCTTTTGCGGGTTACATAATTGTACCCGCAAACGCAGAAAAAGCGCCACGCAAGTGGAAAATTTTATATGTCTGCCCATTCATTCTTCATGGGTGACATTTAAAATTTTCCACATAGCGTATTCCATTCGCTATGCGAGGCGTGAGCCTTCTTATAGCTTTCTGTTATCATTTTTATTTTTTCCTCTTGTTTCAAATTTCTCGTCTCTAGCATTCAGCTTTTCCTAGAAAAGTGAAACACGGAAACCGATGCCGACGTCGCTGAAGTCAGTGCTATCGTTGAAACGGTAAGCTGCAGGACGGAGCGAGCCTGTAACGAGGCAATAGCCTCCCCTATCAGCACACGGATAGTCGGTGTTGGAAGTATTTTCCAAAGTCCACTCATATACATTTCCAGCTATGTCATAAATATTCATTACTTTACTTTGCTCTGTTCCTCCTGTTGTTACTAATATTCCGTTTCCGTTTGAAGATTGGGCTATTTTATTTCTACTTGTATCTACAAAATTTGTAGTTGATGTTGTTGATGGATTCCATGTTGAACTTAATGTCCAATTGCTATACGTTGCATATTTTCCTGTCTGACTTAATTGGAATGTTGAATCTCTATAATTTCCTATTGTTGTACTATCTTCTGTTAATGTACTATCCGCTATATTTCCTTTATTGTGCATAAATGCTAATACTAAATCCCATTGCACTCCAAACATTAAACTACTTGTTTTATTTCCTGAATTAACATTCTTTGCTAAATTTTGTGCTTGTGTTCTTGTTACATATCTGTATGGGTATGCATCTGCTTTTGATACTGGTGTTGGCATTCCTTCTATTGTATATTTTCCGTCCGAATTTTTTTCTGTATTACTTGTTCTATTTTCTGCAATTCCAGCTTCGTATCTTCCTACATAAAATCCTCCATTTTCATATACACTTTTTAACATACTGTTTTTTAACTCTGTATACTCGTCAGAAGTTAACCAACCTACATTATCGGTATCTGCTTCATGTGTATCTGACCAACCATCTATTCTATATGTTGCTGTGTACTGTTGCAAACAATATTCTATATTTGCATAATCTGTACTTGATGAAGGCTTTTTTGCATTATTTAAATTATAGTTTGTATTATTGTATAAGCTCCTTGGTACTACTACCCACACATATTCATTTCCTTCAGTATCTTCTATCACAAGTCCATTTTCTGTATTTGTTTTTTCTCTTCTTTTAAAATCACTACTTGGAAAATATGGGGTTGTATCTTCTGGTAAAGTGCCCATGTCATTTACTAGTTTTCCTAATTCATCATTTTTTTGTTATCACTTGAGCCTCCATTTAATGTGCTTTCCATTTGCTCTATTAAACCATTCATTCCTTTTAAGTCATTTTCACTTGCTTCTGCAGATTTTGTTTTTGCATCTTGTGCTTTTTTTACTATTCCATTATCCCCTAATACTAAGTTAATACTTACTCCTGCAAGTATTAGCAAAACAACTATGTATAAGATGTTATCGAAGGTTAGGTTAGCAAAAATAGACTGAATAGTAATTTTTTATCAGCCTAACCTTCGATAGCATTCATCGTAGTAAATTGCGGTAATCTTTCTATGGGTTTTCTATTTTTTCTCTTCCTATAATTGGGGCTGTTTTTTAAAATTTTTTGCTATTTTCATTGTGTTTTCTTCTATTTTATAGTACAATTTAGATATAGTTTCCCCCTCCCCAATTAAGAGGCAATTTTTTTGACTATGGAATTGTGAGTGCTTTTAACCGGTGTCGGGATTAACTAAATGTCCTTTTTTACAGATGGGACATATATTAAAGTCAACACCTAGTGTTTTCTTTAGTATTTCTAGAGTATTTATCTCTAGTTTTTCAAAGTTAGCTGTATTTGTGAGTCTCTTACATTCAGCTAGCTTTACTTTTTTATTTCTGTTACCCAGCAAGCCGTAATGTCTTATTTTCATGAATTTGGGTGGTAATATATGCATCATAAATCTTCTGATAAACTCTTCTGCATTTAAAGTCATTACTTTTGTTCTTTTGTTATCTTTGTAATCTCTATATTTAAATGTTACTTTCCCATTCTCTTCTTTTATTATTCTATTATTTGATATTGCAACTCTATGTGTATATCTTCCTAAATATCTTATCACACACTTTGCATCTCTAAATGGCGGTTTACAATAACATATCCATTCTTGATTATACATTTTTGCAATTAAATCATTAAATTCATTTGGATTTTCTAAATATTTATTATCTCCATAAAACTCCAACTTTTCTTGTTTTAAGTAATGCAAAAACTTTCCTCTAAATTTTCTTGATAAAACTTTTACTGGTATAAAGAATTTCTTCTTACTATTTCTCCATCTTCCTAATTTATCTATTCCTCCTGCCGGCACTATACCATGTATATGTGGATGGTATACTAGTGTCTGTCCCCATGTGTGCAATACTTCCATGAATCCTATTTTTGCTCCTAAATATTTCTTATCTTCCGCTAACTCTTCTAATGTTTCTGCTACCGCTTTAAACAATATATTGTATACTTTTGTTTGATTTTGATATGCTATCGTGTATAATTCTGACGGTATTGTCATTACTACATGAAAATATTTTACATTCAATAAATCATATTCTCTATTATATATCCACTTTTCTCTTGCTACACTTTGACATTTTGGACAATGTCTATTTTTGCATGAATTGTAACTTATTTTTTCATATCCACATTCATCACACACTTCTTTATGATAACCTAACTTTTCTGTTCTACATTTTTCTATTGCACTCATTGTCTTTAATTTGTATGGCATCATTTTATTCTTTTTTCTGTATTCTTCTCCATATTTATTAAATATGTCCTGTACTTCTACCATTTTATTTTTTCACCTTTAAAAAATTATCTATTGGACTTTCTAATCCTAAATCGATATTCGCAACATGCACATATTCCATGGTACTCCTTATACTGCTATGCCCTAATAGCTCCTTTACTTGTATCAGTGTTGCTCCCCTTTCTATTAAATCCGTTGCAAAACTGTGCCTTAAACTATGTACTACAAAATCATCATTTAATTTCGCTTTTCTTCGGTATTTTCTAAAGTGTTCTCTTAGTCTTTCTGTTCTCATTGGATTTCCTTCTTCATTTAAAAATAGATATCCATCTTTATGTTGTGGCTTCTCTTTCTTGTAATATTCTCTTAGCATATTTAAACTTACTTTTGGCAGAATTGTATATCTTTCTTTGTTCCCTTTTCCATCTCTAACAAATATTCTCATTTTTTTACTGTCTATATCTTCTACTCGTAAATTTACTGCTTCTCCTATCCTAAGTCCTGATCCATATATAAGCATAAATATCATCTTGTATTTTGGCTTATCACAAGCATTAAAAAAAGTGCTTAACTCTTCCTTCGTTAGCACTTTGCATATTCTTCTCTTATGTTTAAGCATTTGTATTTGTTTTTTATTTAACACTTTATCCATTGTTACTTCATACATAAATCTTAATATACTATTATAATAATTTACTGTTTTGTTTGCCAAATGCCTCTCTTCTTTTAGCATTATCAAGAATTTTCTCATTTCATATGTTGTTACTTCTTCCATTGGTTTATTGAAATATTTTATCATCTCTGCTCCCTTATGTGAATACGTGTAAAATGAGTATTTGGAAAAATTTCTCATTTTCATGTCATCATTCATCTTTCGTAATATTTCTTCATTCGTCATACAAAAAACCTCCTGACATAATATTGGCAACCGCTTTATAAGGTTACATAATTAATATTATATCATGAGGTTATTTTATTTTCAATATCTTTATTTATCTTACTCCGACCATTGTGAGGCACGAGCAATTTAGTACTATATTAATCTCATTTTTTATTGCATACACTACTATGTATGTTTCGTCTAACCTCCTCTTACTACATTCTGATAATGTTAATTTATTCATTCTTTACTCCTTTCATGAGCACAAAAAATATGATGTGTAAATAAATTTACACACCATATAATACACTATCAGTTATCTACTTAATTACTATATTGTTGTTTTAAACAAATCTATGTAGACTTGCTTATTTTTAATTTAATTATTTAGAAACCTGCAAGACTGGGCGGAGACTACGACAAAGAGAGTTCGTGTTGGTGTTAGAGTAGAACACAATGCCGGCGGGGATAGAACCACCTGACACAAAGCGCAAGCGGAAGTGACTGAGGTTCCAATTCGCATAGACGCAGCGCGACGAAAGCCAATATTCTCTACCTATATTTATTCTTGCTGTATTTCTGTTTGCTCCTCCCCAATATGCATTATATATTACCCTTAATCCCGGGTCTGCATCATATTTCTCATATGCGTATGAGTTTTTTTGATCATTTGACACAAATGAGCTTGTTCCTGCATTACTTAATATATATGAACTTATTTTTGCATCTGAATATCCCTTACTTGGATTACTCGTATCTAAATTGTCTCCTCCTTCATATTGCGTAAATAATGTTGGTGCATATCTATTATTTGTCGAAGTTATCTTATTTGGTGCTGTGCTATCATTTGCATTTGTACTCCACAAGCCTCCATATGCTCCGCTTAATTTGCTTTCATCAACAAAATCCTCGAATTTTGCATTCCTTGCTAGTACTACTTTAACTTTCTTCGTTGAACCATCACTCAATTTAATCCCTGTCAAGTTTCCATATAGATTATTACATACTGTATCCATGGCTAATACTCCATTGTTGTATCCTGCTGCTCCTGTTAATCTCATTTGCAAACTTGTTGCTCTATCTGCTATATAATAGTCATATTTGCTTGTATCAAATTCTCCTGTTAATGAATCATATCCTCCATCTGTTAACTTTGTCCATGTCATATCTGCTTCTTTTGTTGGTAATCCTGAATTTATCTTGTTTACTGATTTGATATCTATTCCTAATAGACTTGCTATTGAATCTGCTTTTACATATCCATGTGCCTCTGCTCCTAATTTTCCTTTATAAAATGGATCTGTATTCACACTTGCTCCTATTGTTTTATCTGGTACACTATCTGCTGATACTGTTATTACTGGGCGCAATGCACAATTGTATGTTGAATTTGATCCTGTTGTATTAAATCCATTAACTTGAAATAAATTGTAATTAGTATATGCACCATCTGTTCTTATATAATTTATAGCATAATAATCATATGCTATATTTTCGGAATATTGTACTTTCCCACCTTGCGAATCATAATCATACCATGTTTGTCTTGATGCTAACCAATAATTATTTCCTGTATTTCGTATATCCGCTGATATTTTATTTGTTGCAGATTTTATACTTCTTATTGTTGGTGAAGTACTTGCTAAAAGCATATTTGTATTGCTTGCTTGAGCTCCTGATGTATTACTTGCATCTATATAATCACTAATCTGTTCCGTTGAATATCCATCATTTTCTACATCTTTTGTGTTTATAACCGGTTGTATTTTTTTCCCTTGTTCATATTTTCTATTTAACTGATATGTTACATCATAAAAGTCTGTTAAATTTGCGCTTCTTGCTGATAGCACTTTCTTTCCATTTATCTCTAGACCACTATATAATTTCGAACATATTTCATTTAATGCTTTTACTCCATTCGTATATCCATTTATTCCTGATAGTGATACTTCAAATCCTGTATTGTTATTTGCTATTAAATTTACTGTTCCGTCATCATTTATACTTAGTACTTTCCAGCCTAAATCCTCTGTTTCTATCTCTCCTGCTTCTACCATTGCTATTCCGGGAACGTCTTCATTATTATTATCTAGAACTTGTTTTATGTGTCTGTTTACTCCCATTCCATCTGTTTTTCCTAAATATTCAAATGTATAATCTTCTAGATTTACAGAATATTTATTTCCTTTATATGCTACTTGGGCTGTTCCATCTCCATTATTTAAGAAGTCTTCTATTCCTTCATTTCCTATATTTGAACTTAAATAATCTGCTAATCTAAAGCTTGCATCTAGCTCTTTATCCATTCTCAATCCGGTTAAGAATAATTCCATGTCATTTTTTGCACTCGCTTCTTCTGTGGCTGACGCTGCCTGTTTTGCTTTTGTTATTATTCCATTATCCCCAATTACTAAATTAATACTTACTCCTGCTAATATTAATAAGACAACTATTGTAACAACTAGTGCAATAAGCGTTATTCCTTTTTCACTAAGATTACTTGTGTGTACAGCCGTAAGACTTTCAGCCTTTCTAATTTTTTTATTCATTTTTTTCAAATCCTTTCCTATGTATTTTTATATTCCTTATATTTTTAGAAATTGTTTTTCATTAGTATGCCTCCTTTTTTTATTTCTATAATTATTTCTACAAACTATTTATAGAATTTTAAAACGACATTTGTCGTTTATAATTTTATCAAATATAAAAAATATTGTAAATAGGTTTAAGGATTTTTTCGTTTTATTTTTGATGTTTATCAAAATAAAATACCATTTCAAATTTTATAAAAGCGTGCTAATAATACTATAAAATTTTAGTTTTTCCTATTGTTATCAAATTTTCAAACGCTAATTTGACAACATTATGTAAATATGTTATACTTATTATTGTATAACACTTTAGGAGGCTAATAACATGGTCGAAAAAGAAGAACTCAATGAGTTTATTTGGCATTTACTTCGGGGCTTTCAAGAAGGATTCTCGGATTGCAAAAGAATTCAAGCGGGATTATCCTATAAAAGAATTATCCCAAAATCTTTTTGGGATGATCCCATAGACGGGTACATCGGAATTCTTGGACGAACTAAGTTAAAGAAAGACGAACTAAAAGAACTGCGCAAAGAGGTGGTTGAACGTATTATTCAAGAAATCAATCATCCTTCCCAAAAGAAAATGTACGCAGACAATTATTCTCGGCTTTTCCACGCACTAGCAATCCTTGGTGTTTCCAAAAGTGATACCCGAGTACCTGCACTTGGAAAAGATTATATGTACAACATCGCCTATTGCCTTTGGGCCTTGGATGATGGTACAGAACAGACCTACGAATTCATTGCTGATATAGCATGGTATTCTGCTGAAGCAGTCAAGAACAACAAGTTTAGGAAGGATATGTTAATAACAGGAGGAAGAATCACTTGATCTAGTAAAGCCTAAAAAAGAGAAGATACAGAAATAATTTTCTGGTATCTTCTCTTTTTATATAAATTTCTATCTACACAAATTTTTTACTTTCTCAACTTTAAATTGCATTATACTAAATATTATAAAAATATGTTGCTTCTAAATCTGCTTCATTTAATAATAATGCTATTGGATATTTTTTATATGCTTCTCCAATTGTTCCGTACAATTCCTTTGGCTCTGTAAAGCCCATATGCCAACGAATCGCATATTTTTCTTCATTAGTCAATTTCATGTATTCTGTAATCATCATTACAGATTTTTCTCCATGTCCATATGGTATTGTATCTTCAACTGCATAATATGGAACTTTCTCCCATTCTCCCCTTGCATTTTTTGCATTTCTATAATCTACTTTATAGTAATTTGTTTTGCAAATGTCATGTAAAAGTGGAGCAATTATAACTGTATCTTCTGGAGTTGATAATCCACTTGCCTTTATTTTTTCTTTAAATATTTCATATACTTTCATGCTATGTTCTAAAAGTCCACCTTCATAATTTCCATGAAATCTTGTACTTGCTGGTGCTGTATAAAAATCTGATTTTTCTAAGAAGTTTAGTAAATTCTCTATTCCTTCTCTTTTAGTTGATCTTAATAATTCAATAAATTCCTCTTTCATAATGCTCTCCTATCTAATAAATTCTTTGTCTTCGCAATATGGTATATCCGTCTTTTCAAAGCTCCATGGCTCATTTGATGCCATTTTTCTCCATAATGTTGCATATGGCTCTTGAGTAAATTCTTTTGTTAATTTGCTCAAATCTTTTTTTGGTAATACTGTTAATGGGTCTATCGTGTAATCTAATCCAGTTTCTTCTGTGTTAGATTTTCTAATTTCTACATGTAAGTGTGGCACTCTTGAGCCTCCACTACAACCTGTTATTCCTATTACCATATCACGTGTAACCTTGTCTCCCGGCTTAACATAAGATTCTCTTAAATGTCCATACACTACTCTTCTACCATCATTGTTTAGTATTTCTACCTTATTACCATAACCATCGTTAAAGGCATCAAATCCTTCTGTGGTAGTACCATCAAATTCTGCAAGCAATACCGTTCCATCTGCTATTGGATGCACTTCTGTTCCAATGTCTGCTGTTATATCAAACCCAGAATGTGCTCTTTGTTTAAATAAAACGTAATGATTCTTTCTAATTCCATATTTATCATGTTCTGTTACTTTATACTTTGGCTCTATTGGCCATGAATATTCTTGTTCCATAATTTTTCCTCCTTTATCTTTCAATCTGTTCTTGTAGTTCTTTTATTCTCTCACTAAGTGCAATAATCTTCTCTATTTTTCTTTGTTTAAAATTTATCTTTCCGTTATATGTTTGTGACGTTCTTGCTCTTTTTAGCCTTGATATTTCACACTGTTCATATCCTAATTGTTCTTTTAATATTGCAATTTCTTCACTAGCAGGTATTGCTATACCTTCTGGATTATATCCATACAATATTGCAACTTTCTTTTTTATATGGTCTAAATATTTTTTATACTCATCTCTTCCTACTCTACAAATGTGAACTTCTCTATCTCTGCCATCTCTTCTTTTTACATATAAGCTGTCTGTTAAACCAAAAAATTCAGATACATATTTTGATGAAAGATTATCTCTATGCAATGTTGAGCATAAAAATATTTCTTGTTCACTCTCATTTTCAAAGAATTGTTCCATATGTTTTGTAATGCCTTCTGATAATAAAATTCTTGCAAGCCCTGACCTTCTATCTCGTGGGTCTGTTATGTATGTGTCTAATTCTATTGAGTTAGATGGTTTTGCCGTATAATATTTTTTTACATTAAATTCTGGTTTTTCGTGTATTACTAATGGTCCTTTATGTAATATTTTTTTATACTCTAGTTCTGCTTTTTCTCGCCCTATTATCGTTTCTAGCTCTCTTGCCTCAACATCATTTGGTTCTACGTCCTGTTTTCCAAACTCTTTTGCAATATCATCAGCAGTAATCCAGTAAAACATATCATATCTTTCCATAACACCAGTATGAGTTTTATCTTGTTCTTGCATATATTCTGACATATACTTATTTAGTAATTCTCTAAGTACACTCTTTTCGTGAAAATGATTGTTTTCTTCATCTACTTCATGTTTCAAAAACGCAATAATATTTTCTCCATATTGTGGAAACTCTGCTAAAATTTTTGCTTTAGCATATTTAAAAGCCTGTACTTTCAGCTTATAAATACTTAACATGTCTCTTCTATAATCTTGCAAGGTTTTGTACTTGTTTTTTACGTATTGATTATAATCATCTCCATATTTGAAATATTTTGTTATATCATTGTACGTAAACGGTTGTTGCCCTTGTGTAATATATGTTGCAGCAATAACCTTGCCATTTTCATCAACTGCAACAAAAACCGAATTTTCTTTAGAATGTGCATATGCAGAAATATCCTCTCTGCCTGTTGGAAAAAGCTGACCGCTTTGGCCTCTTGCCTCCATGTTTTCCATAACCACTTGTTCTAAATTAGCAACCTGTTCTAAATATTGTGCTTCGTTATCTTTTGTAAGTTCCTCTAATTTAAAATTCATTTTATACCTCTTTAGGTCTCAAATTAAGCCAATCTTGACTTAATTTTTATAATATGCTGACTAAATATAATTATATTTTATCGGGCTAATAATATCACAATTTTTTTCATTTGTCTATTCTGAAAAATCATATTTTTCTGTGTATTTCTTGTGTATAATCATTTAAGCATGTTTTACTACAAATTCACAATTTTTGCTAATTTATCAGTGTTTAAAATTTATATTTTTGCATTTGTCCTTGCAGAAATTTTACACAAATTCTTCCCATACTAAGTTTGCTAAATCGATGCCTTTTTTACTCAATTTTATGCTATTTTCATCAACTTGTATTAAATCTTCATGAGTAAGTTTATCTAATGTTTTACAATATTTCATAATTGGATTTATTCCAAAAATTTTCTTAAAATCCCCTATATTTACTCCATCTATTTTTCGAAGTCCAAGCATCATAAATTCATTCATCTTATCTTCTTCATTTAAGGTTTCGTTTAACACCAAATTTCTATTCGGATTGCCATTTTCTATATTCTTAATATATTGCTCTAGACTTTCTATATTAGAATACCTTTTGTTGTCCATAAAAGAGCATGCTGCAGCTCCAATTCCAATATATTCTTTTTGTTTCCAACAATCTGTATTGTGTTTTGATTCAAACCCCGGCTTTGCAAAGTTAGATATTTCATAGTGTTTGTATTTATGTTTTTCCAAATAATCCTTTACAAACCAATACATTGCTCGCTCTTCTTCATCTGTTGGTAAAATTGACGTTCCATCTTGTACCATTTTTTCCATCTTTGTATTTTCTTCAACTATCAAAGAATACACAGAAATATGCTCTGGTTTTAAATTTGCTATTGTCTTTACACTTTCCTTTAAGTCATCAAGAGTTTGGTTTGGAAGAGCCAACATCAAATCCACATTTATATTATCAAATCCTGCCTCTCGTGCCCACTCGAAGGTGTTTTCAAAATCACTATAATTATGAATTCTGCCAATGCTTTTAAGCAGTCTATCTTGAACTGCTTGCAAACCAATGCTTATTCTGTTTATTCCCGCTTCTTTATATGTTTTTAGCTTTTCTTTACTAGCAGTGCCAGGGTTTACCTCGATAGTAATCTCAGCCTCTTCATCAATTTCAAAATTAGCTTTTATAGTCTCCATCACATTCAAAATATACAATTCATCAATAGAAGATGGCGTGCCACCTCCTATGTAAATTGTTTTTATTATAAACTTTGGTTCTAAGCCATGCTCGTGCATAATCCTATTTTCATTAGCATATTGCACAATTTCACTCTTTAAACATTTAATGTATCTTTCCACCATTTCATATCTATTCGGATATGAAACAAAATCGCAATAATAGCATTTTTGCTTGCAAAATGGCATGTGTATGTATAATCCTATTTCTTTTTCTTCCATTTATTTCTACAAATACTCCTCTATTTTCTTGAATCTATGGCTAACACTAGACTTCCCAATTGGATTTTTAAGCATTGCTCCTAACTGCTCTAATGTTGCTTCCGGATTTTCTTCTCTTAAACTTGCAATTTCTTTTAAATCTTCTGGCAGATTATTAAACTTACCAGACTTCTTCAATTTTTTTATAAGTTCAGCCTGCTTAACAGCTGCATTTATAGTCTTATTAAGGTTTGCCGTCTCACAATTTACAATTCTGTTTACATTGTTTTTCATCTCTCTAAGCACACGTATTTCTTCAAACTTTAACACAGTAGAATGACCACCCACTAAAGCTAACATTTTAGATATTTCTTCTCCATCTTTTAGATAAACTGTTTTTTCTAAAATTTTAGCCCCAATGGAATATTCATTTAACAATTTTAATGTAAATTCCGCACATTCTTTATCTTTAAAAATTATTTCCAAATGGTATTTATTCCTTGGGTTGTTTATTGAACCTGCCCCCAAGAAGTTTCCTCTTATATATGCTTTTTTCAAATTATCTTGTTGTAAATAATTCTCTGCATCTTCTAAAACTGGGATTTCATCACACTTATATGTAATACTGTATGTTTTGCCTGTTATACTTATTTTATAATCCTTAATCTCTAGGTTATTTAAAAGCTTAGCAAACCTATTTATGTTGTACTCACTTTCAGTTGAAAACTTTACATTTCTACCTTTCACATCTATATTATTAGACGCCAAATAACCAAGAAATTCTGCATAAACTTCTTGTTTATTCTTCAAATTATTTATTTGACTTAGTTCCATTTTTAAATCTGATGAAAAAGACATCTCTATCACTTCCTTCTATATACACACTTTTGCTACTACGCATCTATCATTTCCAGATAAATCTTGTATAGTGTTTATTTCTGCATAATTCCTGTTTTCTTTAAGCAGATTTTTCACATCTTCTTTTTGGTCATATCCAATCTCTAATATTAAATATCCATTCTTTATGTGATTGCAAGACTGCTCTATGATTTTTTTATAAAATTCTAATCCATCTTCTCCGCCATCTAATGCAAGATGTGGCTCATTTTGAACTTGTTTTGATAATTCATTTATAACATCGCTTCTTATATATGGTGGATTTGAAACAATAATATTAAACTTTTGCTCTTGTATGTTTTCAAATAAATCTGATTCAATGAATCTTACATTTGTGTTGTTTTTTTCATTATTATATTTAACAACCTCTAGCGCTTTAGCACTAATATCACTCGCAAAAACTTCAGCCTTATCTCCGAGAAAGTTTGAAAGAGAAACAGCAATAGCTCCACTACCAGTACACAAATCTAATATCTTTATCTTGCCATTTTTTAGAAGTAACTCTTTGCATTTTTTCAAGGTTTCTTCAACAATAATTTCCGTATCTGGCTGTGGAATAAGCACATTCTCGTTTACAAAAAAATTCAATCCCATAAACTCTTGGTTGTTAGTTATATATTGTAATGGCTTACCATTAATTAACTTATTTATATTTTCTTTAAACTTTTTATAATCTTCTGCATTAAGCTCATCTTCTAAATGAATTACCAGATATTGTTTTTCTACGCCTAATACAAAAGCTAGTAATTCTCTTGTTATTATTACATTATCTTCTATATTATTCTTGCTTAATACATTTTTTCCTTCTTCAATTACTTCCTTTATTTTCATACTAAAACCTCTTCAACAATATGCAAATATTATACTATTTCCATGTAGTAATTGCAATATTCATAATAGTAATTACTGATATCGAGGTTGGAAAAGAATTAAATTTTGGCAAGGAAAATGATATTCAAAAGGCAAAAGATCATAATTGATGTATATGTAACCTCGTTTTGAATGAAATTTGACGAAGCCAAAATTCTAAGTATTTTCCAGCCAAAGCAAAAGCACCACCTAAATTAAGTGATGCTTCAAATTTACTATAGAAATCGCCCCACATTAGCCGTAAGCCGAATGAAATTTTAAGGACCTGCACCAGCAGGTGGGTGTCTTGTTAAATGTTCCTGGGTTTCTTAAGTTTATAACCTAAGCCTACACGCCACATTTAAAGGCGGACTCCCTTTTAGAATTTGTTGGTTCTAAAATTCCTTTCTACACGTACCACGTAGGGAATGTTTCGTTTCTGCTATTATACTATCATAAACGGAATAACATTGCAATACTTTTTTTAATCTTTCACAGCAATTTCACAATCAAAATATGACAAATTTGGTAAATTTTTTTATTGCATTTTTTCTTTTTTCAAATTATAATATTAATACTAGTGGTTATAGGTAATCCGCAAAACCTAAATATTTTAATGTAAGGAAATTATATGAAAAATCAATCACCTAAGAAAAGTAAAAAAATTGTAAAATTTATTGTTTTTATACTGCTTGTTATACTTCTTGCAGTTTTAATAAAAATCAATTATACAGATGCTCAAAAAAAGATAGCTTTAGAAAATACCATTGCAGACATGACCTCTTTAAACTCTAAGCAAACATTTTCTATTGATAAAATTTACTTATACAGTTCTGCAAATGCAACAAATAATAAAACAAAAAAATCAATGTGGAATTTAAATGTTTATCAGTATACAGATATTGCATTATACATTTCGGGCAATGCTAATAATAAAGCCCAAAATACTATTAAAGAATTGTATATAGATAATATAAAGTTTGATTCTTTTAATGGCGGAACTCCTAATTTGCATTACAAAAACTTATTTGAATTTGGAAAGTTTAATATAGAAACAGATTATTTAATTACAGATAGATTAAATTATGAAATTGTAGAACCTGCAAAAATGGATTCAAAATTTAATACTTTAGATAATTCTATAAATGTTGAAATACCTAACACTGTTGATGACGTTGAAATAAATAATACAAATACAGATTCATCTAACAATGTAAACGATACATCTAGTGTTTCATCAGTAGAAAACTTAGATTACGCAAAGCCACAAGTATATTCAGATTTATCCAATCCAATTACATTAGAATATATGAATTTAATAAAAAGTAATTACTTGGTTTCAGATATTGAAAACCCTTTAGTTTACAATGGTTCTCTATTAAAAAGAGCAGGAGTTGATTTAACCTCAATTTCTGGAAATATTACTTTTAAAGTTCATATAAAAAATATTCTTGAAGAAAGTTATGTTGCAAATGTAAAAATTGCCATTCCCCTAAAAGATGATGTTTCTGGAGATACTATTTATGATGGAAGCTTTACAAAGGAAATTACAACAAAAACAAATTTTAGTGTTGAAAAATAAAATTTTTAAGCATTAGTAACTGTAAACTTTTACATATTTTACTACTCATATTTATACTACAAAAAAGACTAGCTCGTGAAAGCTAATCTTTTTTGTAGTAGAAGCTCGGCTCAGGCCTCAGCTTTGCCAAGACTCAGAACGCCTCCTACTTTCTCTACATTTTCTAGTTTTTAGGCACTAAGCTTAACAGTATCTTTTTGCATTTTCTGACAAAATAAAATCTGTACTTTTTTAGTAATCTCGTTAGTCTATTATTGTCTAGAAAAGTGAAACACGGAAACCAATTCCATCATTAGTGTGATCTGTGTACCTATCGTAGTAGCTAGATGAAGATCTGCTCGAACCTATATTGTCGTAACCACCTCCCCTATAAACACACGGAGCATAAGTTGGAGAAGAATTTTCTAAGGTCCACTCAACTACATTTCCTGCTATGTCATACATATTCATTACTTTATTTTGTTCTGATGTTCCTGTAGTTACCAATATTCCATTTCCTTCTAGAGATTGGACAATTTTCTTTCTACTTGCATCTACAAAATTTGCTGTTACTGTTGTGGATGTATTCCATTTGGAATTTGCTACATAGTTTAAACATATAGCATATTTCCCTGTTTGGCTTAGTTGGAATGCTGAATTCATATAGTTTCCTATTGTTGTACTGTCTTTTGTTAAAATCTCTGTTGATGTAATTTTAGCTTTGTCTTTACTCATAAATGCTAGCACTAAATCCCATTGTATTCCAAACATTAAACTACTTGCTTTAGTTCCTGAATTTACATTTTGTGCTAAATTTTGCGCTTGTGTTCTTGTCACCCATGTATATGGATATGCATCCGCCTTTGATAAAGGTGCAGGCATTCCTTCTATTGTATATTTTCCATCTGAATTTGTGCCCGGTTCTCCTGTTCTATTTTCTTTAATTCCAGCTTCATATCTCCCCACATAAAATCCGCCATTTTCATATACACTTTTTAGCATTTTATTTTTTAATGCTTTATACTCTGTTTCACTTAACCAGCCTTCATTTTTATCATCTGCATACCATGTGTCTGTAATAAAACTTGTGCTTCCTCTATATGTTTTTGTATATTCCTTTAAATCATTTTCTATACTTGTATAATCTGCATCTGTAAATGTTGTTTTTCCAAGCCCTGTTGTAGCATAAACTGCTGTTGTTCTTGGTACTACTACCCACACATATTCATTTCCACTTGCATCTTGTATTACTAATCCTGTATCTACACTTGTACTTGTATCATAATGAAAATCATCACTTGGTAAATATGGAACTGTCTCTGGTTCTAGCTTTCCTCCATTTCCACTTCCAGTACTTCCATTTCCGGCTAATGCACCTTCCATTTCACTTACCAAACCATTCATTCCTTTTAAGTCATTTTGGCTGGCTTCTGCAGATTTTGTTTCTGCTTCTTTTGCTTTTGCTATTATTCCGTTATTTC
>ERZ773181.1386-NODE-1386-length-19590-cov-6.212490_pt1 | contig 19590 bp, 20 predicted proteins | sample MGYA00581001_ERZ773181 | MGnify/ENA primary metagenome ERZ773181 (study PRJEB29015, sample SAMEA2737780) | human gut metagenome | biome: human gut; feature: human-associated habitat; material: faeces | place: China | collected 2012 ... | reverse complement strand
ATTATCTGTTAAAATTATATTAAATGGTGCGGTTGAAATTACAATATAAAAAAAAATAAACTTCCGATTTGGAAGTTTATTTTTTTTTATTTATTTTCTGTTTCAAGTTTAGCAACAATTTTCTTTAAAACATCAGCAGTAGCTTGTTTTAATTCAGAAACACTTTTTTCAATAACGGGTGTTCCTTTTTCAACAGCTAGCTTATATAATTCGTCAGCTTTCTTTTGAATTTTAGTTGCTTTTTGTTTAGCAATCTTCAAAGCTTTTTCTTTATCAAGATCTTTTAATTCTTTTTGAAGTTCATTAACTTTTTTTACAATACTTTCTTTTACATCTTCAGCTTTAATAGATTTAACTTGTTCTAATACTTCATCAAACTTTTTCTTTAAATCAGCTCTAGTTTCCTTTCCAGTTTTAGGTGCAAATAATAAACCTAAACCTGCTCCCACCGCTGCTCCACAAAGAAATTTTCCTAATCCATTTTTTTTCATATTATTCCTCACTTTCATCCTTTCTTTTTTTTCTAAATAATACTTTACTAAATAAATTACCAGCCACTTCTACAACCTTATCTGTAAAAGACGCAATCTTATCAGTTGTAAAATCAATTATACTAAATATTGAATTTAATGATTCAACCTTTTCATTTACATTATCCACTACTTTTTCTAACTTATTCATAGTTATTATAGTCTTAATTCCCAAAATTATTCCTATAGTTAAAAGAGCAATTAAAAGTAAATAAATAACTATTGGCAAGAAGTGTAACCAAAAATCCACTAGATATCACCTTCCTCTCTATTATCATACATTGAATCTATTAAATCAAACAGATCATTTTCTAAAGTATCATCATCTTCAACTTTTCTCATTTCTGTTTTATTTGCATCACATTTTGCTGTTACTTCTTCTAAGTCTTTATCAATGCGTTCATAATCTGCCACTTCATTTGTTGCTTCTTTATTATTTTTATCTTCAACACTATTTTTTTCATCAACATCGATTGTTACATCTGATGTATCTTCTAATAATTCATCAATCGTTTTTACTTTTTGTTGTTTTTCTTCTTCATTTTCTTTAACTTTAACTGTAACACTTTCTTCATAATAAGTCGCCTCAGGTTCACCAAGTGTTTCTTCTCCAAAAGCTTTTTTTCTAACACTACTAAAATCTAATCCCGTGTTAACTACATTATCTGTTTTACTTTTTATATCTTCAGGTTTATAATCTTCATTTAATATACCATACACTGGAGAAATAATCGGAGATGGTTTAAATTTCTTTTTTTCTACAACTTCCGTTCTTTCAATTTTTGAAAAATTTCCCATATCATATCTTTTTTCTACTCTCTTCTTTCTTTCGTATTCCATTACATTAGTAGTTTTAGGCTTTTGAACTCTACTCATATTTGAAAATTCTTCTTCATCGAAATCAAAGAATGGTGAAATATTATCTGATTTAAATAAATCCCTTTCATTTAAATTTTCAGTTTTTGTTTCCTTAACTGGAGCAGTTACTTTTGGAACACTTTTTTCAACAGGTTCTTCAACCTTTCTTTGCGGTTCTATTTTCTCTGCAATTGGCTTCTTTTCTTCACTTTTAGGAGTACTTACAACTTCATCCTCTTCTACCTCTTCAAACAGTATTCCTTTAATTTTGTTTAATAATCCCATAATAGTCCACCTTCCTAATTAATTAAATCTGGGTCTGGAATTTTTTCTTCTTCTTCCTTATAATTATTATCAATAGTCAAATAATTACTTTCACTACCCTTTGTGTTGAATATATTAAATTCTTCTTCACTAAAATTAAGTATATCATCACCCATTAAATTTGCAATTATACTATCATTATACTCAACACTTTTTAATATGTTTATAATAGATAACATTGCCTCATTACAATATCTTTTATCTACTATCACTTCTATTTTAGCATAATTATACATAATTTCAACTAAATATTTATTATTTTTTAATAAATTTATTTCAACATATCCAAATTTATCTTCAAAACTTATCTTGCTAGAATAAATTGCCTTATCATTTATATGATAATCTTTTTCGATTTTTTTCTCATAACTTACTACATCAACATATAAGTAATATTTACTATTAGCATCTTCAATTACTTCATTATACATAGTACTATCACTTACTTGCATACCTCTAGGTAAATAATAACTATATCCAGTTCTATATATATTATTTTTGGGAGAACTCGTAGAAATATTATTTACAATATCACTATAACTTAATTTATTTATATTAGTACAGCCAGTTATTAAAAATAACATGCTAATAATAATAACTATTTTTTTCATATTTAACCTCTTCTATAATTATATCAAAAAAAACAAAAGTAATAAAGTAAAAGTTTTTGTCAAACATTTACTTATAACTTGTAAATAATTGATAACTTTACAAATATCTAAATTGAAAAACTAAAATTGAATTTTTACATTTTTTTAAAACTTTTGTCGAGCAATGTCGAAACGCTTGCATTATATTATTTTGTATGTATAATAACTCATTGTTACCTGAATTTTTACTGTCAGTCTATAAACTACCTCCATAATAACAGGTAACAAAGAGTTATATCCTAAAACCCATCTTCTCTACATGGATATAACTTTTTTATTTGAAAATAATTATTTACTTACATCAACATATTTAATTTTAATTCCCATATTACTAAATTTTTCTTCATACTCAGTCATTATATTTGGTATGTTTTCACTATGCAGATCATAACTTATATTATTTATATGATATCCATATTTTTTATATTCCTCTAAACTAAATTGAAATAATAAATCATTATCAGTCTTTTGAATTATATGAGGATTATCTTTAAATAATTGATCATAAATTTGTAAATAATTGATTGATGTAAGTCTTCTTTTAGCATGTCTATCTTTAGGCCATGGATCAGAAAAATTAAGATATATTGTATCAATCTTCTTATCCAACAAATCTTCAATACTTGCAATATCCCCGATTAAAACTTTTAGATTACTAGGTTTGTATTCATTTATTTTTTTTATAGCAACACTTGCAACACTACTATATTTCTCTACTCCAATATAATTAATGTTTGGATTGTTTATTGCCATATTCAAAATAAATTGTCCTTTTCCCATCCCTATTTCTAAACATACAGGATTATTATTCTCAAAACATCCTTCATAATAATAATCACAACCATTTAATACTTCATCTTTATCTTTAGGATTTCTCATTCTCATATTATCAACTTCTTTCTAATTTACATATACTATTTGTAAGGAGGCTACTCATGAGAAAAAATAGAAACTCATTTTTTACTGAATCAAATATGAATTATTCAAATTTTCAAGCACAAGGTGCCATACCTCAAGCAATGCCTTACGCTAATGCTAATTATAATCCTTATCAAGCACAACCTAATATTGGTATGCCCTATGTAGACAATTCTGATTCAATAGAAAACAGACTTGCCAAAATTGAGCGTCAAATCAATCGTTTAAATGCTAGAATAAACAAACTTGAAAGCCTAAACACAACATTTTTAGATGATAACATTGACACATCAGGCAACATGTATATGCTTTAATTATATATAATCATTGCACTAAAACAATATAACTGTTCTTCTCCACATACCGCAATTGCCACTTGATACTTGATATCTATTATATCAAAATCCCCAGAATTTAGAAAGCCATTTACAGCACTTTCTAAATCTTTTTCATGTCCTTCATCAAATACTTTAACTTTCATATATCCCACCAATTATATTTTACAACAATAAACTTAAATATTTTGTCTATTATTGTATTTATTTTTAAAAATTATGCCATACTACCAATAAAAAAGAATTGTTATTTAACAACAATATTAACAATTCTTCCTTTTATAACAATTACTTTAACAATTTCTAATCCTTCAATATGTCTTTTTACATTATCATTATTTAATGCCTTATCTTTTATAACATCTTCAGAATCATCTACATTAACTACAATTGAACCTCGTAACTTACCATTAACTTGAACACCTATTTCTTTTTCATTTAAAATAGTTTTAGCTTCATCATATTCTGGCCAAGTACCTTCGCAAATTGGACTTTGTCCTAGAGATTCATTTAATTCTTCCGTAATATGTGGCGCCATTGGATTAAGTAATGTTAATAATAACGTATAATCTTTTTTAGTAATATGTTCACACTCTTCATATTTATTAAGTAATATCATTAATGTTGAAACTGCAGTGTTATAAGCAATATGACTTAAATCATAAGTAACTTTTTTAATACTTTGATGTATAATGGTTTCTAATTTTTCAGAATATTTATTACCTTCTACTACCTTATCTTTTAAACGAATAATTCTATCAATAAATCTCTTACATCCTTTTAATGAGTCAGTACTCCACGGAGCAGATTGTTCATAATCACCCATAAACATTTCATAAACTCTTAAGGTGTCTGCACCATATTCATTAACTATATCATCTGGATTAATAACATTTCCTTTACTCTTACTCATTTTTTCATTATTTGAACCTAATACCATACCATGGCTTACTCTAGTCCAAATCATTTCTTTATGAGGAACAAGACCTATATTATATAAAAATTGTACCCAAAATCTTGCATAAAGTAAGTGCCTTGCTGTATGTTCCATACCACCATTATACCAATCAACTCTATTCCAGTATTTCATTGCATCCATACTTGCAAACTCATGATCATTGTGAGCATCCATAAATCTTAAGAAATACCAACTAGATCCAGCCCAGTTAGGCATTGTATCAGTTTCACGACGAGCATGACCTTCACATTTTGGACAAGTAGTGTTAACCCAATCCGTTATTTTAGCAAGAGGGCTTTCACCATCATCAGTTGGTTCATATTCAGCAACATCTGGCAAAACTAAAGGTAAATCTTCTTCATTTAAAGGAACCCAACCACAATTATTACAATATACCATAGGGATAGGTTCTCCCCAGAATCTTTGTCTTGAAAAAATCCAATCTCTCATTTTGTAATTAACTTGTGCTTCACCACATTTATTTTCTTCAAGCCATTTTATCATTTTACTTATGGCATCTTCTTTACCAAGACCATTTAAAAATTCAGAATTAATATGAACCCCATCACCAACATAAGGAAGTTCCTCAGTCGGTCCTTGTAATACAGGAATAATTTCTAAACCAAATTTAGTTGCAAATTCAAAGTCTCTTGTATCATGGGCAGGTACAGCCATAATAGCGCCAGTACCATAAGATACTAAGACATAATCACTTATCCAAATAGGAATTTCACGACCATTAACAGGATTTATTGCATAAGCACCAGTGAAAACACCAGTTTTATCCTTATTAAGTTCAGTTCTTTCCATATCATTTTTTAATTTACAAGCATTTATATATTTGTTTACATCATCTTTTTGTTCATCCGTAGTAATTGCACCCACTAATTCATGTTCCGGAGCCATAACACAATAAGTTGCTCCGAATAATGTATCACATCTTGTTGTAAACACTGTAAATGATTTATCAGTATCTTTGATTTTAAAGTTTACATTTGCTCCGATAGATTTACCAATCCAATTTATTTGTCCTAACTTAACTTTTTCTGCAAAATTAGTATCTTTAAGTCCCTCAAGTAAATCTTCAGAATAATCACTCATTCTAAGCATCCATTGACTCTTTTCTTTTTGAACTACTTGAGTACCACATCGCTCACATACACCACCTGCAGCATCTTCATTCGATAAAACACTTTTACAAGTTGGACACCAATTTACTGGAACAGTATCCTTATAAGCCATTCCATGTTTATAAAATTGTAAGAATTGCCATTGAGTCCATTTATAATATTCAGGATCTGTTGTACTAAATTCTCTATCCCAATCAAATGAAAATCCTAAATCCATCATTTGTCTTTTAAAATTTTGAATATTTTTTTTAACAGCTTCTTTAGGATGTATATGATTTTTTATTGCATATTGTTCAGCAGGTGCACCAAAAGCATCCCACCCCATTGGATATAAAACATTATATCCTTGCATTCTCTTCATCCTTGCAATAGCATCTTGAGCAGTATAACCTCTTACATGTCCAACATGTAAACCATTTCCAGACGGATAAGGGAACTCAACTAATATATAATAAGGTTTCTTATCACTACCAGTTATTGCTTTAAAACACCCTTTTTCTTCCCAATATTTTTGCCATTTTTTTTCTATTTCATTATGATTCATTTTTATTCCAACCTTTCTTAACTAAAATTCTTCCAAATATCTCATATAATGCATAAATAAGTCCAAACAATAATATAAACCCTAATAACATACTAAATCCTAAATTCCAAGGTATAATAGTAACCACCATAAATACAAATGAAATTATAAATGCATCAATTAAAGACACCATAAAGAATACATAATTTAAATTCATTTTATTGATATCCAATTTAAATCTAGGAATTAAATAAGATAATCCTACAAAATCTTCTAATTTTTTATTTTTCTTTTTCGTTTTTTGTTTCTTTATATTTTCGTAACCTCTTTTAAAAATCCACAAGAAATTAACGAGGAATACCGCTACAAAAACAAACAAACCCCAAATTAAAGTTTCACTTAACTGCTCCATAAATCCCTCCAAAATAAAAAGGTCATACCTAAAGGACGAGTTTCCCCGTGGTACCACCTTAATTGTTTCTCATTAATTGATACGGAAATTACCCCATTTACATCCAAAAGCAAGTTCAATTTTTTACTTTATTAGTTTTCATCAACCACTAACTCTCTTTAAAAGCAAGAAAATTTACTACTCTTTTTTCATCTGCATATATACATTATATTAAATTTCTGCTACATATTCAAGTAATTTTATAAACATTCTTATAAATCTTTTATCTAATTCTCTTATTTTTTTGATTTGAATTCTTTTTTTCTTAATTTCTAAATCACTAAATATTATACTTGCTATTTTTTCCTTAGTTACAGTTTCAATTGGTAAATCAGTAATAATAGAATTAATATCTTCATTTATTATTCTAACAGCATTTATTTCAATATCCTTACCTCTACAGTTAATTATTAATTCCTTCGTAGTATCTACATTCATAACCTCAACAATAAAATTATTATCTTCTTCATAAGTTTTTATATTATCACTTAATTTATCTTTATTAACATAAACTTCTATTAATTCTGGCACTTTAGTATTTCTAAAATTAATTTTATAATCCCTTTTACTTGGAATTACAGTTGTTTTTCCATCAATAGGTTTTATAGACACTGAATAATTATTTGGCATATAATTAAAATTAATCGAAGTCACCATATAAAAACCTTCTTCATACATTTTAGTAATTCCATCATCTTCATATAGATTATATGAATTGCTTTCTCCAGGAAATATATTGATTTCCATTTTTTTCGGTGAGCTTAAATCATTAATATCTTCATCTAAAACTGTCATAGGCACAATACTTCCTGCTTTTGCAAATACAGGATACTCATCATATTTATAAAATGCTACATATCTCTTATCTCCGATAAATTTTTTGCCAGATTTAAAATCATACCATGTTCCTTGAGGTAAGTAAATTCTTTCAATAGATCTATTCATTATAGTATCACTTTTTTTAGTAATCGGAGCTATAAACAACTCTTTACCAAAATAATATTCATTTCTATAATCTGGTTCATCGTATATTTCAGGGTTACCATAATAAATAGGTTGAATTAAAGGTTTACCTAACTTACTATAATTACAAGCTTCCGTATATAAATACGGAATTAACTTTTGACGAAGTAATGCATATTCCCGAGCTATAGTATAAGTTTCAATATCCCACGCCCAAGGTTCTCTTTTATAATAAACTCCTCTTTCAGCACTAAATCTAAATATTGGATTAAAGCATGAAAATTGTACATATCTTAAATATAACTCAGGATCTTCAATTCCACCTTTATAACCACCAACATCATGACTCCACCAAGTGATTCCCTTATTAGCTGCCATACTATTATAAAAAGGTAAAAACTTTAAAGTATCCCAAGAAACATATGTTTCTCCAGAATATAATATTCCCACCCTATGCGGTGCAACCAAAGGACTTCTAGTTAAAACCAACGGTCTACTGTTTTTAACCTTATTTATATCTTTATTAAAATAGTAATTTAATGCATTTAATCCCAACATATCTTTTTTATAATCTAACCAAAAAACATCTATATTCAAATCCAATAAAACATCAATCACATTTTTAACAAAATTTTCCATAAAAGTTTTATCCAAGGCATTAAAAGGTATAACACTTCCATCAGTAACATTAAAAGCATTAGCAAAACTCAAATATTTATCTTCTTCCTTCCTTACCCCTTCAACTGGATCAATATTAAGACCTACTCTAACACCTATATTATGCATTGCATTTATAAATTCACTAGGATTAGGAAATAATTCTTTATTAAAACTAAAACCCGTTCGATACAAATTATAATTATTCTTATCTTTAATATGCCAAAATTCACTTAATAATAATACTGATAGAGGTATTCCGTTTCTTTTAAACAATTTAGCCAAAGTTTTTGTATCTTCAAAACTATATATTCTTTCTCTATTCCACCATAAACCTAAAGCATATTTTGGTATTAATGGCGGATAACCTGTTAAAGTGAAATAATCTTTTAAACACAAACCAAAATCTCTTTTATACATAAATAAATATAAATCAACTTTATTAGGATTAGGTTGTACTAAAAAACCATCAACATCTATTTCCATGTTATTTGAGTCATCAAGTAATACAAAACCATCTGTAGAATAAAGTCCTTTATCTAAATTTACTTTTCCTTTATAATTATCTAGACTTACTGCTCCACCCTTGAAATTTCTAGCTTCAGCCTGTCCATAAAACCAAATTTTATCAGTATTATTAAGTGTTACTCGCAAGTTATTATCTGGAGCAAACTTAGGTCCCAAGAAAGGTTTATTTTTTAAATATTGAAATGAAAAATAATTAGTTGTTATAGAAATGTATTTTTCATCTTGTTGAACTTTAAAAGTAGGAACTCTAAAATTTCTATTAGAAACTAATGTGGTTAAATTATCAGAAAAATGTCCATCTACACTATATTCCATTCTAATTAAACGTTCACTTAAAACACTAATTCTATAATTAGTTCCACGAAAAACTGCTTGTTCTTTAGTTTTTGATTTTGTTAAATCCGGAATAAAACATGTATCTAATTTAGTCATAACAACCCTTCTTTATTTATTATTTGTATTTATCAATCGCTTCATTTAAAAAATCATCGTTCTTAAAATAATTAATTTTCATAGAACTTTTAACCTTTTCAAGTGTTCTACTTGCTCTTTTTCTTGCTTCTTCTGTACCTTTTTCAAGTATATTTACAACTTCATCTAAATGATTTTCATAATATTTTCTTTTTTCTCTAATTGGTTCTAATACTTCTTGTAATATATCATTTAGAAATTTTTTAATTACAACATCTCCAAGACCACCAGCTTGATATTTCTTTTTTAATTCATCCAAATTTTTATATTCGGGTAGATATTTACTAAAATGTTCATCTTTTGCAAACACATCTAAATAAGTAAATACAACATTTCCCTCTATACTACCTGGATCATCAACTCTTATATGATTTGGATCAGTATACATACTCATTACTTTTCTTTTTACTTCTTCAGATGTATCCGCCAAATAAATTGTATTACCTAATGACTTACTCATTTTAGCTTTTCCATCAATACCCGGAAGTCTTCTTTCATTTTCTGTTTTGGGTAAATATACTTCAGGCATAACTAAAGTTTCTCCATAAATATTATTAAATGATTTTACTATTTCTCTTGCTTGTTCAATCATTGGTAATTGATCATCTCCAACGGGAACACATGTTGCTTCAAATGCTGTTATATCAGCAGCTTGACTAATCGGATAATTTAAAAATCCAACCGGAATGCTTGTTTCAAAACCACGCAACTTAATTTCATTTTTAACCGTAGGGTTTCTTTGTAACCTGCTTAAAGTTACTAAATTCATATAATAAAATGTTAATTCTGTTAACTCACTTATTTCAGATTGTATAAAAATATTTGTTTTACTTGGATCAATTCCTACAGATAAATAATCTAATGCTACTTCAATAACATTATTTCTAACTTTACTTGGATTATCAAAATTATCAGTTAAAGCTTGAGCATCAGCAATCATAATATAGACTTCATCAAATTCTCCACTATTTTGTAAAGCTACTCTATTTCTAAGGGAACCAACAAAATGGCCTATATGAAGTCTTCCAGTTGGTCTATCACCTGTTAATATAATTTTTTTCATATTATCACATCCAATATAATTATATCAACTAGCCATAGATTTATCAAGAAAATTAAATAAACATTCAACAAATTTCATTTTGTCCAAAACAAACTTTTTAAATATAATTTATATAACAATTTTCTTTCAAACTTCAATTACATAATACCCGTTTTATTTTACCACAAACACAATCAGTTTAACTTGAATTGTTTGCGGGTATCTGTTATAGAAAAATAATATAAAATATTTGGTTTAGGATGTCTACCTTTGCTTTCAAGGAGCTTTTACTTTAAGGATTGATACATATGAAATAACTAAAAATACTTAACAGAATATGCATCAATAGTTTAAATAATTATTTCATTTAAAATAAACATATGCCAAATGTCAATCTAAAGAAATTAATTAGACATTCGATATCGAATGCTCCTTTTTATTTTGAGTGATTAATCTTCATACATTTATTAAAATATTAAGTTAATTCAATAATGCAATTTATTTACTATAAAGTATAAACTTTTGTAAAATTATAAAATATGTTATAATAGACTTATTACAAGGAGATGATTATTTTGAAATATGAAACAGATTCAAGAAAAATAAAACCAGGACAAATTTTTGTCGCTATAAAAGGACATACCGTTGATGGACATGACTACATCCAAGATGCTATAAAAAACGGAGCATCTAAAGTAATCGCAGAACATGTTGTGGATTATGGTATACCACTAGAAGTTGTACCTAATACTGAAGAATATTTAAAAGAACAATTAAAAAATGAATATGCTGATGAAATTAACAAATTAAAAATAATTGGTTTAACTGGTACAAACGGTAAAACGACTACAGCATACTTAACATACCAACTATTAAATTTGTTTAAAGAAAAAACTGCTTACATTGGAACAATTGGTTTTAAAGCACCAAATGACGAAATTGAAACAGAAAATACAACACCAGATACATTAACAATTTATTCATTATTGTTGCACGCACTTGAAATTGGCTGTAAAACTGTAGTTATGGAAGTAAGTTCTCATGCGCTATCTTTTGAAAGAATCTACGGATTACACATAGATATCGCAGCATTTACAAACCTTACCGAAGATCATTTAGATTATCATAAAACAATGGAAAATTATCTAAATGCTAAATTAAAAATATTTGACTATATGAATGAATCTGGAAAGTTAATTGTAAATAATGATGATAATGCTAGTAAAGCTTTCGTAAACAAATTTGGTTCTGGTATAAAACTAGGATATAACAATACTGAAAATGATTACAATATTCTAAAAACAGAAATAAATCCTGCCGAAACGAAAATTAAGTTTACATATAAAAACGAGACTTACAACGTAACTACAAATTTAACTAGTAAATTCAATGTCTATAATTACATGACTTCACTTGCAATTTTACATGAATGTGGATATAAAATTGAAGATATAATTGACAAAACAAAAGAAATTAAAGCACCAAAAGGAAGATGTGAAACACACAAAGTAAATGGTGGTTATGCTGTCATTGATTATGCACACACTCCTGATGCTGTAGAAAAAGTTATAACAGCTTATAATGAATTAAAAAAAGGAAAAGTTATAACAATTGTTGGTTGTGGAGGAGATAGAGACCCAATAAAACGTCCAATTATGGGTGGCATTGCTACAAAGCTAAGCGACTACACCATCCTTACAAGTGATAACCCTCGTACTGAAGATCCTGCCAAAATTATGGAAGATATTTTAAAAGGAGTTAAATCAACAAACTACGAAGTTGAGCTTGACAGAAAAACAGCAATCAAAAAAGGCATTGAAATGTTAAAACCTGAAGATATCCTACTTATATTAGGAAAAGGCCATGAAGATTACCAAATAATTGGTCATACAAAAATTCACTTAGATGATGCTGAAGAAGTTGAAAATTGGAAAAAAGAACACAATCAATAATATCAACCTAAAGTTGATTTACAAATAATCCTCTCGAAATTATAATTTATAATGAACGGAGGATTTTTTATGATTTATTTAGATTATGCAGCTAATACACCAGTAAACCCCAAGGTGCTTAAAGTATTTAATGATGCTACTTTAACTTATTTTGGTAATCCAAATAGTTTACATAAAAATGGTAACGAAGCTAAAAGAAAAATAGATGAATCTAGTCAAATAATTGCAGATTATTTTCATACAAAAAAAGAAAATATTATATATACAAGCGGTTCGAGCGAATCAAACAACTTAATAATCAAAGGTATTGCTGACAGATATAAAAATAAAGGAAAACATATTATTATATCAGCTATAGAACATTCATCAATTATTGCCCCATGTAATTACCTAGCCTCAAATGGTTATGAAATTACTGTTATACCATTATTATCAAACGGAGAAATCGACATTGATTCATTAAAAAAAGCTTTAAGAAAAGATACAATACTAGTAAGTGTTTCCACGGTTGATCCTGAACTAGGAACAATTGAGCCAATCCAAGAAATTGCAAAAATTTTAAAAGATTATCCAAATGCTTATTTTCACACGGATGCAACCGGAGCCATTGGTAAAATAGATATAAGTTATGATGGAGTAGACTTTTTAACTTTTGCCCCACATAAATTTTACGGCTTAAATGGCATAGGTGTTCTCATTAACTTTAATGATATAAAAATCACTCCATTAATACATGGTGGAAAATCAACAACAATATATCGTGGAGGAACTCCAGTTACAGCAAGCATCATAGCAACAAGCACTGCTCTACAAGAGGCAACAAAAAAATTAGATGATAATATAAAATATATATCCAATTTAAAAAATGAACTTATCAACAAATTAAAAGAAATAAAGAAAATACATATTAATACACCAACTAATTCAATACCTAATATATTAAATTTTAGTTTAAATAACGCTGATGAAATTGTAAAAAAATTAAGTGATAAAAAAATATATGTTTCAACTAAAACTGCATGTTCAAGCAAAAATGCACCATCAAAATCAGTTCTAGCAGTTACAAAAGATTTAAATTTAGCTAAAAATTCTATTAGAGTTAGCTTATCACATTTAACAACTAAAGAAGAAATTGACATTTTTTTAAAAGAACTTACGGAGGTAATAAATGAAAATAATTAGAATAAATGCCACATGGTGCTCAGGATGTTTAATATCAAAAGGAATATGGAAAGAAATTGAAAAAGAATTTCCAAATAATGAATATATAGACTACGATTATGACTTGGATGAAGAAGAAATAGAAAAATATAACATAAAAGATATTGTACCCGTAGTTATAATAAAAAAGGATAATCAAGAAATAATTAGAATCGAGGGAGAAAAAACAAAGAAGGAAATCCTTGACGTTTTAAGGAGTCTTTCATGAAAAAAATAATTAAATTTGTTTTGTTTTTATTATTAATTATTCCTACATCTACCCTAGCCTTATCTAAAGACTATAACGATTATGTTGGAAAATACTATAATATTAAAAATGATGAAAAAGTAAATATATACTTATTTTACAGTAAAATATGCCCTCATTGTCAAAAAGAAGAAAAATATTTTGAAACTTTAAAAGAAAAATATCAAGATAAAATAAATATTTATACCTATGAAGTTACAGAAAATAAAACAAACAACGAAATAATGAAAAGTTTAAAAAAAGAATTAAAAGAAAATAGTCAAGGAGTTCCCTTTACTATTATAGGTTCTAAAACTTTTTTAGGCTATGATGAATCATTAAATGAAAGAATAGAAAATACTATAGAATCATACCTAGATGAAAATACTAAAACAAACAATACATATACAATACCAATATTAGGTAAAATTGAAGCTAAAAATGCTAGTATTATTTTAATTGCGATAATATTAGGTTTTATTGATGGATTTAATCCATGTGCCATGTGGATTTTACTACTTTTAATTAACATGTGTATATCAATTAAAGATAAGAAGAAAATGTTAATAGTTTGTTTAACGTTCATTATAACCTCTGGTATAATTTATTTTCTATCTATGCTTGGAATAGGTTTCATATTGGACTTAACTACCATTTCCTATATAAGAAATGTAATTGCCATTTTAGCTATTATTCTAGGAATATATAATCTTTATACATATTTAAAAACCAGAAAACAAACTGGATGTCATGTAGTAAAAAAAGAAAAAAGAAAAACAATAATTACTAAAATCAACAATATTTTAAATAACAAAAACACTCTATTAATGTTCGGAGGTACAATTATCTTAGCAACATCAGTTAGTTTAGTTGAAATGGCATGTTCACTTGGATTTCCTACAATATTCTTAGAATTATTATCTATAAATAACATTCATAGTTTTCTTAAAGTTACATATCTATTAATCTATATCCTATTTTACTTAATAGATGATATTATAGTATTATTTTTATCAATAAAAGCATTTGAAACAAAAGGAATTAGTACTAAATATAATAAATATGTTCACTTAATCGGAGGACTCATAATGATTTTAATGGGAGTTCTTCTCATATTCAAACCAGAATGGATAATGTTTAATTTTTAAGACAAAATACATATTTTATGTTAAAATAAAATATGTATTTTATATGGAGGACTAAATGAAAAGACGAATAATGGTAGATATGGATGATTGTATTACAACTGGTGGATTCTTACACCTTATCAACAAATATTTAAATACTAATTATACCGAAAATGATTTTGATGAATTTTATATGCAAAATATCATTCCAGACAAAGATAAGTTTTTTAAATGGTTTCAAAATTATAACATGTACGATTATTGCTATTTAATAGATGATGTATATGAAGTTTTAGAAAAACTAAGTAAAGAATATGAAATATTTATTGGCACCTCTTACATTATACCTGAAATATTAGATGAAACATCTTTTTTACTACCTCAAAAATATGATTTTTTAAGAAAAACATTACCATTTATAAACCCTCATAACTTTATTTTTTTAGGAAATAAATCCATATTAAATTGCGATATCAAAATCGATGATAGATTAGATAATTTAGATGGTGCTAAAACCAAAATATTATTTACAGCATTTCATAACAAAAAAATTAGTGAAAAAAAATTGAAAAAACAAGGAATAAAAAGAGTTAATAATTGGAAAGAAATAGAACAATTACTATTAAAAGAAGGAGTAACTACAAAATGAATGAACCAACAGAAATAGAATTAAAATATTTAGTAAAAAACAATTTTGATTTATCCGATTTAATTTTATATTTAAGATCAAATGGCTTCAATGCTACCAGTATCAAATTTGTAATTAATGAAGATTATTACTTTGATACCCCAAACAAAGATTTATTAAAAAATGGCGGATCATTAAGAATCCGAAAAACAAAAAAAGGACCAATTAAAGGAACATTTAAATATCCAACAGATAATAATGATGTTTATACTAAACGTATAGAAATTGAAAAAACACTAACAGAAAATTCATATACAGAATTAATGAATAGATTTAATGATTTACAATATGATTTAAACAGGCTTTGTCCTTTTCCAGTTTTAAAAATAAATAATCAAAGACAAGAAATAACCTTAACTAAAGATAACAGTTGTGTAGTGGTAGCTTTTGACACTATTATTTATGATAATAAAACTCTAGAACATATGCTAGAAATTGAATTAAAAGAGGGACCAAATCCAAATATTTTAATTGAAATAGATAAATTAATTCAAGAAAGATTTAATTTAGAATTAACTAAACAAAGTAAATATCAAAGAGGTATTGAACAAACAAAATTAGTTATTTTAACACGAAAACACTCTTAAAAAAGTATTTTCGTGTTAAAAATGTGCATTTTTTATATTTTTTTACCTAGGAAGGCTTGAATTATTAAAAAAAGTTTGCTATACTAAAAAAGTAATTGCGAAATGCAGGTGTAGTTTAATGGTAGAATAAGAGCCTTCCAAGCTCCTGACGTGAGTTCGATTCTCATCACCTGCTCCAGAAGCAAAAATCGTCGCACCAAAGCGATGTTAATGATTAAATCAATCAGAAATGATTGATTTTTTTGTCGTTTAAGAAAGGTGTTGATGATATTATGATAAAAATAATCAAACAAGAAATTAAAATAAGTCATGAACTTAAAAGCAAAGTTGAATGGGCTTGTAGGCTTAATAATACTAAACCAATTTTTATTAATGGCAGTTTATTAAAACTAGAACCTACCAATATAGGCTATTTAGAGCCTCATAGAGCAATTATTAATAATAAGACATATCTTTTATTTAACGGACACGAATTTGCTTACTACAGAGATTTAAATACCAAAATTAAACTATCTGATTTAAAAGATTTCATTAAAAAACTAAAATAATGACAAAATCTGTGCTATAATGGTTATAGAAAATATTAAACCTATTGGGTGAAGTAGTATTTATAGCCTAAATATTGCTTCACCTTTTTTTGTTAAGGAGGATTAAAATGTGTGAAGAAGAAATAAAGAATGCTGGTATTTACATTAGGGTTAGTACCGACGATCAAGCTCGTGCTGGATTTAGTTTGCCAGAGCAAAAAGAAAAACTACTTAGTTTATGTGAATTTAAAGGATATAATGTTTTTAAGGTTTATGAAGATGCTGGAATAAGTGCAAAAGATATGGAACATAGACCAAAATTCCAAGAAATGCTTAATGATGTTAAAACAGGTAAAATAAATTATATAGTTGCTTATAAGTTAGATAGAGTCACTCGTTCCGTTCGTGATTTGGAAGAACTAATTAATATCCTAGAAAAATATAATTGTTATCTTGTATGTGATAGAGATGATGTTAACACTAGTACTGCTAATGGAAGATTCTTTGTAAGAATGTTAACGGTTCTTTCACAACTAGAAATAGAAATCGTATCAGAAAGAACAAAGTTTGGACTTAATGGTGCTATAAAATCAGGCCATTTACCTGGTGTTGTTCCACTTGGATATAAAAAAGATGGTAGTAAAAAAACTATCATAGATGAAACAACTAGACATATTATTGAAAGAATATTTAATCTTTATTTAGAGGGAAATAGTTATCAACAAATATCTAATATTTTTAATAAAGAAAAAGTGTTAAACAAATCTTGGCATGATACTGATATAGAAAAGATTATAAATAATAGAATCTACATGGGCGACTATGAACAATACAAAAGAATAGCTAAAAAAATTGGTCGTGATACTGTTATTTATATGAATGTTGTAGAACCTATAATTACTCGTGCTATGTGGGAAGAATGCCAAACACAAAAACTAGCCAATCAAAGGACCTATACAAGAACTAGAACTTATCTATTCTTTCAAAAATTAGTATGTCCTAAATGTGGAAGAATAATGAAGTGTAAAGGTTCAGGTGGTAAAAAGAAAAAATATATTTATTATAATTGTGAGTTTTGTCATTTCAATTTAAGAGAAGATTATGTTGAAGAATATATGATAAAAGCAATATATGAGTTTTTAGAGTTTGAACAAATGTGTAATAGCTTCTTTTTACCAATATTAGCAGATAAAAAAGATAAGAATACTGACCTTAATTTAGATAAAGAAATTGAGGGATACATTAAACAAAAAGAAAGAATTAAAAAAACATACCTAACTGGTATAGTTGAACTCAAAGATTTTGAAGAGGATCTAAAAAAGATAAATGAAAAATTAGAAATATTAAATAATAAAAAACAAGAGTTAAATGAATTAGATGTTCATACTTTTACAATAGAAAAAGTTATGGCTCGTAGAGACATAGAAAAAATATCTATTGATAATGGTTATAAAGAAAAAGAGTTTTATAAATTTGAATGGGATATAAAAACAAAAGAAGAAAAACAACAATTTATTTCAAAATATATAGATAATATTGTGATTGATAAGACTGATACAGGTAGTTTAGATATTAAGCAAATAAACTTTAGAAGTAGTTTTATTGATAAAGCAGTTAAATTAACGCAAGTTGGTGCTTATGATTATAAATTACCATTTGAAGTTAATCATAAACAAGAAATGGTATTAGTATCTTCTCCAATGAAAAGAAAGCAAGTAAATAAATATTTGGGTTATTTAAGAGAATATTTTGAAATTGAATATCGTGAAGATAAAGGAGATAGAACTGAAAATGGTATGGCAGTATTCGATTCCGCAATACCAGATAATTATGAACTACTAAAAGTGATACCTATAATAGATATTAATTTATTTAAAGGCAAAGATATTACATTTGGATTAGTATTTAGACCTACTATTAAAGAGATAATTAATGAAAAATAAGTAAGTAAATAATAAGCAGGATAAAGAGAATGATAGCACTACCCTAATTTATTCTATATAAATAAAGGATTTATAGTGCTATCATTTCTTATTTTGCACTTGCAAAATTGAGTTAAAAATATGGAAGAATTCTACCATACTTTTGATTTTAGCCTTTTGATTAAAGTATTTGCAAGGTTATATTTTGCTTCCAACAGTTGGATATACATTAGAAAACGTTGGATGAATCTTGGATGTTTTAAGTTGGTTTCAAAATATGTTGAAATTATGGTATAATTATATATAGAAGTGACAGATAAATAGTAATTTGAAAGTGAACTAATAGTATGTTTAATATTAGATAAAAAATTGATATATTGTTCTTGGATGGTGATAAAATGAATCAAGAAAAAATAGGAAAATTTATTGCTAAATTAAGAAAGCAAAAAAAATTAACTCAAGAACAGTTAGCAGAAAAATTAGGGATAACCAAAAATGCTGTAAGCAAGTGGGAAAGAGGATTGGGCTTAATGGATTTGTCATTGTTAAAACCATTAAGTCACATTTTAGAAGTCTCGGTTACGGAAATATTAAATGGTGAGAGATTTACTAAAGAAGAAATCGATTCAAAAAGTGAGGAAACTTTAATTGATACACTTGATTATTCTGCAAAAGAAATAAAAAAGGTAAAAAAGAATAAGTTTATAATAATATTATTAACAATAGTTATTACTATTTTGTCAATTGTAATATTAGACACAATTCAAGCAATAGTATTTAAAAATAGCCCAATAATAAGTTGGAGAATTGAAGATGCTAATGATAGTGATAGTTATGTAGACAAAGGTATTTTAATTGATACTTATTATTGTGTTAGCGATGATGTAATAACGGTAATTCCAACATTTAAAAATACAAATTATAATTGCCCATCAGAATAATAATTACAAATTACAATTTAGTGATTTGTTAAATAAATAGTAATTTGCCGATAATCATTTT
>ERZ773181.1379-NODE-1379-length-19672-cov-3.735026_pt1 | contig 19672 bp, 10 predicted proteins | sample MGYA00581001_ERZ773181 | MGnify/ENA primary metagenome ERZ773181 (study PRJEB29015, sample SAMEA2737780) | human gut metagenome | biome: human gut; feature: human-associated habitat; material: faeces | place: China | collected 2012 ... | reverse complement strand
TTAAAGCGCTTTTTATACCATTGGTGCATTAAAAAAGGAATATATTGAAAACCTTTTCAACATATTCCTGTATTTCTGTTACTTATTTTTCTTTAATGTAGAAAGGATTAAGCAGCCTACTACTGCACCAATAGCGATTGATACTAAATACATTGGCCAGTTACTTACTGTTGCGATAACGAATACACCACCATGAGGTGCTCTTAATTGACAATTGAAAGCGACTGATAAACCACCAGCAATAGCTGAACCAATAACACATGATGGAATAACATGGATTGGATCATTAGCTGCAAAAGGAATAGCACCTTCAGAGATAAATGATAATCCCATGATATAGTTAACTAATCCCGCATTTCTTTCATCTTCAGTCCATCTATCTTTGAAGAATGTAGTAGACAATGCAATAGCAAGAGGAGGTACCATACCACCAGCCATAACAGCTGCCATTAAGATGTAGTTACCACTTGCAAGTAATCCTGTAGCTGTGACATAAGCAGCCTTATTGAATGGACCACCCATATCGATAGACATCATACCACCTGCAACAACACCAAGAATAATACCATAGTTACCTAAGCCACTGAGGAAGTTAGTTAATGCCTGGTTGATGATAGACATTAATGGGTTGATTGCACTGGCGAAGATTGCCATGCAAAATACACCAAGTAATGGATATAAGAGGATAGGTTTAACACCATCTAATGATTTTGGTAAGCCTTTAAATACCTTCTTAAGTAATAGAATGATATAACCAGCAACAAAACCATATAATAATGCACCTAAGAAACCAGGTGTTGCAGCTACTTTAGCTGCACTAGGATCTAAGAATGTCGCACCAGATTTAGCAAGTAAACCACCTGCAAAACCTACAGCTAAACCAGGACGGTCAGCGATAGACATGGCGATAAATCCAGAAAGGATTGGTAACATCATACCAAATGATACGTTACCCATGTTATTAAACCAAGCAGCTAGAGGAGTAGAAGAACCAAACTTAGCCCCTGCACTCTTATCATCTACTAAGAATGAGATGGCAATCATGATACCACCAGCTACTACGAATGGTAACATATGACTTACACCATTCATTAAGTGCTTATAGAAGCTTCTACCAGCACTTTCATTTGATACTGCTTCTTTAGCATCAGCACTTGCATGATAGATAGGTGCTTCACCATTTTTAATCTTATTAATTAATTCTTCAGGATGACGGATTCCTTCAGTGACAGGAACGATTAATACTGGCTTACCATCAAAACGAGCCATTTCTACGTTCTTATCTGCTGCAACGATAATACCATCACATGCTTTAATTTCATCTGCAGTTAAGGCATTTCCGATACCTTCAGAACCGTTTGTTTCAGCCTTTAATAGATAACCAAGCTTTTCACCTGCTTTAGTTAAGTTTTCTGCAGCCATGAAAGTATGCGCAATACCTGTAGGGCATGCAGTAACAGCTAATACTTTATATCCAGTAGTGACTGGAGCTTCTGCTTCTTTTGCTTCTTCAGCATCTTTTTCTGCTTCCTTCTTATCAATCATGCTTAAGAATTCTTCTGGTGTTTTCGCATTTAATAAATCTTTACGGAAACCTTCATCCATTAATAATGCGGATAACTTAGCTAATGCCTGTAAATGAGTGCTTCCTCCATCAGCTGGAGCTGCAATCATAAAGAATAAGTGAGCAGGCTGACCATCTAATGATTCATAATCAACACCATCAGGCACAGTCATAGCTGCTAACCCTGGTGCTTTTACTGCTGCAACCTGAGCATGAGGAATCGCAATTCCTTCACCAATACCAGTAGAAGTCAATGCTTCACGGGCTAAAATACCTTCTTTGTATGCATCCTTGTCTGAGATCTTACCAGTTGCACACATTAAATCAATAAGCTTGTTGATTGCTTCATCTTTTGAACTGACTGAGACATTGAGTTCAATGCCCTTTAAGTCCAATAACTCAGTAATTTTCATATTGTTTATTCTCCCTTTAATTGTGCGAGACATTCATCAATGAAGTCTCTTTTCGCAAGTGAATATGAGAATGCTGTTGCTCCACCACATGCAGTGCCAAGTGCTAAAGCTTCATCATAATCTCCATTATTTAAATAACCAGCCACAAAACCAGCTACCATAGAATCACCAGCACCTACAGAGTTCTTTACTGTACCCTTACATACACCTAAACGATGTGTATTGCCATTTTCATCTACTAATAAAGAACCATCACCAGCTAGTGAAATCAATACATTACGAGCACCCATTTCCTGTAGCTTATTTGCATACATCACTAGATCCTCTTCAGTTTCTAACTTAACATCAAAGATTTCTTCAATTTCATGATTATTAGGCTTAATCAAGAATGGATGATAAGCTAATACATTAACTAATAGTTGTCCAGTTGCATCTACTACAAACAAGATACCCTTGTCCTGTAATCTTTCTAGAATTTCTTCATAGATTGTAGGACTAATGCATTTAGGAATAGAACCAGAAAGAACTAATACATCACCTTCTTTTAATGTATCAAGCTTTTTGAATAACTTTTCTACATCTTCATCAGTGATTTGAGGTCCCATACCATTGATTTCTGTTTCTTCATCACTACGCATCTTTACATTAATACGTGACATACCTTTTTCTACCTTAATGAAATCAGTCTTGATATCATACTCACTCTTAGCACGACGTACAATTTCATCACCAGTAAAACCAGCCACAAAACCTAAAGCCTCAGATTCATAACCTAACTCTTTAAGAATTGCAGAAACATTAATGCCCTTGCCTCCACAGAAAATATGTTCTTCACATACTCTGTTGACTAATCCCTGTTGGAAATGATCAACTGTAATAACATAATCTAATGCAGGATTAAAAGTAATTGTGTAAATCATTTACATGGTCTCCTTTTCTGTAAAAATCTTTTTATTACAGCGCTATTATATGATGTAAAGGGTTTCTTTGTCAATAGATTTCATGTAAATAATTTACTTTGATTAATACTAAAAAGTATGGCAATTAGATGTAAAAACATCTTTGTCATACTTTTTGTGGTATCGATACCTATAATAGTATATTATCTCTTATCTACCGCAAACATCTCTTCACACTGGATCATAGACTTATGTGCATTCTCTATCATCCCAGTTAAGAATAAGAATATGATTTCTATAACAGTCATTGCTGAAACTCTAGAAAAACAGAACTCATCAAGAAAAAGTTTTTCTCTTGTTGCAGTAGTAATATGATATTGTACTTCTTCTCCGATGGCAGAATGAGCACTATTAGTAATACCTAAAGTCTTAGCCCCATTCTTATTAGCTATCTTAACTGCTTCTAATACTTTATCTGATTCACCTGAGTTACTAATCGCAATCAATACATCTCCTTTACCTAAAGTAAAAGAATAAGATAATTGTGTTTCCCATATAGTGCCTGCGGTTGTCGGTATACCTAATTCATTAAACTTAAAAGCTGCATCAATGGCTACAGGAATCGTATTTCCTACCGCTACTACTTGTACCCTAGAAGCATCTTTAATACACTCTAAAACCTCTTTAAATTCATCTGTGTTAATAAGATTCACTGTTTGTTTGAGTTCAGTGATCTTATTCGCAAGAATATTCTGTAATGATTGTGGTATATCCTCTAATGATATTTCATTAGATATTTCCCCGCTCTTATGTGTATCCACTAGTTCCTGTGCTAAAGAGATCTTTAACTGGGCAAATCCCTTTAAACCTACCTTACGACAAAATCTAGATACAGATGCAATAGAGACATCACTTGTTTCTGCGAGTTCAGATACAGTCATATCTACGACTTCTTTTGGATTATTTAATATGTACTTCGCAATCTTCTTTTCAGCATCAAATAACTGATCATATAACACAGTAATATTATCTAATACACTTTCCATTTCTTTTTCTCCTTCCATAATGAAATTCCTTACATCACCATGTTAACATGAAAAAAATGTTTTCACAAACAAATAGAGAAAATGTGAGGGACATAGATATATACCACTCATTTTTGATACATCCTAGCAATAATTTGTATCTGTTATCTTTTTGACATTGATCATATCATTATTCAGTATTGTGATCAGATTGCTTCTTGTCATCATTGATAAGAATGCAAAAAAATAACTACCTCGGGAAAGTTGAGATAGTTATTTTTCTCCACTAAAATCCAAGGACAACCGCTTACTGGCTGTTCCTCTTTTCGTCTCCATTATAATTTATAATCAAACTAAAGTCAATATATACATCTGTTTGAAGCTTCTGAATGAGAAAAAAGAAAAAGCAGACTTTCGTCTGCTTACTCTACAGTGAATTCTTCACCCTTCAACATTTTCTTAATATACTGTTTATTCTGTTCTACACTATTTTCATCAGGAATAAGGTAATAAAGTCTTGTATCAGGCATATAATATCCACCCTTCATCATAAGACCATTACCTGCTACCATAGAAGACTGGAATGACCATGAAGCATTAGTATTTAACTGATCATTCGCAATTCTAGCCATTTCATTCATCGGCATATCAGTCACAAATGTACCTTCAATAGATTTTAAGATATCAGTATAATGTGTAATAATTGCTGGACTTGCCATCTTTCTAATAATAGCCTGTAATACTGCCTGCTGGTTTTCAGTTCTATGCTGGTCACCAGACTGGTATGTATAACGTTCTCTTGCGAATGCAAGGGCCATACGTCCATCCATATGTACATTGCCCTTAGGAATCTTAATACCATGGTCTGTATAAGGAATAAATGCCTTATCAGAATAAATATCAATACCACCTAACGCATCAACTAACTGGATAACTGACTGGAAATCAACTCTTGCATAGAAATCAATGTTGATGTCTAAGAAATCTTCAATAGTCTTTATACTGTTTTCTGTTCCACCATATAAAGCAGAATGAGTTAATTTATCTTTCTTACCACAGTTTGCAAGTTTTACATAATAGTCTCTAGGAATACTTGTCATTAACATCTGACCATTGTTTGGATTAATAGTCACTAATAGGTTAACGTCTGAACGGCTGTTTTCATTTACACCACCACGAGAGTCAACACCACTAATATAACATACGAATGGCTTCTTAGTTACATTAACATCAGAAGCAGTATTTTCTACTTCTTCTACAATCTTTTCCTGCCATAATACTTTAGTCTTTGATTCAAAGTTACTATAAGTTTCTTTGATCATTTCACGATAGCTTTCATTTAATAGGATTGCATCACAATCACCACTATATAAGTCTGATGCAAGCTTCGCGTTATCTTCTTCACCATTACCATGGAAGCTAATCTGCTTCTGTAATTTGTCTTTTACCTGCATCGCTTTCTTTTTATCGTTTGCGTAGTAATCGATTGTTTTTCCTTTTAATGAAGAAACATTCTTATAACCACTGCTTTTTAATACTACTAAAGAATAAGTAGTTGTTTCAGTACCTACATTAGTAAGAGATGAAAGGAATGAATCACCTTTGATAATCTTACTAGTACCAAATACCATTGCGATACTTAATAAAAGAGACACTATTTTACCAATTAAAGGTCTTGCAACTTTTTTCTTCTTTGATGGCTTTGATAATAAGAACATCAATAGCCATAATACTACTAATACTGCGAATGCTGCCATTAAATACTTTGTAGGTAAGATTCCAATCTTAACTACGAAGAATGCAAGCACCGCAGATACAACAGCCTGGATACCTAGGACCAAGGCACGTGATGTAATAAACTTCATAACTACCTCCTATAATTCGGGTTCATTCGTCATTATACTCGTAAATGAAAAAATGAAAACCTTTAAGGTCATAATTACACAAAAATTACATATCATCTTCATAAACGAGTAAAATATGACTATTTATTCAAGTCTTTTTTGATTCTAGTTGTACTGATTTCAGGTGTTCTAGGTAAATATACTACTTCTGCACCTTCTTCTTCTAAGAAGTCAAACTGACCTTTCCAGTCATCTCCCATGACAAATGTATCAACATGATATTCATGAACATCTTTACGTTTCTGATCCCATGCACATTCAGGAATAACTAAATCTACATATCTAACTGATTCTAGTAACTGTTTTCTCTGTTCATAAGTAAAGTAACACTTCTTCTGTTTTTCATTCCAGTTGAATTCATCTGTTGATAAACCAACGATTAAGTAATCACCTAATTCTTTAGCTCTTCTTAATAGGTTAATATGACCATAATGTAATAAGTCAAAAGTACCATAAGTAATAACTCTCTTCATTCCACTTTTCCTCGTCTTTCTTAATACTGACTCTTCAAATACATCATTAATAGATGGAAGAGGTGTTTCTGATTTTAAATCTCTCTGTAATAATGCATTGACTGCATCCTTTGGATTCAAGCCTTCATTAACGATTTTATTGACAGTCATTACAATAGGCATATCCACTTTATAAGTTTCTGCAAGCTGAACAGCTGCAGGTAATGCATTAATACCTTCTACAACCATTCCTACTTCCTTAACTGCCTCTGCTGGTGTCTTACCTTCACCAATCAAATGACCTGCCTGGTTGTTTCTACTGAATTCACTTGTACAAGTCACAATCAAGTCACCCATACCAGTTAAACCACTAAATGTATGTGGTGTACAGCCAATTCTACCACCAAGTCTCTCCATTTCTGCAAGACCTCTTGTAATTAAAGCTGCACTGGCATTATCACCATAACCTAAGCCTCCAGAAATACCAGCAGCTAACGCAATAATATTCTTTAATGCACCACAGATTTCAATTCCTTTCACATCGTTATTTGTATACACACGCATAAAAGGACTACTGAAGAACTTCTGTACATATTTAGCCGCATCTAGATTCTTACATGCAGATACTATGGCAGTAGGTAATCCTCTTGCCACTTCTTCTGCATGAGTAGGACCAGATAATGCGACAAGATGTAATGTGTCATTATCAAGTACATCTTCAATAACTTCAGTTAAAGTCATGAATGTATCTGCTTCAATACCTTTCGCAACATCCACAATAATCTGATTGTCTTTAATGTAAGGTTTAGCCTTTTCAGCTGTGCTTCTTACAAATACAGAAGGTACCGCAAACATAATAATATTCTGATTAGTACATACTTCTTCTATATCTGTTGTATAACGAATAGTTTCAGGAAAATCAACACCAGGAAGTTTTGGATGTGTATGTGTTGTACTTAACTGTTCCACTTCCTGTGGAAGGGCAGACCACACTGTTACTTCCTTATCACAATTAGCCAGCATTCTTGCAAGAGCCATACCCCATGTACCAGCTCCTAAAATACCGATTCTCTGTTTATCAGGCATATTTCTGTTTTCCTCCTTCATATGAATATAATTATTTTACATCATTCATATTCATTAGTCATTATAATAAAAGTATACCCTTTATTGTTTTATAAGTCAAAAAGCGCAGATTATGCGCTTTTATGTTTTAACTTACTAAATATTTGTGTCAATATTTCAATTACAAGTTTTTCTTTCATGATAATGAGTACAAGACCATATACACCAAAGAACAAGATAGCTGAAATAACGAGTGTGATAAATACATGTAAATTTAATGCAGTCACCCAGAAAGATGCAAGTGATGCAAGAATAATCGCAAGAATAATCTTTAAGTATTTAATATCACTAAAGGCTGTTTTGATTTCATTCTTTAACGCAATACACTGTACGACCATAACCGCAAATTCTGCAAGTAATGTACCAATTGCAGCACCACTTGATTGATATACTGGAATCAATAATGCATTAACCACTAAGTCAATCACTGCACCAACTATTTCAGATACAAGTACAGCTTTTTCATATCCTAATGGTACAAGAATCTGAATACCCAAAATATTTGTAATACCAATAAGGAGTAGGGTAGGCATGATAAGCTGCATAGGTACAACTGCTGGCGCAAAGGCATCGCCTGATAAAAAGAAGATACCCTGTTTTGCGAAGAGAATGAAATAGATCATCATTGGTGATGCAATAATGAATACGAAATTTAATGCTTTTCTACTTAGTTTCTTAAATTCATCCATCTGCTGGTGTTCAATATAATAAGCCGCTCTAGGAAGTAATACAGTACCTAGTGAAGTAACGATAGATACTAAAATATTCTTAATCTTAACAGCTGCACCATAGTAACCAACATCTGCATTAGTAGCCATGAAACCTAACATAACTGAATCTAGATTAGTATAGATTGTAGTTGCACAGCTCATCGCAAAGAAGATAGCAACTGGCTTGAAATGTCTCTTAAAGTTATAGTGTCCAACTGGTTTTAAACCAATATATTTGTGGGCATTTAATAAGTTAAGAATAAATGAAGCACTTGCCGCAAATACTGTAATACCCGCATACATAACATAATCGTTCTTTGTACGCACTAACATAAACATTGCGATAAGTCCAATAAACTTAAAGATAATAGAACGGATAGTAATATATGTATATTGTTCTAAAGCTTTATAGAGCCATTCCATACCTATTGTAGTAAGTAGGATAGTACTACTAGTAACCACATACAACATCTTATCAGATGCAAGCTTTGGAACTGCGAATAACGCAATAATAAACGCAACATAAGAAATCACAGTCATGACAAGATTTATAATTAATAATTCTTGTGTTGTTCTTGTGAGTTTTTCATGATCATCTCTTACCTGTGCACATACTTTAATACCATATGTCGGAATACCTAACTGTGCAAACATTGAGAAATAAGTAATCAATGATGTCGCAAAGTTAACCTGACCTGTTCCTGTAGGCCCTAATACTCTCGATACATATGGGAATGTAATAAGTGGGAATATGAATGAAGACATTGTAAGTAATGCATTCATAATGAAATTCAATTTAAGTGATTTCTGCTTTTTCATACAAGACCTCTCTTTCCTTGTGCAAAAACGGAATCATTATAAATCAAAATACATAAAAGTTGAAGATAATTAATTAGTTTGTAATAAAATATCTTGTACTACCTTTGCTTCTAAATCGATATCATAATGATTATTTATAAAATCTTCTCTATTTAAACATTTATTAGTTTTTGAAAAGGCTTCTATGCTATTTACCCATTCATTAATATTACTCTCTTCAATGCCTAATGCATCTACTGCTTTATTTACGATAGCTTCTTTAGGAATAGTATTAGAAATAACACAAGGTAATCCATTTGCTTCTGCTTCTACTAATGAAAGTCCTAATCCCTCAAAACGAGAAGGGAAGCAAAAAATATCCATTGCTTGTAAATAATCATTCACATTACTTACAACACCAGGTAATATGACTGAATTTTGAAGATGATATTCATTAATCATATCTTGAATCATCTTCATGTTTTCACCTTGTCCAATTAATATTAACTTATATTTATCTGGATATCTTTTATTTAATTCATTCATTACTTTAATTAAGAATTCCTGATTCTTTTGATAATGAAATCTACCATCATGTCCAAGTAATATCTCATTAGAAATATTCAATTTACTTCTATAATCTTTTCTTACTTCATTATTAGGTGCAAAATAGTCTAAATCAATCGCATTATAAATGACTCTATAATTTGGAAGTTCTTCACTAGTTTTTCCAAAGAACCATAAATCAGAATCCTGATTACAAGTCCAAAAATCTGTTGCATACTTAAATACTTTTCTTTGATGATATTTATGAAGTAGATTTCTTAAAAAAGAGTCTCCACCATTTGCCGCATTATGACAATGTATAATTCTCTTAGGAATATGATACTTTTTTGCATATAGTAAATAATCAATATTTGATAAAGAACATGTATTAAACCATAATGCACAATATTTATCAGCATTGTTTTCGAAGAAATCTTTCATATCATGTTTATATTGTTTCAAATTTTTACTTCTAGCACAAATATTATGTATTACTCCACCTAATCCTCTTATCTCATCTTCATACGCAACTTTTTCTGTATTACAAAGAAATTCGAATTGTAAAACTGAACGATCAATGTGTCTATAATAATTCATGATGACACTTTCCATACCACCCGGATTATCAGTCATCCCAAAAACTAAAACTTTTTTCATCATACGTCACCTCACACATATATGTATATATTATAAATCTATATATAGAAAAAAGGAATTATTCAAATTCCTTTTTTACTCTCTCTAATGCAGCTGCAATAACTGCATCCATATCATAATACTTATATTCTCCAAGTCTTCCACCAAAGATGACTTTAGTTTCTGCTTCTCCTAGCTTCTTATATTCTGCATATAAGGCACCATTCTTTTCATCATTGACTGGATAGTATGGTTCATCTCCTAACTTCCATTCAGAGCTGTATTCTCTACTGATGACAGTCTTTGGCTGTGTACCGAATTCAAACCACTTATGTTCAATGATTCTTGTCCAAGGTGTTTCGGCATCTGTATAGTTTACTGCCGCATTTCCCTGGAAATTTGGCTTATCTAATACTTCTGTTTCAAATCTGACTGATCTGTATTCTAGTGTTCCTAGCTTATAGTTGAAGTATGCATCGATAGGTCCTGTATAAACAACCTTATCTGCTAAGCTATCTAGTTCTTCCTTGTTTTCTAGATAATCTGTATTCAATCTTACTTCAATACCTTCAAGCATGTTTTCTACCATCTTTGTATATCCACCCATTGGAATGCCCTGATATAACGCATTGAAGTAGTTATTATCAAAAGTAAGTCTTACTGGTAATCTCTTGATGATGAATGATGGAAGTTCATTACATGGTCTTCCCCATTGTTTTTCTGTATAGCCTTTAATAAGCTTTTCATAGATATCTCTACCAACTAATGAAATAGCCTGTTCTTCAAGGTTCTTTGGTTCTCCCTTGATTTCCTGTCTCTGTTCTTCAATCTTGGCAGCTGCTTCTTCAGGAGTCACTACTCCCCACATCTTGTTGAATGTGTACATGTTGAATGGAAGAGAATAAAGTTCTCCCTTATAGTTTGCAACTGGTGAGTTAGTGAATCTGTTAAATTCTGCAAACTGAGTAATATACTGCCATACTTCCTTATTGTTAGTATGGAAGATATGTGCACCATACTTATGTACATTAATGCCTTCTACTTCTTCTGTATAGATGTTTCCGGCAATATTAGGTCTCTTATCAATGACAAGAACCTTCTTTCCTCTCTTGTTGGCTTCATGCGCAAAGATTGCGCCATAAAGACCTGATCCTACTACTAGATAATCATATTTCATATTGATGTCCTTCTTTCGTCTCTTCAATAATACCATAATCTCTATAATAAAACGAGGGTCTATACAACCCTCGTCACTTAATTAGTTTGTTTTCTTTTCTGCTTCTTTAGCTTCTTTTTCAGCTTTTTCTACATCAAAGATTTTCTTTTCAGTATCAATCTTCTTACCATCACACATAGCGTTGATGTATTTAGAATTTAATTCAATACTGTCTTCATCTGGGATACTGTACCACAACCTAGTCTTAGGCATTGAGTAACCACCAGTCTGCATCACACCTTCACCCTTAAGGAATGATTTCTGGAAATCCCATTTAATGTTGTCATCTAACTGCTTATTAACTAAAGCTCTGATACTTGAAGATGGCATATTAGTAGTAAATGTATCTTTGATAGAATCTAAGATTTCACTATAGTTAGTTAAGATCTTTGGAGATACTGCTTTCTTGATAATAGCCTGTAATACTGCCTGCTGGTTTTCAGTTCTATGCTGGTCACCAGACTGGTATGTATAACGTTCTCTTGCGAATGCAAGGGCCATACGTCCATCCATATGTACATTGCCCTTAGGAATCTTAATACCATGGTCTGTATAAGGAATAAATGCCTTATCAGAATAAATATCAATACCACCTAACGCATCAACTAACTGGATAACTGACTGGAAATCAACTCTTGCATAGAAATCAATGTTGATGTCTAAGAAATCTTCAATAGTCTTTATACTGTTTTCTGTTCCACCATATAAAGCAGAATGAGTTAATTTATCTTTCTTACCACAGTTTGCAAGTTTTACATAATAGTCTCTAGGAATACTTGTCATTAACATCTGACCATTGTTTGGATTAATAGTCACTAATAGGTTAACGTCTGAACGGCTGTTTTCATTTACACCACCACGAGAGTCAACACCACTAATATAACATACGAATGGCTTCTTAGTTACATTAACATCAGAAGCAGTATTTTCTACTTCTTCTACAATCTTTTCCTGCCATAATACTTTAGTCTTTGATTCAAAGTTACTATAAGTTTCTTTGATCATTTCACGATAGCTTTCATTTAATAGGATTGCATCACAATCACCACTATATAAGTCTGATGCAAGCTTCGCGTTATCTTCTTCACCATTACCATGGAAGCTAATCTGCTTCTGTAATTTGTCTTTTACCTGCATCGCTTTCTTTTTATCGTTTGCGTAGTAATCGATTGTTTTTCCTTTTAATGAAGAAACATTCTTATAACCACTGCTTTTTAATACTACTAAAGAATAAGTAGTTGTTTCAGTACCTACATTAGTAAGAGATGAAAGGAATGAATCACCTTTGATAATCTTACTAGTACCAAATACCATTGCGATACTTAATAAAAGAGACACTATTTTACCAATTAAAGGTCTTGCAACTTTTTTCTTCTTTGATGGCTTTGATAATAAGAACATCAATAGCCATAATACTACTAATACTGCGAATGCTGCCATTAAATACTTTGTAGGTAAGATTCCAATCTTAACTACGAAGAATGCAAGCACCGCAGATACAACAGCCTGGATACCTAGGACCAAGGCACGTGATGTAATAAACTTCATAACTACCTCCTATAATTCGGGTTCATTCGTCATTATACTCGTAAATGAAAAAATGAAAACCTTTAAGGTCATAATTACACAAAAATTACATATCATCTTCATAAACGAGTAAAATATGACTATTTATTCAAGTCTTTTTTGATTCTAGTTGTACTGATTTCAGGTGTTCTAGGTAAATATACTACTTCTGCACCTTCTTCTTCTAAGAAGTCAAACTGACCTTTCCAGTCATCTCCCATGACAAATGTATCAACATGATATTCATGAACATCTTTACGTTTCTGATCCCATGCACATTCAGGAATAACTAAATCTACATATCTAACTGATTCTAGTAACTGTTTTCTCTGTTCATAAGTAAAGTAACACTTCTTCTGTTTTTCATTCCAGTTGAATTCATCTGTTGATAAACCAACGATTAAGTAATCACCTAATTCTTTAGCTCTTCTTAATAGGTTAATATGACCATAATGTAATAAGTCAAAAGTACCATAAGTAATAACTCTCTTCATTCCACTTTTCCTCGTCTTTCTTAATACTGACTCTTCAAATACATCATTAATAGATGGAAGAGGTGTTTCTGATTTTAAATCTCTCTGTAATAATGCATTGACTGCATCCTTTGGATTCAAGCCTTCATTAACGATTTTATTGACAGTCATTACAATAGGCATATCCACTTTATAAGTTTCTGCAAGCTGAACAGCTGCAGGTAATGCATTAATACCTTCTACAACCATTCCTACTTCCTTAACTGCCTCTGCTGGTGTCTTACCTTCACCAATCAAATGACCTGCCTGGTTGTTTCTACTGAATTCACTTGTACAAGTCACAATCAAGTCACCCATACCAGTTAAACCACTAAATGTATGTGGTGTACAGCCAATTCTACCACCAAGTCTCTCCATTTCTGCAAGACCTCTTGTAATTAAAGCTGCACTGGCATTATCACCATAACCTAAGCCTCCAGAAATACCAGCAGCTAACGCAATAATATTCTTTAATGCACCACAGATTTCAATTCCTTTCACATCGTTATTTGTATACACACGCATAAAAGGACTACTGAAGAACTTCTGTACATATTTAGCCGCATCTAGATTCTTACATGCAGATACTATGGCAGTAGGTAATCCTCTTGCCACTTCTTCTGCATGAGTAGGACCAGATAATGCGACAAGATGTAATGTGTCATTATCAAGTACATCTTCAATAACTTCAGTTAAAGTCATGAATGTATCTGCTTCAATACCTTTCGCAACATCCACAATAATCTGATTGTCTTTAATGTAAGGTTTAGCCTTTTCAGCTGTGCTTCTTACAAATACAGAAGGTACCGCAAACATAATAATATTCTGATTAGTACATACTTCTTCTATATCTGTTGTATAACGAATAGTTTCAGGAAAATCAACACCAGGAAGTTTTGGATGTGTATGTGTTGTACTTAACTGTTCCACTTCCTGTGGAAGGGCAGACCACACTGTTACTTCCTTATCACAATTAGCCAGCATTCTTGCAAGAGCCATACCCCATGTACCAGCTCCTAAAATACCGATTCTCTGTTTATCAGGCATATTTCTGTTTTCCTCCTTCATATGAATATAATTATTTTACATCATTCATATTCATTAGTCATTATAATAAAAGTATACCCTTTATTGTTTTATAAGTCAAAAAGCGCAGATTATGCGCTTTTATGTTTTAACTTACTAAATATTTGTGTCAATATTTCAATTACAAGTTTTTCTTTCATGATAATGAGTACAAGACCATATACACCAAAGAACAAGATAGCTGAAATAACGAGTGTGATAAATACATGTAAATTTAATGCAGTCACCCAGAAAGATGCAAGTGATGCAAGAATAATCGCAAGAATAATCTTTAAGTATTTAATATCACTAAAGGCTGTTTTGATTTCATTCTTTAACGCAATACACTGTACGACCATAACCGCAAATTCTGCAAGTAATGTACCAATTGCAGCACCACTTGATTGATATACTGGAATCAATAATGCATTAACCACTAAGTCAATCACTGCACCAACTATTTCAGATACAAGTACAGCTTTTTCATATCCTAATGGTACAAGAATCTGAATACCCAAAATATTTGTAATACCAATAAGGAGTAGGGTAGGCATGATAAGCTGCATAGGTACAACTGCTGGCGCAAAGGCATCGCCTGATAAAAAGAAGATACCCTGTTTTGCGAAGAGAATGAAATAGATCATCATTGGTGATGCAATAATGAATACGAAATTTAATGCTTTTCTACTTAGTTTCTTAAATTCATCCATCTGCTGGTGTTCAATATAATAAGCCGCTCTAGGAAGTAATACAGTACCTAGTGAAGTAACGATAGATACTAAAATATTCTTAATCTTAACAGCTGCACCATAGTAACCAACATCTGCATTAGTAGCCATGAAACCTAACATAACTGAATCTAGATTAGTATAGATTGTAGTTGCACAGCTCATCGCAAAGAAGATAGCAACTGGCTTGAAATGTCTCTTAAAGTTATAGTGTCCAACTGGTTTTAAACCAATATATTTGTGGGCATTTAATAAGTTAAGAATAAATGAAGCACTTGCCGCAAATACTGTAATACCCGCATACATAACATAATCGTTCTTTGTACGCACTAACATAAACATTGCGATAAGTCCAATAAACTTAAAGATAATAGAACGGATAGTAATATATGTATATTGTTCTAAAGCTTTATAGAGCCATTCCATACCTATTGTAGTAAGTAGGATAGTACTACTAGTAACCACATACAACATCTTATCAGATGCAAGCTTTGGAACTGCGAATAACGCAATAATAAACGCAACATAAGAAATCACAGTCATGACAAGATTTATAATTAATAATTCTTGTGTTGTTCTTGTGAGTTTTTCATGATCATCTCTTACCTGTGCACATACTTTAATACCATATGTCGGAATACCTAACTGTGCAAACATTGAGAAATAAGTAATCAATGATGTCGCAAAGTTAACCTGACCTGTTCCTGTAGGCCCTAATACTCTCGATACATATGGGAATGTAATAAGTGGGAATATGAATGAAGACATTGTAAGTAATGCATTCATAATGAAATTCAATTTAAGTGATTTCTGCTTTTTCATACAAGACCTCTCTTTCCTTGTGCAAAAACGGAATCATTATAAATCAAAATACATAAAAGTTGAAGATAATTAATTAGTTTGTAATAAAATATCTTGTACTACCTTTGCTTCTAAATCGATATCATAATGATTATTTATAAAATCTTCTCTATTTAAACATTTATTAGTTTTTGAAAAGGCTTCTATGCTATTTACCCATTCATTAATATTACTCTCTTCAATGCCTAATGCATCTACTGCTTTATTTACGATAGCTTCTTTAGGAATAGTATTAGAAATAACACAAGGTAATCCATTTGCTTCTGCTTCTACTAATGAAAGTCCTAATCCCTCAAAACGAGAAGGGAAGCAAAAAATATCCATTGCTTGTAAATAATCATTCACATTACTTACAACACCAGGTAATATGACTGAATTTTGAAGATGATATTCATTAATCATATCTTGAATCATCTTCATGTTTTCACCTTGTCCAATTAATATTAACTTATATTTATCTGGATATCTTTTATTTAATTCATTCATTACTTTAATTAAGAATTCCTGATTCTTTTGATAATGAAATCTACCATCATGTCCAAGTAATATCTCATTAGAAATATTCAATTTACTTCTATAATCTTTTCTTACTTCATTATTAGGTGCAAAATAGTCTAAATCAATCGCATTATAAATGACTCTATAATTTGGAAGTTCTTCACTAGTTTTTCCAAAGAACCATAAATCAGAATCCTGATTACAAGTCCAAAAATCTGTTGCATACTTAAATACTTTTCTTTGATGATATTTATGAAGTAGATTTCTTAAAAAAGAGTCTCCACCATTTGCCGCATTATGACAATGTATAATTCTCTTAGGAATATGATACTTTTTTGCATATAGTAAATAATCAATATTTGATAAAGAACATGTATTAAACCATAATGCACAATATTTATCAGCATTGTTTTCGAAGAAATCTTTCATATCATGTTTATATTGTTTCAAATTTTTACTTCTAGCACAAATATTATGTATTACTCCACCTAATCCTCTTATCTCATCTTCATACGCAACTTTTTCTGTATTACAAAGAAATTCGAATTGTAAAACTGAACGATCAATGTGTCTATAATAATTCATGATGACACTTTCCATACCACCCGGATTATCAGTCATCCCAAAAACTAAAACTTTTTTCATCATACGTCACCTCACACATATATGTATATATTATAAATCTATATATAGAAAAAAGGAATTATTCAAATTCCTTTTTTACTCTCTCTAATGCAGCTGCAATAACTGCATCCATATCATAATACTTATATTCTCCAAGTCTTCCACCAAAGATGACTTTAGTTTCTGCTTCTCCTAGCTTCTTATATTCTGCATATAAGGCACCATTCTTTTCATCATTGACTGGATAGTATGGTTCATCTCCTAACTTCCATTCAGAGCTGTATTCTCTACTGATGACAGTCTTTGGCTGTGTACCGAATTCAAACCACTTATGTTCAATGATTCTTGTCCAAGGTGTTTCGGCATCTGTATAGTTTACTGCCGCATTTCCCTGGAAATTTGGCTTATCTAATACTTCTGTTTCAAATCTGACTGATCTGTATTCTAGTGTTCCTAGCTTATAGTTGAAGTATGCATCGATAGGTCCTGTATAAACAACCTTATCTGCTAAGCTATCTAGTTCTTCCTTGTTTTCTAGATAATCTGTATTCAATCTTACTTCAATACCTTCAAGCATGTTTTCTACCATCTTTGTATATCCACCCATTGGAATGCCCTGATATAACGCATTGAAGTAGTTATTATCAAAAGTAAGTCTTACTGGTAATCTCTTGATGATGAATGATGGAAGTTCATTACATGGTCTTCCCCATTGTTTTTCTGTATAGCCTTTAATAAGCTTTTCATAGATATCTCTACCAACTAATGAAATAGCCTGTTCTTCAAGGTTCTTTGGTTCTCCCTTGATTTCCTGTCTCTGTTCTTCAATCTTGGCAGCTGCTTCTTCAGGAGTCACTACTCCCCACATCTTGTTGAATGTGTACATGTTGAATGGAAGAGAATAAAGTTCTCCCTTATAGTTTGCAACTGGTGAGTTAGTGAATCTGTTAAATTCTGCAAACTGAGTAATATACTGCCATACTTCCTTATTGTTAGTATGGAAGATATGTGCACCATACTTATGTACATTAATGCCTTCTACTTCTTCTGTATAGATGTTTCCGGCAATATTAGGTCTCTTATCAATGACAAGAACCTTCTTTCCTCTCTTGTTGGCTTCATGCGCAAAGATTGCGCCATAAAGACCTGATCCTACTACTAGATAATCATATTTACTCATCTAAGTGTCCTCCTTGGTTAAATAGTAAATCATTTAATACTGGTATAATTGTGAAACAGAATATTGAAAATGTAATCGAAGTAATTCTAGGATTCAATAAACTGAATGTCGTAGTAATAAATGTAATGAACAATAATCCGTCTTTCTTATTCTTATAAAGATACCAGATTACTGCTGCTAAAATAATAAAGAATGAAATAAAGAAAATCCATCCATTTTCAAATAAGAGTCTCATATATTCATTATCAATGAAATTGCTTCGAATAATACTATATTCTTTTGCATTATCTAATGAATAACCTACCAAATCTATGTTACTTCCAAACAAACTATATCCTGATCTTTTAAAGTTATAAAATGTCTGATAAAGTCTGTTAGATAACACATCATTCAACTTTGAAAAAGCCTTAAATAGAAAACTATTGATGTTAGCATGATTAAATGCATAACCAAACATATTTACAATCGCAAAACTTCCAATTGGATAAAGAATGAAGAATGATGAAAACAACTTTTTGACAACATCAACCAACTTCTCTATCTTTTTAGTAATGTTAAACTTATTTAGTACTAAACAAAATACTATTAATTCTGATACTAAGAATTCAGTTCTAGAGTTTGTTACAAAATAAGTAAATAACACTAATAACTGATATACACCAATTTCCTTAAAATCAACTTTAAATCTACATCTATATGACGCATGAAGTATATAAAACAAAACTAATTGCGCTAAATAAGTCGGATATCCAAATCCTAAGGAATGACGTGCTGTTCCATCAACTCTCATATTAACGTAGTCATACAATATACCAAATGAGCATAGTGTAATAAATAAAACCATTACTAGAAACTGCATATTGGTAACTGAATCAACCATAGAATCAAAATCAAAGCATGCAGCATAACATAATGTGAGCAATAAGAAAATCAACGTTTTGTTTTTTGTTAAAACAAAATTAATCACTATACTTATTACTGCAACTAAAGACAAACCAAATAATATCCATTGTTTTGAATCAAATGATTTGATTTTATTGATATATTCACCAATGTCAAGTTTTATTAATCTGCTGAATATAATGAATATAAAATATAGATAACACAAATATCTTAACAGTTTAATTAACACAACTGCTTTTGGAAAACTATGACTTACAGTAGATAAATCTAACCATAATGTAAAATAATAAAGACCAAACATCAACATACCAAAATTAGAAGTTTGTATTTTATGCAATAAACCTTTTTCTTTCAAATTACGCTCCCCCTCATTAACGCATACTCATATATCTAAAGCTATATGGTGCACCACAATCCTCCTGGTATTTCTGGATATCTGCTGGAAGG
>ERZ773181.1366-NODE-1366-length-19854-cov-10.519269_pt1 | contig 19854 bp, 18 predicted proteins | sample MGYA00581001_ERZ773181 | MGnify/ENA primary metagenome ERZ773181 (study PRJEB29015, sample SAMEA2737780) | human gut metagenome | biome: human gut; feature: human-associated habitat; material: faeces | place: China | collected 2012 ... | reverse complement strand
ACGCCGCGGGCACCGGCATCACCGTGTTCTATCCGGAAGGCAAGGTCAGCCAGGTACAGGAACTGCAGATGAGCACACAGGCCGGTTCGAATGTAAACGTGTGCGCAGTCAAGGGCAATTTCGATGACGCACAGTCCGCAGTCAAGAGAATTTTCGGTGACCGCGAACTTGCCGACCGCTTGGCGTCCGACTCACATGTGGTACTGTCTTCCGCAAATTCGATTAATGTGGGGCGTCTAGTACCGCAGGTCGTCTACTATTTCTCCGCTTACGCGCAGCTGCTCGAACAGCAGGTCATCAATGTTGGCGATGAGGTCGAGTTCGTGGTACCGACCGGTAATTTCGGTGATATTCTTGCCGGATATTATGCGAAGTTGCTGGGCCTGCCGGTCAAACATCTGGTTGTTGCGTCCGACAAGAACAACGTGCTGTTCGACTTCCTGACTTCCGGCACGTACAACCGTCAGCGTCCGTTCTTCCAGACCATTTCCCCGTCGATGGATATCCTCATCTCATCGAACCTGGAGCGCATGCTGTATTACATGTCCAACAAGGACACACGCCTGATCTCCATGCTGATGAACGATCTGAGCCAGTGGGGCGCCTACGAGGTTCCCGAGCCGATGATGAAGAAGATTCGTTCCATCTTCGGCACCGGTTGGGCCGATGAGAACCAGGTGCGCGAGATGATCGCGGACTGCTGGAACAAGAACCATTACGTGATCGACCCGCACACTGCGTGCGGCTATTACGTGATGCAGCAGATGCCTCGCGATCCGCTGACGCCGCGCGTGCTGTTGAGCACCGCCAGCCCATACAAGTTCCCGCGTGTGGTCAACGAATCCTTGGGATTGGACTCTTCCGGCACGGATTTCGAATGCATGGACGTGCTTGCCGAAGCGACCGGTACCACTGCCCCGGCCGCATTGCGTGGATTGGAAACCGCCAGTGTACGTTTCGACCATGTCGTTGATATTGACGGTATGGAAGACTTCGTCGAGCAGGCCGCCAAAACCCTGTAAACGAAGCGCGCCTTCGAACCGTTAGTTCGTCACCGCCGGCCGTCCGCAATGCGCGGGCGGTCGTTTTCGTCAAGGATGCTACAGTTGCATGCTCGGAGGCGAACTAGCATGGCATCACCAACGACATCCGCATCTGAATCAATGCAGCAGAAACAATCGACACAACAATCGAGCAAGCCAAAGCAGCCACAACATAAGCATGATCGTCTCATCACCCGTGATATGGCGTTGGTCATGCTTGCGACGTTCTGTTTCATGTCGAGCAATATGCTTGCCAATCCGATCGTTGCCGGATATGCGGAATCGTTGGGCGCGGACGGCATGCTGATGGGTGCGGTGGCCGGGTCGATGAGTTTCATCTCACTGTTCTGCCGCCCGATCGCAGGCAATCTTTCCGACAAAACCAGCAAACGCACGCTTGTGGCGGTTGGCACGGTGCTCTATTTCGCCGCCGGACTGCTGTACTATTTCGCAAACTCCCCCATCATGCTCATCATGGCACGTGTGATCAACGGCGTCGGTTTCGCATGCTGCTCGGTCTGCCTGGCCACATGGATGTCGCTTTTGCTGCCAATCCGCCATATGGGTGCCGGCATGGGCTTATACGGTACGATGAACGCGCTGGCTATGGCGGTCGGCCCAGCATTGGGTATTCGCGCGCAAAAATACATCGGTTATCGGCTAACGTTTTTGAGTTCGCTGGTGCTGGCGGTGATCATGCTGATCGCCACACTGATGGTGAAGAATGGCGGACAGCCGGTACGCAAAAAGCAGACTTCCACAACGGAGAATCCCTCCACTGCCGTAGACATTGACGGTTCTGCTAGCGCAACCAAAAAGCATCGTTTTTCGATCCGTTCGATTTTAGAACCACGTGTGGTGCCGTTGTCGCTGACGTTCATGATGTTTGCGATAGCGTATTTCGCAAATCAGTCCTTCATCGTGAGTTATGTTCAGTCTCGTCATCTGCCGGTATCGTCCGACCTGTTTTTCATGTTTTACGCGGTCGCGTTATTGGTGTTGCGACTGGGCTTGCGCGACCTGTTCGACAGCAAGGGCTTCCGTTTCTGGCTGACGGTCTGCTCGTTGGGCATGCTGGCGATGCTCGCATGCATGACGTTCCTGTTCAATGATTGGATGCTGTTGTTGGCTGCGATTTTCACCGCTGTCGGCTACGGTCTGATGAGTTCAGTCACGCAGGCGCAGGCCGTGATAATCGCAGGCCGCGAGCGCAGTGGTATTGCGAATAGTACGTATTATGCGGGTATTGATTTGGGTATGTCGGTTGGTCCGTTTGTGGGTGGTTTGGTGTATGGGCATTTGCCTGCTGTGTGGTTTTATCCGGTGTTTATGTTGGCGATGCCTGTTGCTTGGTTGATTTATTTGTTGTGTGTGAAGCGTGTTTCGCGGTAGTTGTTGGCATCGTGTGCGAGGTTTCTGCCGTAAACCATTCCAAGCGCGTGTCGTTCTAACTGTTTTTGCGGTCGGTCGTATTTTCCATATACGGCAATATGACCGACCGACGCCCATCCTGGCTCGTGCAAGGCGTCCATGCCGAAGGGGAGATGTCAGGATCGGTCCTTGCCGCTGTATTCCGTTCCAGCCTTTCCGGCTATTTGACTTGGTGGATTTTGTTGCCTTTGACCATGTAGGCACGTCGGGCCATGTCGATCATGGGCTGGTCGAATCGGCTGTCTGTGTAGAATTCGTCCACTCGAACGTTGTCTCCGTAGAGTTCGCGGAATCGTTTGGGCTTGTTGGTGTTGAAGTTGAGGTAGTTGACGTTCAACGTGTTGCCGTCGATGGTGGACGAGACCAAATGTTGCACGCCAAGCCTGCGGCAGGCCTCGCCCACGGTGATGTCGAACGAGGCGGTGAGGATCACATCGTCTTCGCGTGGCTCATACCAGGGTTTGATGCGCTTCATGTTCTGATCCCAGAAGGCGTTGACCAATTCTTCGAATTCCAACGATTCGGCAAGTTCGCTTAAATATCCGTGGCATAGCTTGCCCACACCGTATTCCATTTGATCGAACGTGGCTCGTCCGAGCTTGTATTTGATGGCATAGCGCAGTACCGGGGCGATGTACCGCAATACCTTCGGATTGTATTTGGCCGAAAACAGGTACAGGTCGAACAGGCTTTCTCCGTCATAGATGGTTCCATCGAAGTCGAATACACGCATGTATGCAGCTCTCACTTCCTCGTATGCGCGCATTCAATACGCGCCATTGCACCTCATGCTAAAGTCCGAAGGCTGATTCCTTCTTACACCAAGGTGAACGGCCGGCGACCGCAATGTGCACAAATTGCACATCTCAATGCACATTCGGTTCATGTCACGTTTGGAAGGAGGAACCACCACAACAACACAGTCGGACCGCTATTCGCCCCATAGGAGCCGTTCGCGCTGCTGATACTCCTCATCGAACAACGGCTGAGCCTTCGTGTCGATGAGCTTGGCGAATTCCAGATCCTCATCTCGTTCCACCCGATGCTCAGCCATATTCCATTGGTCATGGTACGTGTAACGCAATGCCTCGGCATCCGTTTTCAGAACATGCGACCGGTAAAGGTCCCGTTCGAATAGAAGCGTATCAACCAGCCATCCTGGCTCGTCCGGAAACTTGCTGATGCCATTGACGTACTCCGCACGATACGCGTCATGGACAAGGACAGGCAACGCATCGATACGCAAAAGCTCCTTGAACATGATAAGCCGTCCGATTCGACCGTTGCCGTCCGAAAATGGGTGAATCTTCTCAAACGTCCAATGGACACGGGCGATCTGATACGGCTCGTCCTCAAGTTTCGTGCACATATCAAACAGCCTGTCCATAAATTCGGGAACATCCTGCGGCAGCGCAGTCCTTGTCGGAGTGACAGGATTGCCGATAAAATTCGGCCGAGTCTTGTAGCCGCCCACGTTGAAAAGCGAGTCGGAGACCTGTCTGGTGCCCTGCTTGAGAATGGCATGCAGGTGACAGACCATATCCCGGTCCACCGGCTCATCAGCATGGTCGAGAATCCAACGGAACGCAGCGAAATGATTACGGGTTTCCAACGCATCGTCAGGATTGACCTGTTCGCTGCCATCCGTGGTATAGGTACCGGTGGCAAATAGCTGCGCGGTCTGTTTGGCAGTAAGGGTGGAACCTTCCATATGATTGGAATTCCATGCGAACTGGATTTGTGTAGTCGTGTAAATGCCGTCACCATATCGAGTATCACGCTCTCGGATAAGACGCTCCACGATACGTTCCGCCATAACCCCATCCTTCCTTCATCCGCTCGACTATCCTCCCATGGTAATTCATTCGGGTTAGAAACCGTGGTGGATGTCGTATATCCTGCAGGTTGGTTCCATGTCGAACGTGACCGTGTCGAACTGTTCGGGATGGTGCACGAACGTATCGATCAGTTTCCATTGGCGACGGCTGATGCCGATACGATAGTCCGGACGGACCATAAGCACCGGCGCTTTCGGCTGGAGTTCCTCCAAGAGCTGCGCGCGCTGTTCGAAGCATTCATCATCGTCGATCCATACGATCGGCGCGGGTTCATTCTCTTCGCATTCGATGCGTACGCGTCGTTGGATGGTCTGCCATTTGCCTGTCTCACGTCCCCATTTGGTGACAGGATCGTACCAGGTGATGACATCGACCAGCATGGGATCCCAGCCGAGCATCGGGTCGAGAATCTGACTGCAGTATGGCTGCCAGGTGGACAGCCACCACAATTCCACAATGCCGTCAACTGCCAACGCGTACATGGCGTCGGACAGTTCGCTGGACCAGTGGATGCGCCATGAGCCTACGGGCGTGTGGGCTTTTTCGTTGCCGTCCAAGTGGAACGCTTTTTCAGGATTGTACATTTTCGCGTAGGGACTGTCGGGCTTCGCCCAGGTCATAACTTTGTTCACGCCACTCCTGCGCAAAAGCTTGTCATCCGGAAAGGCGTTGAGCACCCCATCGAAATCCGTGAACACCACAGGCTTGGAAAACATTTTCAACTCCATCATCACTCCCCTTTGGACCGCCAACCATCTTCTGGTCTTGACTCTACGGCTTCCTCACTACGTTTACCTGACAAGTAATGACAGCATCGTCATTAATTTGCTACACTCGAATTGGTTCGGCATAGACGTCGAGCAACCGCAGACACGAGCATAGGCAACCGCAAACATGGTCCATAGATGCGCAAAACATGATGCTGCGAACGCATCTAAAAGCGGCCATCATAACGCAAAGGAGCGAAACATGGCAGATGAATCATCACAAATTCCAGAGAAAACCGTCGAACAAATCTTCGACGAACGTTATCCCCTCGACAAATGGAAGGATTCAAACTACTCGATACTCGATAAATTCTCAATGCGCGGCCGCAAAGGCTTCGTCACCGGAGCCGCAGGCGGTCTAGGACGCAACGCCGCAGCCGCACTCGCCCAAGCCGGAGCAGACGTCGCACTAGTCGACCTGCCCAGCCAAGAAGACAAGATCACCGAACTGGCGAAAGACATGAGCGAACGTTTCGGCACCAACGTCATCGCGCTCACCTGCGACGTCACCAACGTCGAACAAGTAGCCGAACTCAAAACACAATTGGTGGAACAGCTGGGCACCGTCGACTTCGCATTCCTCAACGCCGGAGTCAACGTACCGGGAGATGACCAAGACGCCACCGAAGAAGTATGGACACGCACCATCAACATCAACCTCAACGGCACCTACCGTACCGGCCGCATCGCGCATGAAATCATGCGCGAACACGGTCATGGCGGCTCACTGATCTTCACAGCCTCCCTGTCCGGACATAACGCGAACTATATGATGGGAAGTCCGACGCCGGTGAACGCGTATGGCGCCACCAAAGCGGCCATCATGGAACACTCACGTTACCTTGCCGCAGCGCTCGCCAAGGACGGCATCCGTTCCAACACCATCTCCCCCGGATACGTGTGGTCTGGAATTTTCAATGGCCGTATCGACATGCCTGGCCACGACGCCATGCTCGAAGTCGTGCCAATGCACCGTTTCGGCACGAATGACGAGATTGCCAGCACGGTACTCTTCCTCGCCAGCGACGCCTCCTCGTACGTTACTGGCACTGACATTCGCGTAGACGGCGGCTACAGCATCTTCTAACCTCTAACAACCATCTAGCACGTTGAGGCCGGCCATGGCTCACAGCCCTCCGACCGACCTCAACAGAAATAGTGGCGCGCACGGCGATATCTCCACTGCCGGCTTCACTTCTGGCATGCTGGATGAACTTGTATCGATCTTTCAGACCGTACGCGGCTATGAGGCATGGCAGGCAAATGGCGAATGGGCGAGCCAACATTAGTCGTCATTGGCGCCAGAAATCGCAGCACGATTCCGTCAATCGCCGACCGCAAGAGACGTTCATGGAGCGGCGGATTCCCTTATATTCCGACAAAACCCATACTGTTATGCGACACGCAATAACAGTACGGGTTTTCTGTGTTACTGTTATATATAACAGCTAAACAGTTTGCATCTAACTGTTCAGCTGGGAGATATATCACCTACGGAACCTGCAGAAAAAGAGGCACAGATATTGAAGCTGATCATCTCATCCGTGTCCGGAGAACCGATTTACGAACAGATCAAGAATCAAATCAGGTCCGCGATCATGTCGGGTGAGCTTACGGCAGGCGAGGCGCTTCCCTCACTGCGCAAGCTCGCTAAGGAACTGCGCGTCAGCGTGCTCACCGTGACCAGAGCGTATAACGAACTGGCCAAGGAAGGACTCGTGGAGAATGTGCAGGGCAAAGGCACATTCGTGATGGAACGAGGCAACGAACTCATGAAGGAACGTGCGCGTGAACGCATCATGGACAAGCTCCGTGAAGTTTCCATCGAGGCCAAAGCCGCCGACATCAGCCTGCTTGACCTGCTTGGCATGTTCGAGAAAGCATACAGGGAACAATCATGAACGATTCCTCACTCCCCCAAGGAACGCCGGTCAACCTTGGCCTTGCATACCCCAGACGGTTCGGACTCGGGCAGAACAAGAAGATCAAGGATCTGTCACACGGCATGCCGATGTAGCTCATGCTCGCCGTGGCGTTGAGCCACGATGCGAAACTACGGAAAGCCCCAAATGCATATATCCCCGCACGACGCCGGTTCCTACAATACGGCAGGCGCGTCATGGAAGTCGAACATGACACCATCCGCAAGCTCGCAAATCGCCGGCCAATCGGCATCGGACGAATCGTCGTGCATGGCCCATACCTTCATGCCAACCGACTTAGCGGAACGCATGCCGATCAGCAAATCCTCGAACACGGTGCACTCCCCCGGCTCGACTCCGAGGCGAGATGCAGCCAACAGATACACGTCCGGCTGGTCTTTGCCGACGTCGCCGGCATCATCGACACTGACTACTTCATCGAAGTAGTCGAAAATGCCAACATGCTTCATCGCCGGCTCTCTCAGCATCGGCGGCAGCGATGTGGCAACGGCAAGTTTCGCTCCACTCTCTTTCAATTGAGCGAGATATTCACGTGCATACGGTTTGGCTTCGACCACTGTGGCATACATGACGCGGGCCATATGATCCCACTCATCCATCAGCTCTTCGGGAGTGTCGGTAAGGCTGAAACGCGCGATCGTATATTCGGCGATCTGACGGAATTGCATGGCCGCAACTTTCGTCATGTAATCGTCCGGCACGTCAATGCCTCGTTTTGAAAGAAAATCGATGTCAACCTGATCCCACACCCCCATGGAATCAAGCAGCGTGCCGTCAAGATCAAAAATGGCGCCCTTGCCTTGATTGCCTGCCATCGATATCCTCCTTTATTATTGTGCATCTTACGTTAATCGAGAACCGATGATTTGAGCAGTTCTTCGGCATGTTCCAGCGAAGCTTCGCTTTCACTGCCGGACAGCATGCGTGCGATCTCGTGCACACGCGCCTCTCCACGCACTTGATTGATGGTGGTGGCGATTGATCCGTCATCCGTTTCACCTTTGGCGACCACATATTGTTCGTCCGCCCAGGATGCGACCTGCGGTAGGTGCGTGACGACCAGAACCTGCGCGGATTGGGCGAGTTTGGCCAAGCGGGCACCCAGCTCCACAGCGGCCTTGCCACCCACGCCGGCATCGACCTCATCGAAGATGAACGTCATCGGCGGCACGGTTCCTCCGGCCACGACATGCTTTTCGGCGGCGACCAGTTCAAGCGCGAGCATCAGACGGCTCAATTCGCCGCCGGACGCGCTTTTGCCCATCGGCAGCTGCGGGGAGCCGGGAAACGGGGTGAAGAGGAATTCGATGTCGTCCGCTCCGGTGGCGTCCAACTGTTCGCGTTCCGCCACGCGGATCTCCAGTTTCGAAGTGCCCATGGCCAGCGAATCAAGTTCCGCGGTGACTTTGGAAGCGAGTTCCTTCGCCGCGGCTCTACGCCGTTTGCTCACAGCCTGCGCGGCTTTTTTCGCAGCCTCAAGCAGTTGGGCGCGTTCGGCTTCCAGCTGTTCGACCTTTTCCGGCGAGGCGTCCAAATCCTCCAAATCGTATACGGCCTTGTCCCTCCACGTGATCACGTCGGACAATTCCGGCCCCCACCGGCGGGTCAGCTCGTCCAACTCGTGGATGCGCCCGTTGATGGCATCCAGATCCTCCACGCTCGCCTCATTGTCCACTTCGCCGGACAGGCTGAACACCACGTCGGACAAATCGGTGCTGATGGAGTCGAGCCGGTCGGCGAGTTCGGAGAACACGCCTTCCACGTGAATGGCGCGCAATGCCTGCGAGGCACGGTCGATCAAATCGGCGGCGCTGGCCGATTCAACGTCATCCGCCACTTGCGAAGCATCCAACGCACCCAATGCGCGGGTCACGCCTTCGGCGATTTCGGCGGCGTTTTCGATGCGGTCCCGCCGTGCGCGCAATTCGTCCATCTCCCCCGGCTGCGGGTCGACCCGGTTGATGCGTTCGATTGACTCACGCAGGTAATCCGCCTGCTGGCGCATGGACGATTCCTGGCTGCTGAGCCTTTCCAAACGCTCGTCCATTGCGCGCAGCGCGTTCCACGTCTTGCCGTAGGCGGCCAAAGCCACTTCATCCCCCGCGTAGCGGTCCAGGAATTCACGCTGCCGCGAAACGGTCGCGATACGTAACTGGTCGGCCTGTCCGTGGATCGTCACCAATTCGGCGGCGACGGAAGCAAGCACGGAACGAGGCACGCTACGCCCCGACAACATGCTGCGGGATCGTCCGGAAGCCGGCACCTTGCGCGACAGGAACAGTTCGCCGTCCTCCGGCTCGAAGCCAGCCTCCCGTGCGGCGGCCACCGCGGCCGGCGACGAAGCGACTTCGAACACGCCCTGCGCCCACGCCTCCTGAGCGCCGACGGAAACACGGCCGCCGTCGGAGGGACCGCCGGAAATCAGTCGGATCGCACTGAGCAGCATCGATTTGCCGGCACCTGTTTCGCCGGTGATCGCCGTCATACCGCCTGCCGGGGCGATCAGCGCGGAACGGATCGGACCGAGATTGTGGATCTCAAGCTCTTCCAGCATGCCCTGTCACTTCCCGCTTTCCGGTTTGCCGGTTCCCGGGAACGATTGCCCATGATGCGTGCCGCCGGTCTTGCGCGCCTGCTCGCGCCATCCGACGACGGGCAGGTCGAATTTGGTGACGAGACGGTTCGTGAACGGCACGCCGGACAGTCGCGCCAATCGCAAAGTGCATTTCGATTCGCGCACTTCGATGCGTGTGCCTTTCGGCAGGGCGCGCTGGCGGCGGCCGTCGCAGCAGATCCAACCGTCGGACGTGGAATCGTCAAGAATGTCGATGGCGAACGTGGAGCCGGAGCCGATGATGAGCGGACGGGCGAACAATGCGTGCGCGGCCAACGGCACCAATTGCAATGCCTTCACATTCGGCCACATGATCGGTCCGCCCGCGGAAAACGCGTAGGCGGTGGAACCGGTCGGCGTGGATACGATCACGCCATCGCAACCGAAGGAGCTCATCTCCACGTCATCGACACGGATGGACAGTTCCACCATTTTGCCACGGTCGGCGCGTTCCAGCGTGATGTCGTTCAACGCCCAGTCCTCGATGGGTTCCGTCGCGCCCGGCAGCCATACGTCGACGTGGGCGATCATACGTTCGTCGATGGAATAGTCATGGTCGGCGATCCGGCGGATGGCCTCGCTCATCTGGAAGCTTTCAAATTCGGCAAGAAAGCCGACGTGGCCCAGGTTCACACCGAGAATGGGCACTTCGGTGGCATGCACCAGTTCGGCTGCGCGCAGGATGGTACCGTCTCCTCCGAGCACCACCACGATTTCCGTGTTCTTCGGCACGGCGGGCGTCCTGCTGCCGAACTCGGGCGCTTCGATATTGTCGATGATCGTCACTTCGAAATTGGCGCGTCTCAACTGCTCGACGGCTTCTTCGACCACCGTGCCGCTTTCACGCAGACGCGTATGCGTCACCACCACCGCATGTCGGGTACCGATCATCGCAAGCCCTTTCGTATAACGGGCGCCCCATGCGAGGTGCCACTACCCGCCAGTGTAGTCGAACAAATGAACGAATGACGGCAGCGGGTGTCCAGAACACGCCGCAGACGTCCGAAGAGTCCCACGGAGCCACCGCGGAACCGTCGAACGGTACGTCCATGGCCCATTCGTCACACTACCGTCTACAATAGCTCAAGGAAACGAAGACCGTTTATACAGACAAGGAGCGAGGAACAGCATGTCCAACCTCGTCTTCGACGAGTCCTCCTCCAATCGCGAGGCCTCACATGGCTATGCCTGGTGGTTCTCCGGGAACACGTTCGAGAAGGCCATGGCGGAGGAGCGCAAGCCGCGCAAGCGCAGCCTAATGCACAGGCTCACCACACATCCCGGACGTCTGACCATCCTGTACTTCATGATGTTGGGCGCATTGTCCACGCTGCTCCTGCTCACGCCCACCGCCACACCGAAAGACGAGCAAACGACATTCACCACCGCGTTCTTCACCGCGATCTCCGCGATTTCGACGTGTGGCATCTCCATCGTCAATTCGACGACGCATTGGTCCGCTTTCGGCCAGGCCGTGCTCATCTTCTCCGTGCAGATGGGCGGCTTGGGCGTCATGACGTTCGCTTCACTCATCGCCTTGGCCGTGAACCACCATCTCAAGGCCACGCAAAAGCTGCTGACGGCCAACGAGCTGGGCACCACGAAACTCGGCGAGATCAAGGGCGTGCTCACCGTGGTCATCGCCACCGCGTTCACCATCGAAGGCATCACGTTCGTGGCGCTGTTCCCCGGCCTGTACAAAGTCAATCATGGCAATGTGCGGCACACGCTGTGGGAATCGTTGTTCTTCGCGGTCATGGCATACAACAACGCCGGCTTCACCCCTGACGGCGCCGGCCTGCATGTCAACAATTGGGCTGTCGGTCTGCCTATCCTCGTCAGCGCGTTCTGCGGCACGCTCGGCTTTCCCGTCCTGCTTAACCTCATGCGCTCATGGCGCAACCATCGTCCGCCGAAGCGTTGGAGCCTGCATACCAAGCTCACGCTGACCACCACGTTCTGCATCGTGCTCGCCTCGTTCACCTGGTTCCTCCTCATGGAATGGAACAACAAACTGCTGTTCGCCACCGAAGGTGTGGAACCGCGGTTGTGGCATGCGATGGTGGCGGCCGTCATGCCCCGCAGTTCCGGCTTCGACCTGTCATGGATGCCGGGCGTGAGCGACGCGACGAAGGTGTTCCTGTCCATCGTCATGTTCATCGGCGGCGGCAGCACTTCGACCGCAGGAGGCATCCGCGTCACCACATTCGCCGTGATTCTGTTGACCTGCCGTGCCGCGTTCACCGGACGCCATGACGTCAACGCGTTCCATCGTCGTATCCATTCGCAAGCCGTCATGACCGCTGTGGCCGTCACCACGTCATGTCTGATGCTTGTCACCGTGGTGTCCATGGCGTTGATGGCCATCACCGGCTGCTCGCTGAGCAACGCGCTGTTCGACACCTGCTCGGCGTTCGGTCTGGGAGGCTATTCGGTCGGCGTGGCCAGCGCTTCTAGTCCAGCGGTCCTGTACATTCTCGCCGCGACCATGTTCATCGGCAGGCTCGGTCCGCTCACCATCGCCTACGCGATCTCCAGGCCGCGCAATGTGGAGCCGGTCCGCTACCCCACCGAGCAGATCGTGGTCGGCTGAGCGGATTCGTCGATACGGTTTCTATACCCGCAACTTCCTATACTTGAATCCGGAACAGAACATCGAAAGGTACGCGAACAATCATGGCTAACAACACCAGAAGCGTTCTTGTGGTAGGACTCGGCCGTTTCGGCAGTTCCGTAGCCACCACATTGGATGCGATGGGCCAGGATGTGCTCGCCGTCGACAAGGACGGCGAACTGGTGAACCGCTGGTCGTCGCAGATTCCCACCGTGCAGGCCGACATGACCGATGTGATGGCGTTGGAGCAGATCAACGCCTCCGATTTCGATACGGCGGTCGTTGCCATCGGCGACAGCGTCGAAGCGTCCGTCATCACCGCCGGCAATCTGTTGGACGCGGGCATCTCCGACATTTGGGCGAAGTCGGTGTCCAAGGAGCATGCGCGCATTCTGCAGCGTATCGGCGCACGGCACATCATCAACGCGGAGACCGATGCCGGCAAACGCGTAGGGCACTTGGTGTCCGGCAACTATCTGGACTACATCGAGCTTGAAGGCGCGTACAGCGTGGTGAAGATCCACACTCCCCCGCATGTCGTCGGTTACTCCATCGAGGATGCGCGCGTGCATGAACGGTTCGGCATCACCGTGGTCGGTGTCAAATCGCCGGGCAAGGAATTCGAATACGGTTCGAAAGAGCTGATTATGCACCGTAACGACGAGCTCATCATCATGGGCAAGCAGGATCAGATCGACAAGTTTTTGAGGGGCTAGGCCCACGGAACATGCAAAAGGCCGGCGGTCCATATGGGATTTTTCATATGGGCTGCCGGCCTTTCATTTTTACGCTATCGATTGGCGGAGAACGGTTTACGCCACTGCATACAGCAGATACTCGATGTTGCCGTGCGTGCCTTCGATCGGTGAGACCGCCGTGGCGCGTACATCCAGTCCGTTGGCTTTCGCGCAGGCGGTGACGGTGTCGAGCGCCTGTTTGCGTAAGGTTTCGCTTTCCACGATGCCGTTTTTGCCGAGGTTGCCTTTGCCGACTTCGAACTGCGGTTTGACCAGCAGCACGACGTGTGCGCCGGGCGCGGCGATGCGCGCGATGACGGGAATCACGTATGTCAACGAGATGAATGACACGTCGGATACGATCATGCTTGGCCGGTACGGCAGATCATCCGCTTCGACGTCGCGGATGTTGACGCCGCTCATTTCGATGATGCGCTCGTTGCCTGCGATGCGCGGGTCAAGCTGGCCGTGCCCCACGTCGAGCGCGATCACATGCGCGGCACCGCGTCGCAGAAGCACGTCGCAGAAACCGCCGGTGGACGCGCCGATGTCGAGGCAATCGAATCCTTCCGCGGAACGCAGGCCCGTCTGGGAGAACATGTCGAACGCGCCGACCAGCTTGTAGGCTCCACGGGAGACGTAATCGTCTCCCAGATCGGCATCAAGCGTGTCGGCGGCCGTGACTTTGAGCGACGCTTTGGATGCGACGGTGCCGTTCACCCGGACCTTGCCGGATTCGATCAGCCGTTGTGCTTTGGAGCGACTATCCGTGACGCCACGCTCCACCAGCGCGATGTCGAGTCGGACGACGGCACCGGAATCGTCATTCATGTTGCGCATACGCACGTGCGGCAATCAGGCGATTCGGAATTCCGGCACGATCATGCCGTCGACGTTGTGGCCACGATCCGCCGCATCCCACATGGCGGCGCAGGCCGCACGAAGACCGTCGACGCTGGTGATGTCGGTGACGTAAAGACGATCGCCGTCGACGCGCGCCTGCACGTCGCGGCAGCTCCAAGCGCCAGCCTCATGCACGACTTCGGGGGCCGGCTCGTTAAGTCCGGTCAGGTCCTTGGCGATGTAGGTCGGACGCAGATGCTCCGGAGCGGACATCAGCTCATGCGGATTGGTGACGCCGGTCAGCACGGCCAGGGAATCATAGCCGCCACGGTTGCCGGCTTCGATATCGGTATCGAGGCGGTCGCCGATGGCGAGGCATGCTTCCTTGGCCACTGGTTCGGCACCATCATGCGCGGCAAGCAGTCGGGCTTCGTCGTACATGGCGGATTCCGGCTTGCCTGCGGACGAAACCGGTTCCACACCAGTGGCGTTGATGACGGCCATGATCATGGAACCGCAACCGGGGGCGATGCCCAGCTCACGCGGAATGGTCAGGTCGCGGTTGGTCACGAAATACGTGGCGCCCTGTTCTACGGCGTAGGCGATTTGCGCCATCTGGTTCCAAGACATGTCCGGGTACCAGCCTTGGATGGCCGCGACCGGCTTGTCTTCGGCGGAATCAACCACTTCAAGACCCTGCTTGGCGACTTCCTCACGCAGATGCTGTGCGCCGAGCACGAACACTTTCGCACCTTGCGGCACCGCACGGGCCACCATGCGGGCAGCCACCACGGACGAGGTGACGACCTGCCATGGTTCGACTTCAAGGTCGAAGCCTTTAAGCTGGTCGGCCACCACGGATTGCAGTCGGGAGGAATTGTTGGTGGTGTATTCCACCGTCATGCCGAGGCCTTCGGCCTTGCGGATGCTCTCTGCAGCATGTTCCACCGGATTCTTGCCACGGTAGACCACGCCGTCAAGATCAAGCAGCGCCAGCTGGTAGGCTTCGCTCAGCGGACGGGTTGTGGATTTCAGCATTGTTTTGCCGCACCTCACTCGTTGTCGGAATCGGCTGCGGATTCGACCTCATCCTCAGTCTGGTCGTCTTCGGAGTCGCCCGCGTTTTCGCCGTCACCGGCAGGCTCGTCGTCGGACTCGGCGCCTTCTTTGGCCGCTTCGGCATCAAGCTGGGTCTCATCGTTGGTCTCGCCGTTCTCGTCGACGGCCTCGGAATCGTCCTCATCCTCGTCTTCCGGCGCATACTGGGCGTCATCTTCGGAAATGCCGAGCTTGTCCATAAGCTCGTCGTTCAATTCCTGCATGTCGTATTCGATGACCAGATCGTCGGAGGTCTCGTCCTCTTCGGCATCGGCGTACTGCAGCTCAAGCTTGTCAAGCAGCTGGTCGAGGGCCACGGCCTCATCGGAGCGTCCGGCCTGCTCGAGGAAGTACTGTTCGGCCTGCACCGCACGCATGCGGTATTCGCCGGCCAGGCCCTTGGAACGGCCCAGCGTATGCACGATCTCAATGGCCTTATCCCACAGCTCGAGGTCGCCCAGCGCGCCCGCGTACACGAGGAACATCTCGGCCTTGGATTCGCCGCGCAGATACTTCGCGTCATCGCTCATGGCGGTTTCGATGGCCTTCTTCGGCTCGCCCATACCACGCTCGCAGTCGGCGATGAACGGCAGATAGTCAAGGAAACCGTTCATGCGGAACGCGGTGCGGAACTCACGCAGGGCAAGTTTGTAATCGCCCTGACGGTAGGCCACGAACGCAAGGGTCTCACGCGCGAAATCAATACGGGAAGCCTGATGCGCCACCCACTTGGCGTGTTCGAGCGCCAGCTCCGGATCCCTTTCCTCAAGCGTGTAGGCGGCAAGGATGTGCAGGCCGATGTTCTCCGCATGTTCCTTGGACAGGCCACGCAGACGCTCACGGTCATCGGTGGACAGCATGCTCCACTCGATGCCCTTCGGCATCTTCGGCTCGCCCGGGCGACGATGCGTGTACGGGTTTTGCGACGGGAAGCTCATCGTGCCGTCGGAATTGCGACGCGGCTTCGACAGGTATTCACCACGCTTCGCCTCGCGGTACTCCATCTTCTCTTCACGGGTGAATTCGCGGCGCTCCTCGCCTTCCGGACGCTGGTCGCGATCCTTGTGGAAGTCACGACGCTGGTTGTCACGGCGGAAATCCCTGCGGCCGCCGTCACGACGATCATCACGACGGAAATTACGACGCTCGCCATCACGGCGCTCCCCGCGGCGGTCATCGCGGCGGAAGTCTCTGCGATCGCCGTCCTTGTGGAAGTTGCGGCCGCCACGACGCTCACCATCGTCACGGCGGAAGTCACGACGGTCACCGTCATGACGGAAATTGCGACGCTCGCCATCGCGACGGTCATCATGGCGGAAACCGGAACGCTCGCCATCACGCTGGTAGCGCGGATTGTCGCCGCGATTGCCACGATAGCCGCCGCGGCGGTCGTCACGACGCTCGCCATCGCGGTTGAACTTGCGCGGACCGTTGTGGAAACGACGCTCCTGGCCTTCGCCTTCGCCATCGCGATGGAAATCGCGGTCGCCACGACGGTATCCGCCGCCATTGCCCTTACGATATCCGCCCTTACGGTCATCGTTGTGGAAGCCGCCGGACTTGTGTCCGTAGGACTTGCCGCCGTTGCCGCGCGGCTTGAATCCCTTGCCACCGCGGTTACCCGGTCTGCCCGAGCCGTAGGACTTGTGGTTGCCGTAGGATTTGCCACGCGATCCGCGCTGTTCTTCTGCCATGCTGTTCCTTATTGGTCTTGAGATACTTGCGATTATTTACTTACGATTGCCTATGCGTCTCACGCCTGTTCGACGACGCCGAGCGCCTTCTTGCCGCGGCGGATGAGCACGAAACGACCATGCAGGAAGTCACCGTCCTGCAACGTCTGTTCCTCATCCTCCACGCGCGTGTTGTTGAGGTACACGCCACCGGACTTGATGGTCTTGCGCGCCTCGGAAATCGACTTGAACAGGCCTGCCTTCATACCAGCCTCGGCCACACGGTCGCCGGCTGCGACCTTGGCGAATTCCCCATCGACCTTCATGCCGTCGATAGCGGCCTCAAGCGTGGACTCGTCGATGTCCGCCAGATCGCCGCCACGTCCGAACAACGCGCCGGCAGCTTCGATGGCCTGGCGAGTGGCTTCCTCGCCATGCACGAAGCTAGTGACCTCCCATGCGAGGGTGCGCTGCGCCTCACGCGCGCCCGGATTGGTCTTGCTTTCCTCGATAAGCCGTTCGATTTCGGCCTTTGGCAGGAAGGTGAACGCCTTGAGCAGGTTCTCCATCTCGCTGTCGGGACGGTTGAACCAGAACTGGTAGAACTTGTAGGGGCTGAGCATCGTGCCATCCAACCAGACAGCGTTGCCTTCGGACTTGCCGAACTTCTTGCCCTGCGCGTCGGTGATGATCGGGCTGGTGAACACGTTCACGTCCACGCCGCGCACCTTGTGGATCAGATCCAGACCGGAGGTGAGGTTGCCCCACTGGTCGGAGCCGCCAATCTCCAGCACGCAATGGTATTCGTCGAACAGGTGCAGGAAGTCGTTGCCCTGAAGCACTTGGTAGCTGAACTCGGTGAAGGAGATGCCTTCCTCGGAGTTGAGGCGACGGGCCACGGTGTCCTTGGCGAGCATGGTGCCCATACGGAAATTCTTGCCGACGTCACGCAGGAAGTCGATGACGTTCATCGAAGCGGTCCAATCGTAGTTGGACACGAAACGCACCGGATTGCTGCCTTCGGTCTCGAGGATGCCGCCGATCTGCTTCTTCAGACGATCGGCCCAGCCGGCCACGACGTCCTTCGGGTTGAGCGTGCGTTCGCCCGACTGGCGCGGATCTCCGATCAGGCCGGTGGCGCCGCCGACCAACGCGATCGGATGGTGTCCTGCGGCCTGCAGGTGGCGCATGTTGATGAGCTGAACGAGGTTGCCGATGTGCAGGGAGGCGGCGGTTGGATCGAAGCCGCAATAATAGGTGATGGGCTCTCCGTTCAACGCTTCGGCGAGTCGATCCCTGTCAGTGGACTGGGAAATCAACCCGCGCCATTCCAGTTCATCGAGGACGGAATCGAAACCGGCCTCCTTGAAATCGATGACGTGAGCCATAACTGTGCTTTCTCCCTATCGAATTGTGGACATTACCGCGTTTTACGCACCTTACAGTTTCGCAGAAGACACAGACAGCCGCGTGTGCCGTTTTCCATGTTTTTATCAAAGCGATCACGGAACATGCCGGTTAAAATCGAAAATGGAATCTCATCGACGAGAAGAAGGGAGGTCTGCATGGATCGCAAAGGCATGAAGGCCAATGCAAGGAAAGCCTATAAGAGACACTATTGGATGATAGTCGTCATCTGCCTGTTCGCTTCGGTGTTCGGTGTCGCCTACAGTTCGTCGACATGGTCGGTGAACGCCAGTTCCCCGTCCGCAACCGTGCAGGAGGATGGCACAGCGCAATCCGACAACGTGTCGAAAGTGTTGGAGAACCTGCTTGTCGGCGATGAAAGCCAGGCACGCAGGCAAGTGGAGCACAATCAGGAGCAGATCGTGCAAAACGACACCAATGCCATGATGGGGCGTAAACGCGGCGTGTTCGCGTCTCTGCTCAACTCGTTCTCATCGGGTTCGGTCATTCTGTCGATGGCCGATGCGGCCAATTCCATCGTGCATAATGACGGCGTCGCCGTGGCCGTACCGATTGTCGTGTCCCTGGCCGTTTACCTTTTCGTATGGCCGTTCGTCCAGCAGACATACCGGGTGGTCATGATGCGCATGCTGCTTGAGGGGCGGACCTACGACAAACTTCCTGTGAGCCGTTTCCTCTACCCGATCACCACGCGCAAATGGTTGTCGATGGCGAAGGTGATGCTGCTCGAGAACGTGTTCCTGTTCCTGTGGACGTTCACCATCATCGGCGCGTTCATCAAACCGTATTCCTACCGTATGGTGCCCTACATCGTCGCCGAAAATCCGAATATCGGGGCACGGGAGGCCATCAGCCTGTCCAGGCGCATGATGAAGGGTCACAAGTGGGAGTGTTTCGTGGCCGACCTGTCGTTCCTTGGCTGGTGGCTGCTCAATCTGTTCACGCTCGGCTTGAGCGGCATCTTCTATTCCAACGGCTATAACGCGGCGTTTTTCGTCGAATATTACGTGCATGTGCGCGGATTGTCCAAGGATTCGGGATTGGAGGGAAGCGAGCTGCTCAGCGACGAATACCTGTACAGCAAGGCCTCCGCTGAGACATTGCATGCCGCGTATGGTGATGTTGCCGAAACGGTGGAGCAGTTGTCCAGCAATCTTGTTCCGGTGGACAAGCCGAACGGTTTCGTCGGGTTCCTGTCCGAATGGTTGGGCGTGCGTATCCTGCATGCGCGGTCGGTGACCAAGTATGAGGAGTATCGCGAGCAACTGCACCAGATCGATACCGGCAGGGAGATTCTGGACGGCGCTATCTATCCTGGTCGTCTGGCTCCGGCGCCGATGGCGTTCCGGTTCCGCGAATCCCGCACCGTCAGCTCCGATCGCAGCTATTCGTTGGTCAATCTGGTCATGATGTTCTTCATCTTCTGTTTCGTGGGATGGGTATGGGAGGTGAGCCTCGCCTTCATTTCCGAAGGAACGTTCGTGAATCGTGGCACGCTGCATGGGCCATGGCTGCCGATCTATGGCACCGGCGGAGTGATTATCCTTATTCTGCTGAAGAAGTTGAGGAAGAAGCCCTTGTTCGAGTTCCTGGCCGCCATGGTCTTGTGTGGCGGGTTGGAGTACTTCTCGTCCTGGTATCTGGAGAAGACCCACGGAGGACAACGCTGGTGGGATTACACCGGTTATTTTCTCAATCTCAATGGTCGTATCTGTGCCGAGGGTCTGCTGACGTTTGGTTTGGGCGGTTTGGCGATCGTGTATCTGCTGGGGTAGTGCCCGAAGGTTTGCGCACTTAGGGTCGTGCCCGTCCATGGGACGATGAT
>ERZ773181.1359-NODE-1359-length-19937-cov-8.045519_pt1 | contig 19937 bp, 18 predicted proteins | sample MGYA00581001_ERZ773181 | MGnify/ENA primary metagenome ERZ773181 (study PRJEB29015, sample SAMEA2737780) | human gut metagenome | biome: human gut; feature: human-associated habitat; material: faeces | place: China | collected 2012 ... | reverse complement strand
CCCATCAAATCCGACATGCAAAACTTTAAGATACCGCAAATCTTCTCTTGGCACGATGCAGTTGTCCTTAAATGATTTCCCCTGCATCTTTGCAAATATGTCGTCTGGAATTGGTGATATGGTAAATTGTTGGGTGTTCATTTGCTTGCTCCTTTATTTATCTAATATTCAAATTCTACTATCCTGCAATTCTCGCATATGCATGCTTCCACTTTCGTTCTGTGGCTCGCTTTAAGCGGTGTGATTTCAACAAATCCTTTGGCTGTTTTCGCATTTGTGAATACTCCAGGCACTTCATCGGCAAAGCTGAATGCGCCGTCTTTACTGCTGAAAAGGTATCCTTTTCGCATTTCCTTATTACATTTTGGACAAATCATACATAACACCTCATTCCTTAATATCTTTACTAAGAACCGACATTGCCATGCTAAGTTTCTCTTCAAACTGCTCTGCTTTAACAAGCGCTATGCCCTCATTGTCATCGCCAAGCACAACCAGCCTGCTGCCATTCACCAGTCCAAAAGTCTCTCTAGCCTCTTTAGGAATAACTATCTGACCGCGGTCATTCACTGTGACAACGCCCCACATGTGTTTGCCTTTCGGTGCTGGTGCCATCTTCTGCCCTTCAAGCTGCACATCGTCCTTTATTAAGGAATCCATCGTCACGCCATAAAATTCTGCAAGTCTGCCGCATTTTTCAATATCAGGAATTGTTTCACCACGCTCCCATTTGGCATACGCCTGCCTCGATATTCCAATAACCTCTGCGATATCCTCCTGAGTCTTCCCCGCAAGCGACCTCAGCATAATAAGATTCTCCTGTAGCATAATGTCAGTCCTTTCTGTTGTTATGTATGTATTATAGTCCATGTAAAATGCGGATTCCACCAATTGTAGTTGTCAGAAAAGTGGGAATTGTGGTGGAATTGGTTGCGTAAATGTTTTAAAAAATCATCTCAAAATTAAAAAGAGGGACAGATTCCTCTGCCCCTCTCAAGTATGCATCCGCAAATGCATACCCCAATTAGTATCTATAATATACAATATCAACCTTAAAAATGCAAGGTTTAAATATTTCCTTTTTATTCTACTGCTTTTTGATTAATTTAATTTTACATATTCTTTTATATTATCAATTCTTCCCCAGTCTCCTTTCCCGCATTTCCAAGCACTTCCTCACCAAATACATTATCATTCATAAGTTTTATTATGCACACAAAATCCTCATCTTTATCTATAACCTTGCTTAATTCGCTTCGCAGAGATATGAATTTTGATGGAGTCATGTCTCCCCTGAAAACGGATTTCTGATAATGCGTCAAATATTTTTTACACACCTTAAATACCTTCTGCACTCTTTTTTCACCTACATCATAGAATAAAAATGCATAATTATAATTGCGTTCCTTCTTCATTACATACCTTCTTTCAACGAAAACGGAACAAACTCTTTGTCTTCCAGAATGTTTTTTATAAGCTTATAACAGTCTAGCTTCAATGCTGTCCTATATGTCACTTTCCTTTTTAATCGTGAATGTTCAAAAACGCTTTCCATTCTCTCCTCAAAAGCCTTAACAAATATCTTCCGTCCCTCTTCATTGAGTATGCAGTAATTAACATTTTTCTCAAAATGTTTTTCTACCTGAAGGCGGTGATTATTAACCAGATCAAATATTGTTCTGAATACTATAACCGGCTTAAATACCTCACTCATATCAAGACTCAGTGAAAACCGGCCCACAGACGGCTCATGTAGAAAACTTATTCGCTGGTCCAGATGTGTCTGATAAATTGCCGAAATTGTCTTGGTATACAGCAAAGTATTTCCAAATGACACCAATGCATTTATGGGATTATCAGGCGGTCTTTTCACTCTTTTATTCATCACAAAATCCTCAGGCAAAAAATACTTGAAATCTGCATAAAAACGCATCCATGCTTCACCCTCATAGGCCATTAGTTCTTTAACATCTTGTGACTGTTCGACAAGTCTGATAAAATCTGATTTAATCCAGTCAGTAGTTTCTTTTACTTCTTTCTTTCCGTGCTTGTAATAATGATAAAGCACCTCATAAATATTAAGCCCGATTCCCTTAACAATCGCCCTTGCAACACTCATCCGATCATTCTCATACTTCAGTACCTGCTTCACCAGTAATTTCCCGCTCAAGTAATGGTCTCTCGGATAGTATGTACCACTATATCCGCCATAATAGTTATAAAAATGTATTATTATATTATTCTGTGACAGAAAATCCAGTAATTTAGTATTGATACTGACCTCATTAAAACAGAATATCTCCTTAGTATTCTCTACCGGAATATATACATTTTTACCGTCCTTCCTGAAACATAAGGAATTATCTTTTCTTGTCAGTTCCCCCATTGACATTATATATTTTGTACTCCCCATACATTTCCTCCTCTTAATCATGAAAAATGTTTTTCAAACGCTTTCATCAGATATAACAATACTCATAATATGCACATTTCTTGCAGGTGCTTGTCTGTATACATTCTGGCGGCTTCTCCTGTGACAATAGGTGTTCAATACTGCTGATATAATTATCAAGTTCCTTTTCAATCTCTTCAGTCAATTCTACAATTATTACTTTCTTATCTTTCTTATTCTTTTCAACAAATTCCAGTCTTCCTTTTCTTATAATCCCTTTACTCTTAAGAACTTTAAGATAAAAAAGCAGCTGCCATTTTGCAGCTTCTGTATCAGCGTCTGATTTCTTAACCTCTGTAAGATACTCTTTCGTAAGCCTGTCCAGCCTTATATTATCTATTGCAATCTCTGAATTCTTTGAATCCCCTGCTTTTTCTTCATGGATAGCCTTTCCAATCTTTACCTGCTCACTGTTATCTTCAAGATTCAGCCGGTTTCCATGTAAATAACACTGCCGTCTGCAATGAAAATAATAATTAATCAAAGTTCCATTAACCTGCATATATCCCCCTATATAAATAACTCATCAGCTATTACAATCATTTCCTTCTTAAGTACCCCATTATCGTCAAAGTAATCTTCACAGTCTTCAATGTAATATATATCTCCTATCTGCTCATTCCACTCAATATTACTCTTAATATCCTCTTTAAACTGATATATGAACATGTTCATTTTGCTTCTTACATCATGTATTCTTACAGTTCTTTCAGAGTATGATAAATCCGGATTTTCTATAAGCTCCTTATATTCGTTCCATACATCTGCACCGTCTATAACATTATCACCAGCCTGAATACTTCTTGCAAAATATACAGATATCAGCTTTCTTCCATCTTCTATAAGTTTCATTTTCTCACAGACATAAGGATAGTTAAGTTTTCCAACCTTCTCTTTGAAAAAATGTTTAATATTATCATCTGTTATTTTCTCCTGTGATTTTAACAGTACCGGCAGAATCACATTTTCATAATACTTAAAGAAATCTTTGGTATTAAGATATTCGCGGATATCACTGCTTTCCAATGTCTTGTCAGTATCAACTCTTGTATCATTTCTGTAAATATTCTTAGCTTTATCAAGATTATAAAAATACACTTTGCCTGTCTTTTTACCGGACCTGTTAATTCGTCCCATAAACTGTTCTTCACTGTCCAGCCTTGAGATATCCTTATATCCAATGTCCATGTCAATATCGACTCCGGCTTCAATAACCTGTGTAGCAACAAGTACAACATCAGACATATTATCGATCTTATCAATCATATCTTTTCGTTCTTGAATACTGCTGTCTCCTGTCATTAAAAGTATCTGCCTGTCAGTCATATCTTGCAGCAACCTGTAAAAATCTTCTGCACTCTTCTTTTTTATGAACTCAATCAGAACCTTTTTGCCAGCATTTTCATCATTATCGACAATATACTCTGCAAGTTCTTCTATAGTAATATCTTCGTCCAAAAGACTGTAGTCTATCTCAACTCTCTTAGCAAACATATTGTGTCTGAAATATTTATCCCTGTCAGCAATGAGTTTTACTGCCCCTGCCGTGTTATCAGTCAGCAATTCGAGATTCGGAAGCGTTGCAGACATAATAATAATCTTTATATTTAAAAGCTCTGCAAATCCTTTTAAAAATGTAATCATTTTACCCCATATTCTGTTGTCATAGCTCTGGATTTCATCAAGCACAATTACTGAATTACACAACTGATGAAATCCAAATGCGTCCTCTTTTCTATCTCCGAACATTGTATTAAACAACATCACATGAGTAGATAATACAGTCGGATAATTCATAAACTGTCTGTCGAGCAATATTCTCTGATAATTCTTATCCAGCTCATCATCTGAGATGTCTTTATATGGAGTAATAGAATTAACAACGGCAATCTGCGACATAACTGACTCATTATTGCCAAATACATTTGCAAGTGAATTCATATTCTGCTCAACAAGTGTATTAAATGGATAAATGTAGAAAATCTTGTTAATGTCCTGCGAATTTTTCATAAGCTTAAAGCTGAGATTCATAGCCATATTGCTCTTTCCACTTCCTGTAGGTGCTTCAAGATAGAAAATATTCTTATCAGTATTATTCATCAAAACATTTTCACTATCTAAAAACATCTCTGTTCTCAGTATATTTATCCCCTTCATTCCATTAATGTCAGTGTTCCTGTCTATACTGCCAAACAATTCATACGCTATTGGATATGATGTTTTCTCATATTCTCTTATGCTCTTTGGAATCAAGCCTTTCTCATATTCGCTCATTATTTCGTCTATGTTATTAATATTACCAAATGTGTTCTGCTCCCAGCCTGTCATATACTCAGATGTTGCATAATAATCTGCCGCAACAAGCATAGAATATAACAGCCTTATCCATGCATATAAAATTACTGATTTTCTGTCACTGTCAGATGTGAGTCTCTTATTCATCTCCTTATATGTTCTTCGCAGCTTAAATACATTTTCTGAATATCTGTCATAACTAAGCACAGCATTTATACCAGATTCAGTGTACCAGTCATAAGTACGCTTTCCTAAATTATCGCTATCATCACTCTTTCCAGAAAGTTCATCTAAATACTTCTCAAGTTCAGTAAGTCCACCATGATGTCTTGAAATAATATACGAATACATATAAGCAAAATCCTTGATATTCTCAGATTCTGCTTTGGTAATTTTTTCTTCATCAATTATTTTCTTAATAAAATCAAGATAATAATCAAGGTAAAATATAGATGAAACAATCGAATGTTTACTGCCGATATTGTTATCTGGCGTCATATCCTTATACCAGATATTACCCATCTTTTTCTTCTGGAAAGCAGGATTGACCTTGCCCAAATCATGCATTGTAACTATATTAACAGTCATTTCTTCAAATATATTTCTGCAATCCTGAGACAGCTTTTCAAAATATTCTGCTTCGAATCTTTCCATAATTTCGTCAATACATTTATTCTTAGCTATTAACAGCCAATATTTCTGACTTCGCTGGGTATGCTCTTTCAAAGTCTCTTTTTGTGTTCCATCTTCTGATAAATGTGCAAAACACTGTTCGCTACAATTAATTAATTGTTCAACCGGTATCATATATCTGCTGATATCCATACTTAATATCCCCTTACTTAAAAAAGCCGCATCAAATAATCTGCCTGCCTTAAAACTCTGCATTTTAAAACATTCAGACTGCCTGATGCGGCTTATAATAATTTAATAAAATGACAATATATTATTTCCCTGTTTATATACATTTCCATTCTCTATACTTACTGTCATGTTCGTATAACAGAAATCTTCATATTCATAAAGATTAGTATAGCCATTTAATGCAATCGGCAGTTTTTCTGTATATTTAAAAATCTCTATCTCATCTTCTTCATCTGGCATAAGAACGCTGCCAATATTCTTAGGAAACATGCTGGTTATAGCTACCTCATTAATATCAGCCTCCTGCACATTTACCCTGCTCACATTAGTAATGTCAGCCGGGTGGTCATTCTTTCCAAGATAAGGATAATAAATACATCTGCTCTGTTCTAAAAACCCAGCCAGTTTTTCTGCCTCGTCACAATCAATCAGTACATAAATATCCCACTCAGGATTTTCAAGCCACTGCTCTTTTATTATAAGATTTCCTCCCTGTTCCTCACTTGCATATCCAACAGAATTGTTAAATATCTGAACTTTCTTCGGAATATATCCCCTCTCATTCTTTGGAACAATAGAAATCTTTAATTCATGCAGTTTTTCGTAAAACTCAGGATATTCGACAGCTATTTCCTGTCCCTTTTTCACTATCTGCCAGTTTTTCTGTGCATATCCACCATATCCTAATATTGCACCAAACATTCCCATCAGTGCAATCTTATGAATCTGGCTGTATGTAAAATAATAATATGCATTAACCTCTGGCTTCTTGAAAAAAGCTGTCCTGCCACTCAGTGTAAATCTAACAGCCTCCATATATTACACCTCTTTTAAAGTAATTATATTAAAGACCTTCTCGTCTTCAATTCCAGATACAAGATTAGTTGTATATGGATTATAATATACCTCCACACTCTTAACTCTATCTTTAACTGCATTAATAATGCTTGCAACCTCGCTTATATCAATAGTATTAAGCTTGTCTCCTTTTTCAAATGTGATGTATTCTGTAAGATTAGGAAGATACATATCCGGCTCAGTCTCAACGAATAATGCAAATTCATTCTCGCAGCCTTCCTTCGCATTAGTTGCATATGATGTTGCTGAAACTAGTGCTGTTCTCTTAAAATTCTGATAATCTTCCTCAGTGTATCCGTCAGTTACACCTAACTGCACGAATTCTTTATATGCCATTGGATTGATTACAAATGGATAAAAATAGTGTGCTTCGTCACTTGTTATCTTAGTTCCAAGTGTTGAATTCTTAGCTTCTGAATCTTTCTCACTATCCTTGCTGCCATCTCTAAATGGTGATAAAATCTGCTGTTCCTCTGCAGTTGTGTCTTCATATTTGTTAAAGCCCTGTCCAAACTGTACAGCTCCGGTTATAGAGAAATTATTCTTTGATTCTGCAAATGTAGCTCCAAAATTCTTAACATCAACTGCTGTCATAAGATTACTAAGCACTTCTTTAGACTCCTTAGTATCCTTCAGATCCTTAACTGCAAATATTTCTTCATATCTTTCTTTTAATGTCTTTGGGACAAGTGACCCATCTGCTGAAAACTTCATAGATTTGATATAAAGGACTTTCTCGCCCTCATCATTCCACATTTTCTTCATAGGATACTTTAATGCCTTGTCACTTCCGTACACATCACCATTCTGTGTACTCTTTGGATAGCCTGTAAAATCTGCATTCCAGTTTGCCATAATAGATGAAATTCCTAATACACCGTATACTCTCTTATCCATATTAATCCTCCTCTTTATTAGCTGAATCGTATATTAAATTACCGCTTATATAACCTGCTATAATCTCTTCACTCTTAACTCTTCCTGTCAATTCATATGATGAAACCATTGAATACAGATTATTAAATCTTAGGTTAGTAGTTCCTATTATGTAATTGTACTTCTTAAAGAACTGCGTAATCTTCTTCTGTAATAGCTCATTATTTCGTGCATTGAAAAATGGATTAGCAAGAGAATGTTTCTTATCTTTAGATTTATTCAAAGATATGAAATAATACACGAGCTGTCCTACAGCATAGAAGTATTCTTCATCACTTTCTATCTGACAATATCCTTTTTTATTAATCTTATCACTAAGATTTTTTCTAATATCACTATATCTGTCCGCCATATTTACCCCTCCAAAATATTCTTCTAGCGACTTCATAAAATTAAACTGCATAATAACTTTATTCATATAGCCATTATTGATTGAATCCCTGACAGTATTAATACATACATTATGAAGTACTGCGTCTATTCCTTGTTCCTGTCCCTTATAAAGCCATGCAAATATTGCATCTCTTGACATAATAATATTTCTTTTCAACTCAGGATTCACATTAATATCGTCTGTAAAGAAATTTCTTGAAAGACATTTAGAAAATATAACATCATCTAACACAGCAAGCATCTGTTTCTTATCAACATACTCTTTGAAAATCTCTTCATCTTTTGCACTTCCAATCACATCTCTGTACTGAAAATGCTTATAAAGATTGTACTTATAATCAACAATTGCATCCTGATGCTGGATAGACAGTTCTTTTCCTTTCTGAATCTGTATAAAAAATCCTGAGAAATCATCTGTGATAAATTCTCCCGGCTTCTTTGGAATAATCTCATCTTCATCACTGTCAAAAAATATGTTAGTATATCCGCGGTTGGCTTCATTCATGAGATAATCAAAAAACTTTCTCTGTGTTGCAGCCTCTTCTGGTGTTATAAGATAAGGCACAACATTTTTCCTTGTCTTATGCTCCATATATGGCTTCTTCGAATTCAATGCCAGATTATCATTAGGAAGTCCGTATATCTGCTCATCAATATCTATATTGTAATCATTCTTGTTATAAATCTTGGTCATCAGATATCGCTTTTCTTCATTAATATATAAATCTCTATCATCCTCAAAAAAAACCTTAAGGTAATTCTTGACTGAAATATCTATGCCAAAATCCTGCATATTAAAAATATGCTGTTTAATCCAGTTTCTGCATTGTTCCAGTTTTTCCTGATTAACCTCACCTACTACTGGAAAAATGTAATCGTACATCTTGGAATCCTTGGCATTCTTATATTTAACCCTTGGATTGGATAATATATCAAAATACCGGTCGATTCCTTCCATATTAAGCTTTCCATTAGTTAAACTTTCTTTCTTGATCCAGAATGACAGATAATTATTAGAATGAATAACCTTTTTCGGATCCTGTGGTTTATCCATACTTACCAGCCTGCTATGATAATCGTAAAAAACAATATCTTCATACTGGCTGTCTCCATCAGATAAGTCCTTTACAGGTCTGCCAGCCTTCTTGTCCATCTTAATTGAACATCTGACTACGCTTCCATCTTTCTTTACTACTATGTAATCCCCATCAGCCGGTATATAATTATCTAATATAAGTGCATCTGCATTCCCACATTCATTCCCCATATGTTCTATCTTTTTCTGGAAAATCTCAATGCAATCCTTTAACAATCAATCACCCCCTACAGCCACCTGTAATTGCAGAACCCTGCTCCTCTTGAGTTAGTTTCTCCCAGGCCTGTTCCCGTCAGAAAATAAGCCAGTTCCTGAGCTGACTTGTTATCCGCAATCTTCAGATTAATTTTATCCCCAAGTAACACAATTCCTTTGCATGGGAATTTCACTGGCTTCTTATTAATAAAACTTATCTCATTATATAGCTGAAAGTCCTCGTCTATCTTCTCCCCTGTAAATGCATTGTATTTCTTAACCGCATTTGCAAATAGCCTTTTCTCGTATTCATCAATCGATACTGCCTTCTTCCAATAACCTCCATCATATTTCTGGATAACCGGTGTAAGCGTATACAACTGATTGATAAACTTCTTAGGTATAATTCTTGATGTCAACGTAAGACCTTTCATCTTGTCGGTATAATGATTAGCAAGCGTCTTTCTCATATACTGTTCCAAGCGAGAATCCACCGTCCTGATTGTAATTGTATATACATTATCCTTCTTGTATATGCCGTCCTTTGCTAAAGGAAAGAGCCCACTGAAGGTATAATTCTTATATTCATTATTCTCGTGGAATCTAAGCCATTCGTCATCAAGTGCAAAAGCAGAATCTATATATTCTGCTTCTGCCAAAAGGACTTCTTCTAGTTTTAAATCAGTTAATGTATAAACCTTCACTCTAAGTTCAAAAACATGTATTTCCATCTATGCCTCCTTTCTTTTCATCTCAATGTTATCTTATGTGTTTAATATATCAGCATCTTAATAAGAATACAATGCTTTTTATTCTTTTTTTTATCATAATATGGTATTATTCTATTATATCTGATTAGCTTTAACATAAGATGTATTGAAACATGTTTTCTGATGTGTTCAATTAAGAATTAACCATAACATATGATGTAAATTATATTAATTAACTTTTTAACGAACCTTATGTATTTATTTTAATACAACATTTGGTATAGCTCAATCAAAATATTTCGACAAAATTCGACAAATATGTAATTATTACTATTAAATATATACCACTTGTATTTTAATCATAAAAACTTTTACCAATTTAAAATTTGTTTATCATATATTAATGATGTATACAAACCAAATATTATACAGCTTAACAAACTTTCTGGTTTTTTCTTTAAATATTAATAATCTTAAGATGTATAAATAAAAATTCACATAGAAAATATAATATTTCAATACATCTCATGTTAATGTTAATCAGAAAGCATGATTGAATTAGGTAAGCAATTATTCGGATTTCAATACATCTCATGTTAATGTTAATCCCACTGCTTAATAGTGCTCATATCCCAGTCATACATTTCAATACATCTCATGTTAATGTTAATCCGTAACGCCAGATACAGGGATTACAATACATCTCATGTTAATGTTAATCTCTTAATGCTTTAAAAGTCGGTCTTTATTGTAAATATTTCAATACATCTCATGTTAATGTTAATCTTCTATGGTAAATACATACAAGGGGGAAATACCGCAATTTCAATACATCTCATGTTAATGTTAATCGTAACAGCATCTATAACTGCTTGTTCTGTCGACATCATTTCAATACATCTCATGTTAATGTTAATCAATGGACATAGAGGGTTTTTTAATGTGCATGAGCATATTTCAATACATCTCATGTTAATGTTAATCAGAATCATGCAGCCGGATAAAGATATAATTCCACCATTTCAATACATCTCATGTTAATGTTAATCGTTCATATCTTACTCCTAATAAAATGTCATACCGCTATTTCAATACATCTCATGTTAATGTTAATCACTTCCTGTCGTCTTAAACCACAATCAAGTAGCAAAATTTCAATACATCTCATGTTAATGTTAATCGCTGCATGTACAAATAAGGTTGATGAAATTACAACATTTCAATACATCTCATGTTAATGTTAATCTAGGATGTAAGCGGCTATTAAATACATTAGCTTCCATATTTCAATACATCTCATGTTAATGTTAATCTTATTCATGTTCATCACCATCCTTATCTTCAGGTATTTCAATACATCTCATGTTAATGTTAATCTAAACTCACTCCTAAGATTACAATTATAATGAATATATTTCAATACATCTCATGTTAATGTTAATCCTAATGGAAAACCATTTTTCTCAATGTTTCCATAATTTCAATACATCTCATGTTAATGTTAATCTATGACATGAGTGGCAAATCTGGCGGTCTTTCATAATTTCAATACATCTCATGTTAATGTTAATCTGTGTTGCAAATGTTACCTCTGATTTTTCTCCTCGATTTCAATACATCTCATGTTAATGTTAATCGTATTAATAATAGCATTGCCTAGTGCTACTAACTGTATTTCAATACATCTCATGTTAATGTTAATCGTTTCATAAAATTCCCCAAGGTCAAACTCATTATTAATTTCAATACATCTCATGTTAATGTTAATCGTTTAAACTCATGGCAGAAAACCCTATTACAAACACATTTCAATACATCTCATGTTAATGTTAATCCGATTCTATTAATAGCGGTAAAGGTAATATGTCCGCATTTCAATACATCTCATGTTAATGTTAATCGTTAATGGCAGCACACGAAAAGAGCTGTCAGTTTATTTCAATACATCTCATGTTAATGTTAATCCGGCGTGCTTCCGCTAACTACCGCATATTGCCCTTATTTCAATACATCTCATGTTAATGTTAATCATCTCTAAATGAGGCTATTATAAGCCTGCTTCTTTATTTCAATACATCTCATGTTAATGTTAATCGTATCAGCCGCCACATCATACGATTCAACAAGTTCATTTCAATACATCTCATGTTAATGTTAATCAAAACAGTATGAAGAAGATATGGTTGGTCTGAACTAATTTCAATACATCTCATGTTAATGTTAATCGATTTGATTAATCGTGGATATGAAGGAACTGTAATATTTCAATACATCTCATGTTAATGTTAATCGATACAAAACTTAAGACAAGTGCAGAACTTGTACTATTTCAATACATCTCATGTTAATGTTAATCGGTCTTGGGCAGATAATGTTATATTACTAGTTACAATTTCAATACATCTCATGTTAATGTTAATCTACAGCAGACGGCACGCTGCGCCGTTTCGACTTACATTTCAATACATCTCATGTTAATGTTAATCTAACAAAGGTATTTGCTGTCATATCCCATAGTTTTAATTTCAATACATCTCATGTTAATGTTAATCTTGCGAGAGACTACATTCAGCAATGATTGTCTTGAATTTCAATACATCTCATGTTAATGTTAATCATTTTTAAAGGTTTTATGTTTGGTTTCTGGCTTAATTTCAATACATCTCATGTTAATGTTAATCGGTTTTTAATGTGCATGTCAATAGACAAAGCAGAATTTCAATACATCTCATGTTAATGTTAATCATATTCTTGCTTCTGTTTATCATAACAATGAATTATTTCAATACATCTCATGTTAATGTTAATCGAGAATCGTGCAGATTACTGCTGGCACACTAATTATTATTTCAATACATCTCATGTTAATGTTAATCCAGCTTCGTTGAATTAGATTGTTGCGAGATAACAATATTTCAATACATCTCATGTTAATGTTAATCGTACCATGTACAACCGATACATTAAAAACAGTGTTATTTCAATACATCTCATGTTAATGTTAATCATTGCGGTTGTTACTGGTGCGACTGGTTTTTTAGTATTTCAATACATCTCATGTTAATGTTAATCCTGTTACCACCAAAGTGACAACTCCCATAAAAATTATTTCAATACATCTCATGTTAATGTTAATCCTTGACCGCAAAAAGTGCATAATATTCATGGAGGGATTTCAATACATCTCATGTTAATGTTAATCGACTTGAATATTTCTAGTTCTTTTAATATTACTCCATTTCAATACATCTCATGTTAATGTTAATCGGGTTTTCTACTGCTATTCCAGTTAATAAAGACAGATTTCAATACATCTCATGTTAATGTTAATCGGAGCTGTTATCTTATATTTCATGGGTACATCCTCCATTTCAATACATCTCATGTTAATGTTAATCAAGTTCTTTTTATTAAGAATACAATCAGCAATAAATTTCAATACATCTCATGTTAATGTTAATCAAATGTCAGCCGCGGTCATGCAATCAGCTGGGCGAAATTTCAATACATCTCATGTTAATGTTAATCCAGCATAAGCATACAAAATTCCATTCGCTAAATCAGATTTCAATACATCTCATGTTAATGTTAATCTCTGCAAACCCGTCTGCAAATACATCAGAAGATGTAATTTCAATACATCTCATGTTAATGTTAATCTAGGACAGCAGATGGAGATCTTATTATGCAAGTCGGATTTCAATACATCTCATGTTAATGTTAATCGCGGCGTGACATTAGCATCTAATAGTTTTACAAAATTTCAATACATCTCATGTTAATGTTAATCAAATTAACGCTTTCTAGTTCCCACAACCTATTAAGATTTCAATACATCTCATGTTAATGTTAATCGCAGTGTTTCTTCTCCTTGGAAAAATAGCAGGGGATTTCAATACATCTCATGTTAATGTTAATCGAAAGGACAGCCGAAAGGTTGGGAAGGTGGACGACAATTTCAATACATCTCATGTTAATGTTAATCTAAACAAAAGAATCAGAACCACCCCAAGATGCAGAAATTTCAATACATCTCATGTTAATGTTAATCCCTTTTGGTGGGAATTTATTTGCCTGTGTCGAGACATTTCAATACATCTCATGTTAATGTTAATCCTTCGTAAGGGTCAGCCCATTCTTCACTTCCGTTCATTTCAATACATCTCATGTTAATGTTAATCACAAAGTCAAAAAAGAGTGAATTATCTAAGAAATATTTCAATACATCTCATGTTAATGTTAATCGATTTTTGAAAATTGTAAGACAAGCGCAGTGTATAAATTTCAATACATCTCATGTTAATGTTAATCCCTTATCGATACTATAAACGATAAAAAAGGCAGCAATTTCAATACATCTCATGTTAATGTTAATCTTCAAAGTGTCCACCCTCAAAGTTTTTCTTAATAGTATTTCAATACATCTCATGTTAATGTTAATCTTTTTTGCTTTTTTTTCTTTTTCTAGCCGTTTAACAATTTCAATACATCTCATGTTAATGTTAATCCTTAATAGTAAAATCAATATTATTAATTGCTACACTATTTCAATACATCTCATGTTAATGTTAATCCATCTATACAACTAGACAATGTGTTTGTTAAACCTATTTCAATACATCTCATGTTAATGTTAATCTTGCTTGCACTTTGTATTTCTACTCGAAAGGAGAAATTTCAATACATCTCATGTTAATGTTAATCATGTGGATGCAATACAGGTTGTGGCTGCTAAACAACATTTCAATACATCTCATGTTAATGTTAATCCCATAGTATCTCTGAATATAGGCGGAAGGTCGCTATTTCAATACATCTCATGTTAATGTTAATCAAAGACACAACAACGCACAATTATAATAATATAACATTTCAATACATCTCATGTTAATGTTAATCGCGAAGGTACAAGCCCGCTTTTTGTTTATATACCCTATTTCAATACATCTCATGTTAATGTTAATCAATGGGGTGGGAAGATAATTTATCTACTGATAATGCATTTCAATACATCTCATGTTAATGTTAATCCCATCCAGAATCCCCAAGAACAGACTTATCTATTAAATTTCAATACATCTCATGTTAATGTTAATCGACCAGCTACAGCCTGTTGTAAGAGTAACATTTGAATTTCAATACATCTCATGTTAATGTTAATCTGTCTAATTACATTCATTGCAAGTAGTATATCTAACATTTCAATACATCTCATGTTAATGTTAATCAACACAGAAGCAAGTATATTAGAAGCCTGCGCAGATTTCAATACATCTCATGTTAATGTTAATCCAATTATAGAATAACCCTATGTACTTATAATTGCAAATTTCAATACATCTCATGTTAATGTTAATCCTCTTCGGGGTTAGTATTGTATCTAGCAATCCTTATTTCAATACATCTCATGTTAATGTTAATCCTTCCTCACCCGTCTTTCTAACGTTCTTGTAGACATATTTCAATACATCTCATGTTAATGTTAATCCTTATGGCACAACGCTTTATGACAACGCAGCAAAATTTCAATACATCTCATGTTAATGTTAATCCTTTAGGGCTAAACAGTACTTGGAATTGCTATATTTCATTTCAATACATCTCATGTTAATGTTAATCCCAAGCGGCATTGTATTCTACTGTTACATTTTCATATTTCAATACATCTCATGTTAATGTTAATCGAATACGATTCTCTCACGTACAATATATCGCCCGGCATTTCAATACATCTCATGTTAATGTTAATCCAACGAATTTAAGCCTTTTCAATCATGCTTAAATCTCTCATTGCCTATTTTAGTCCATTTTTCCAAAAAATACCAGCTAATTAATTTATTTATTACCACGAGACACATAAGCCTCTAACTTCAGGTATTTACTGGTTTTTTAGAGAATCCCCTTATATATCACCTGGTAAATACTTGCATAATCTAATTAACAAAACTCATCTATATTACTCCCCCAAACCTTTCCATTGTTATTTTACCCGGCCTATATTATAATTTTTATTAACTACACCAATGAAGGAGATTTATTAAATGAAGAAAAATAGTATTTTTCGCAGCCTGCCGTTTAAATTGCTGGTGGGCGTTATTGCTGGCGTCCTGGTGGGACTGCTGTTAAGTTCAACTGATGGCAATTCATTTTCACGCGCCATTTTGAATATCGTTGTAACTCTGAAATATATTCTCAATCAGATAATTAATTTCTGCATACCGCTGATAATCATTGCATTTATTGCACCTTCGATTACTCAGATGGGTAAAAATGCATCAAAGCTTCTTCTGATTGCAGTTACAATCGCATATACATCATCAGTTGGTGCTGCATTTTTCTCTACAGCATCCGGATATCTTTTGATACCACATTTGTCAATATCCTCTACTGCTGATGGATTGAAAGAGCTTCCGGCTGCGGTTTTCGAATTATCAATCCCACAGATAATGCCTGTTATGAGTGCACTTGTGTTCTCAATTATGGTCGGACTTGCTGCCGCTTGGACAAAAGCAGAATTGATTTCAAATATTCTTGAAGAATTCCAGAAAATCGTGCTTGCTATAGTTTCAAGAATCATGATACCGATTCTTCCATTTTTCATCGGACTCACTTTCTGCGGACTCTCATACGAAGGTTCAATAACAAAGCAGGTTCCTGTGTTCCTGAAAATTATAATTATTGTATTAATCGGACATTACATCTGGATGACTCTGCTTTACACAATCGCAGGATTGTATTCTAAGAAGAACCCGATTGAAGTAATCAGACATTATGGTCCGGCATACCTGACATCTATAGGAACTATGTCATCTGCTGCCACTCTTGCAGTTGCCCTACAGTGTGCCGGCAAATCAAATGTTCTAAGAAAAGATATGGTTTCATTTGGCATTCCGCTTTTTGCCAACATTCATCTGTGCGGTTCAGTTCTTACGGAAGTGTTCTTCTGCATGACTGTATCTAAGATATTGTACGGAACAATTCCAGCAGCAGGAACTATGATTCTGTTCTGTGTGCTTCTTGGAATATTTGCGATTGGTGCTCCGGGAGTACCTGGCGGAACTGTCATGGCATCTCTTGGACTGATAACAGGTGTTCTTGATTTTAACGACACCGGAACTGCTTTAATGCTCACTATATTCGCACTTCAGGACAGCTTCGGTACTGCCTGCAATGTAACTGGCGATGGCGCACTCACACTTATCCTCACTGGCTACGCAGAGCGACACGGTATTAAAGAAGGCATAAAAGAAGATGCCGGCAATTAAACATTTTTACAAATAAAGTGTTATAATTAACTTATCAATTGCACGCGCCACAGCGTAGAAATGAGGTAAATATATGCCATTTATTAATTCTAAGATTAGCACTTCTCTCTCAGAAGCGCAGGAAACAGAGATTAAATCACGCCTTGGACAGGCTATCCAGACTATTCCCGGCAAATCTGAAAGCTGGCTTATGGTCGGTTTTGAGCCTGATTACAGACTCTATTTCAGAGGAAGCAATGACGAACCTATGGCAATGGTTGAAGTAAGTGTCTATGGCAGCGAGAATCCGGCTGCATTCTCAAAACTTACTGGACAGATATGTGACATTTTCAATGATGTTCTCGGAATCGCACCTGACCATGTGTATGTTAAGTATCAGGCCGTCTCTAACTGGGGATGGAATGGAGATAATTTCTGATATGCAAGAAGGAGAGCCACTTTGCCGGTGACTCTCCTTTATTTATCAATGCATTTGTATGTACTATTCATTAATCAAAAATGTTATTCCAGCCGAAATTACCATTAACACCACTATAATGAAGAGAGCAATATACTTTCCCTTTTTTTCAGCCAATCCAATAGGTGTCTTATACTTTTCATCAACTCTTGCATCTCTTTGTTCATTCCTGATATTCTGCTCTATCTCCAAATCCCTCAGTTTCATATATTCTTCATAATGACATTTTTCAAGCTGATCTTCCTCTTCGCGCACCAGTAACTCCAGATTTTCCTGATATGAAGCACCGCAGTTAATGCAGCCACATTTATCTGTACTCCTACCTCTTAATTTATTATTGCAATATTCACATGTAAACTCATAATCTGTTGCCGGCTTATAAACAGGCGGAATTTCTATATCAAAATTCAGATATTTATGGCGAATCAGCTTGTATCTCTTAACCGACTTTAATGTGTCAGTTATATGGTCTATCTCTTTCTCAATAGCATTTTCCTGAGTCTTAAGATACTGCAGATACTTCTGATTCATAGCCCGTCTCTTTGATAAATATTCTTTATTTTTGCCGAAATCGCCCGCACACTTAGGACATTTTGCATCCTTTGAAGATACAATTGAACCACAAAATTCACATTTAAACTCAAAATCTTTATCAAAATGGTTCTTATCATAAGAAATATAGCAAGATGGCTTAATATTTCTCAACGCCCTGAGACCTGAAAAGAAATATAAATATATGCATATCAATAAAAGTAAAATTATCAACATGCTGATAAATACTGTGCAAAATGAACTTAAAATTTCCATGATTACTCCCTCATATCTTTTATTTGATTTATCTAATTTGATTTTAGCAAATGTGCATATATTTTTTCAACAATGTAAACATTTTATATCATACCAGATATATCCTGCTTTTCTTGCAAATCCATCCACTTATTCAAAAAAAGTTCTTTGCAGTCTTCCGGAGAATGAAGCTTCTTCGTATGCATTGATATGAATTGGTCTGCTGTGAATATATCATCTCATTCTCTTTATATCCGTTAATGTACACATATAAAAGTCCTGCTGATGAAAATCTTTGCTCATAACATTTATTCTTAATAGATACCATAGTTTTAATATTTTTTAACTTATTAATTATATCAGCAAAACCATTTGCAAAATCATTGTCAGATTCATAGCCAATTAAAACAAGCAAATCTTTCATATGCACCTTCAGCAATCTGCACTCGGTTTACAAAGATGTAGTTCTTATGCTAACAACTAAGATTATATAAAGTCAGTATGTAATAACCATCTGCATTAAAGACAACATATTATATCAAAATGTTGTATTACCTTTAAATTTAACATATAATGTATCCACACATTTTATTATATTATGTTTTATCAATACATCTGCAACAATTCCCATTTTATCTAACTTCAGACTGTTCATTATTTTCTCGTTATCAGTAATAATTCTATTCACAGGTCGTCCATCATTGAATACGAATTTATTCGCAACAGCTTCCATCATCCCAATAGTTTTATACTCATTTCTTAATCTTTCATCTAATTCATGTACATTAATACAGGTATCCATCCCACCTAGAATTGTATCTATAGCATATAAATCCTCTGCTGCCTTAATCTCGTCATCATTGCTTTTTTGCTTAACTAATACATATGCCATATCAACATAATAATCATTGTATCTTACCATCTCTGCCATCCTTTTCCCTCCGCATTGCTACAATTTGTTGTATGATGAACTTATTTTAACGCAATTTATTAGTCGAAACTTGTCATATTATGGTAAGAAATTCCGATTTAGATTTACTTTACGAGTGCTCCCCACTCAGCCTCTTTAAACCCCACTAGTACTTTATCTTCATTTATAACCATTGGACGTTTTACCAGCATTCCATTCGAAGCAAGCAATTTTAACTGTTCTTCTTCGCTCATTGATGGCAGCTTATCCTTCAACTGCATTTCCTTATAAACTAATCCACTTGTATTAAAAAACTTCTTAAGCGGAAGTCCACTCTGCTTATACCATGTCTGTAATTCGTCAAAGCTGGGATTTTCCTCTACAATATTACGCTCTGTAAATTCTATATTGTGTTCCTCCAGCCATTTCTTAGCTTTCTGACAGGTTGAACATCTTGGATAACATAAAAATAACATTTTGAACCTCCTGTTTAATTTGTATTATTTTTCATATACTATCTGTTTATTATCATATCACAATGTCCCGTGCGTAGCTATCTCAATATAAATATTATACTATTGCCGCTTTAAAAGCATAAAAGCGAGGTTGATGTACATCCTCGCTTTTATAATATAATTATTAAATTGTGATGGTATGACGCTGGCTGTTATAGGGCAAACACTTTTATTCTGAAAAGGCAAAAATGTTTATCCTCAACCT